>Ga0209239_1000472_pt1 | contig 23003 bp, 23 predicted proteins | sample GraSoi013_2_20cm_FD_185824 | JGI IMG/M metagenome (GOLD analysis project Ga0209239, IMG submission 185824) | Grasslands soil microbial communities from the Angelo Coastal Reserve, California, USA - Sample 10_02_2013_2_20cm (SPAdes) (version 2) | ecosystem: Environmental > Terrestrial > Soil >...
GCCGCGATTCCGCCCGTCACGCCAACGAGAACGCGGGCCATAGGAACATTCTGCCGCTTGGCGCAAGCCAAGCCGAGGCGGTGCCGACGTTCGGTCCGTAGCGGCAAGTAACAGTCTGTTCCTAGGAAAGACACGGCCCGCACAGCCGCTTGCGCCCGGACGAAGCGCATGTTCAGGCCGAACTGCCCTAGTAACAGACTGTTACTAGGGCTCGAACTAGCGCTGGCACGTCGTGCGCCGAGGCGCGCGTGGCTGCGGCTCTCGCCGGCGCTACTTCTTGTACGCGTACTTGATCTTGCCCTCCGAGACCTCTTCGAGCGCCATCGTCAGGTAGTTCTTCGAGCGCGACTCGATGAGCGGGGGCAGGAACTGGTCGAACGTGCCTTCGCCGAGCTGGTGGTGGTAGTTGTTGATCTGCCGGGCCCGCTTCGCCGCCACGATCACGAGGGCGTAGCGCGAGTCCACGTTGTCCAGCAGTTCGTCGATGCGGGGATGGATCATGGTTCGGAGATGGTACCTGCAGCCAGCGGCACCGCTTGCGGTGCCGCTCTAGAGGCCGTGCGGGCTTTGCCGGTGCGGCCATATAAACCGCAGTGTTGGGCGGGACGATCGTCTTGATCTTCAGGCGCGCGAGGCGGCAATTTCTCTTCGGACGATGCCCTCGAGCTCGTCGATCGCACGCTCCAACTGGTCGTTGACGACCGTGTAGGCGAACTCGCCGGCCAGCTTGCTCTGCTCGAGCGCCTGCGCAAGCCGCTCCTCGATCTCGCCCTCGCTTTCGGTCCCGCGCGCGCGAAGACGCCGCTCGAGCTCCTCGCGGTTCGGGGCCGTGATGAAGATCGTGATGCTGCCGGGGATCCGGTCGCGTACGGCCAGGGCGCCGCCGGTCTCGAGCTCCAACAGGACCGGCCGCCCCTTGCCCGTGATCCGCTCGATCTCCGACCAGAGCGTCCCCGCCCGCTTGTGCTCGCCCCAGGGCCATTCGACCCACTCCAGGAACTCGTCCGCGGCGAGCCGGCGGTCGAATTCCTCCCTGTCGATGAAGTAGTACTCGCGGCCGTTCTCCTCCCCCGGCCGGCGCGCACGTGTTGTCGCGGACACCGCCAGCTCCAGCTCCGGGACACGCTCGAGCAGCATCCGCGCAAGGGTGCTCTTCCCCTCGCCGGAGGTCCCGGTGATGACGAAGACGGGCGGGCGCTTACCTGTTGAAGAGCCCGATGAGCTCGGCGCGCTGGCGCTCAGACAGCCCTCCAACGGTCTTCGACTGGCTGATCCGGCACTGATTCAGGAACCGGGCGGCCTTGACGCGGCCGAACTTGGGCACGGCCATCAGGATGTCGAAGACCTTGGCCGTGGAGACGTAGTCCGGCGGATTCCCCAAGACATCGTCGATGTTGGCGGCGCCAGTTTTGAGGTCCTTCTTCAGCTGCGCCCGGCGGACGCGTATGTCGTTCGCCCGCTTGAGCGCTTCCATGCGCTGATCCAGCGAGCGGAGGGGTGCCTGGGCCTGAGTCTTGAGCGCTGGCACGAACGCCGCATACTAACAAGTGGGGCGAAGCCGTCAACCAGGAAGAAAGGTCTCGATTTGCAGGGTGTTTACTGGACAGACATCGCTGCGGAGCGCCCAGCAGTCTTGGAAATCGCGGCCGGTTCGGCGTGCGCGAGGCCGATTGCGTTGTCGATCTCGCCAACGCCGAGGTTCGCAATTTCGCTTGCAAGCTCGGCTCTGATCCGCGCCGGCGCGCCCGGGTCGGCGAACAGGATCGTGCCGAGCGCCACAGACGCGGCCCCAGCCGCGACGAGCTCGAGCGCGTCGCGTCCCGAGGTGATACCGCCCATCCCGACGATCGGGAGGCCCGTCGCCTCGTAGCACGCATAGACGGCTGCCAGCGCGATCGGCTTGAGCGCCGCCCCAGAGAGGCCGCCCGCGCCGCGGGAGAGGCGGGGCTTCAGGGTCTGCTCGTCGAGAGCGAGGCCGAGGATCGTGTTGACGAGCGAGAGCCCGTCCGTGCCCGCCTTCTGGGCGGCACGGGCTACCTCGGCGATGTCCGCCGTGGCCGGTGAGAGCTTGGTGTAGAGCGGTTTCCGGGTCGCCGCCCGGGACGCGGCGACGATCTCCCCCACGCTCGCCGGGACATCGTCGACGTTTGGGCAGGAGACGTTGAGCTCGATCGCTTCGACCTCCGGCCGGTCGTCGAGGCGATCGCAGAGGTCTGCGTACTCGGCGACCGCGAAGCCGCCCACCGAGACCCAGATCGGCACTTCGAGTTCTCTCAGCCGTGGCAGCGTGTGCGCGAGAAAGCGGTCGATCCCAGGATTCGCCAGCCCGATCGAGTTGAGCATTCCGTGCTCGACCTCGGCGATCCGGGGCGGCGCATTCCCCTCGCGTGGCAGCGGCGTCACGCTTTTCGTGACGAACGCATCCAAGGAGCGCGCCACCGCCGGCGCAGTCAAGGCATCGAGGCAGCCCGAGGCGTTCAGGATCTTCATGCGGCCACCGCTTCCGCCGCGAGCACGGGCCCCTCGACGCAGAGCCGCTTGATCTCTCCGTCAATCTGGACGGCGCAGCCATAGCAGGCGCCGTGGCCGCAGGCCATCGGCGCCTCCCAGGCGAGCTGGGCAGCCGGTTCCAGCTTCGCGACGGCCGCGAGCATCGGCTCCGGGCCGCAGGCGAACACGTCGTGGCCGGGCGAGAGCGCCTCGGTGACGAAGGTCGGCTCGACCACGACTTCCGCGTTCGGAACGAGCTGCGCCGCCTCGGCGTGCCAGTCACTGCGGAAGCCGAGGATCGCGGGTGGATGGCCGAGCGCGTCGGAGAGGTATGGGAGCGGCGCGGCTCCGATGCCGCCGCCGACGAGCAGCGGCCGCTCGACGTCGAGGCGGTAGCCGTTGCCGAGCGGGCCGAGAATTGCAAGCCGATCGCCGGGCTGCAACGCGCAGAGCGCCCGCGTGCCCGGGCCGATCGGATCGATCAGGAAGGCGAGCTCGCCCGGCGGCGTGAGACAGAGGCTCATCGGCCGAGGCAGCGGCCGTCCGGGCGCCTCGAGCATGAAGAACTGGCCCGGGATTCCCGGCTCGAGGCTGCCGCGGGCGACCCGCAGCAGCGTGTAAGGCCCGATCTGCTCGGCGCCGGTGACCCTAGCTCGCGCGCGCTGCACTGATTCGCTCCTGGAGGGAGACCGAGATCTCCGGTTGGGCGTGGGCGATCGCCTCGACCGCGGCGGCGGCGCCGGAGATCGTCGTGATGCAAGGAACCCGGGCGACTAGCGCGGCCTCGCGGATCAGATAGCCGTCCGTCCGAGCGCCAGAGCCCTGCGGCGTGTTGACCACAAGGTCGCAGCGGCCACGGCGAACGAGGTCGACCACCGTCGGCCCGTCTCCGGGCTCCGTCACCTTGCGGACGTACTCGACCGCGAGGCCGGCGGCGGCGAGCACGTGCGCGGTTCCCGCGGTCGCGACGAGGTCGAAGCCGAGCCCGACGAGCGCCTGGGCGACCGGAACGATCGCCTCCTTGTGCGTGTCGCAGACGGAGATGAAAGCCGTCCCTCCCACCGGCAGGGTGCGGCCGGCGGCGCGCTCCGCCTTTGCGAACGCGGTCGGGAAGTCGGCCGCGGTCGCCATCACCTCTCCCGTCGCCCGCATCTCCGGCCCCAGCACCGGGTCGGCGCCCGGGAAACGCGCGAAGGGAAGCACCGCGGCCTTGACGCTTACCTGCGTCGGCGTCGGGTCGGCCGGAAGATCGAGCTCGCCGAGATCCGCACCCGCGGCGAGCTGGCAGGCCGAGGCAACGAGATTGATCCCGCTCGCCTTGCTCGCGAAGGGAACCGTCCGCGAGGCGCGCGGGTTGACCTCGAGCACGTACAGCTCGCCGTCTGCGATCGCGAGCTGGACGTTCAGGAGGCCGACGACGCCGAGCGCCGCGCCGAGCTCCCGGACGACCTCTTCCACGTACGTCCGCTCGAGCGGGCTCAGCGCCGGCGCGGGCAGCACGCAGGCGGAGTCGCCGGAGTGGACACCCGCCTCCTCGACGTGCTGCATGACAGCTGCGACGTACGTGTCCTCGCCGTCGCAGAGCGCGTCGACGTCGAGCTCGAGCGCCTGCTCGAGGAACCTGTCGAGCAGGATGCGTCCCTGCGTGCCCGCCATGGCCGCGCGAACCTCCTCGGGTCCGTAACAGACGCGCATCGCACGTCCGCCCAGCACGTAGGAGGGCCGAACGAGCACCGGGTAGCCGATCCGCTCTGCCGCCGCGACCGCTTCGTCCGGCCCGGTCGCGGTGCTCCAGTCCGGGCAGCGGATCTGCAGCTCGTCCAGCAGTGCGCCGAAGCGCTCGCGGTCCTCGGCGAGGTCGATCGCCTCCGGCGAGGTGCCGAGGACGCGATGGCCGGCGGCCTCGAGCGCCCGCGCGAGCTTCAGCGGGGTCTGCCCGCCGAACTGCGTGACGATCCCGGCCGGCCGCTCCCGGTCACAGATCGCCAACACCTCCTCGATGCACAGCGGCTCGAAGTAGAGCCGGTTAGAAGTGTCGTAGTCGGTCGAGACGGTTTCCGGGTTGCAATTCACCATCACGGCCTCGTAGCCCAGCTCGCGGAACGTCTTCGCCGCGTGGACACAGCAGTAGTCGAACTCGATTCCCTGGCCGATCCGGTTCGGGCCGGAGCCGAGGATGACGACCGAGCGGCCTGGCACAGGCGGTGCCTCGTCTTGCTCGCCCCAGGTCGAGTAGAGGTAGTTCGAGCCCGCCTCGACCTCACCGGCGCACGAATCAACGCGGCGAAAGGCCGGCTTGACGCCCCAGGAACGGCGCTTGGCTCTCGCCTGTTCCTCAGTCGTTCCGCACCGGGCGGCGATGTCGGCGTCCGAGAGCCCGAGCCGCTTCAGGCGGAGCCAGTCGTCTGCGACGAGGTCGTCGAGCGAGTGCACGCGCGCGAGGGCCGAGACCACGCTCTCCAGCTCCCGCCGGAACCAGGGATGGACGCCCGACGGGACTGTGTCGAGCGCCTCCCAGGGCGTGACCGCGCCGCCGTCGAGCTCCCGTGAGCGGATCGCCTTGAGGAATGCCTCCGTGAAGGTGCGGCCGATTCCCATCGCCTCGCCAACCGACTTCATCTGCGTACCGAGCTCGGTCTCGGCGCCCGGGAACTTCTCGAACGCGAAGCGCGGCGCCTTGACGACGACGTAGTCGAGCGTCGGCTCGAAGCTCGCGGGCGTCGTGCCGGTCAGGTCGTTCGGGATCTCGTCGAGCGTGTAGCCGACCGCCAGCTTGGCGGCGACCTTGGCGATCGGGTAGCCCGTCGCCTTCGAGGCGAGCGCCGACGAGCGCGAGACGCGCGGGTTCATCTCGATCACTCGTAGCTCTCCGCTCTCCCGATGGCGGGCGAACTGGATGTTCGAGCCGCCGCACTCGACGCCGACGGCGCGGATCACGTCCGCGGCGGCGTCCCGCAGCTCCTGGTACGCCTCGTCGGAGAGCGTCATCTGCGGCGCGACCGTGACCGAATCGCCCGTGTGAACGCCCATCGGGTCGAGGTTCTCGATCGAGCAGACGATGACGACGTTGTCGCGGCGGTCGCGAATCACCTCGAGCTCGAACTCGTCCCAGCCCAGCAGGGACTCCTCGACCAACACCTGCCGCACCGGACTCTCGGCGAGGGCCCGCTCGAGGAGTCCTTCGAGCTCGGACAAGGACCTTGCGGTGCCGCCGCCGTGGCCGCCGAGGGTGAAGGCCGGCCTTAGGATCACGGGGAAGCTCAAGTCGATCGGTAGGTCGGCGGGATCGGTGACGATCGTCGACTCCGGCACTTTCAGCCCGGCGAGCCGGACGGTCTCGCGGAAGAGCTCGCGGTCCTCGGCGCGGCGGATCACGTCGGGCCCGGCGCCGATCAGCTCGATATCGAGCGCCTCGAGCACCCCTGCGGCAACGAGCTCCAGCGCCAGGTTCAGCGCGGTCTGGCCGCCGAGCGTCGGCAGCAGCGCATCGGGGCGCTCACGGCCGAGCACGTCGGCGACGCCGTGCAGGTCGAGCGGCTCCAGGTAGGTGCGGTCGGCGAAGCCGGGGTCGGTCATGATCGTCGCCGGGTTCGAGTTGACGACGATCGTGCGGAAGCCGTCCTCGCGCAACACCTTCAGCGCCTGCGACCCTGCATAGTCGAACTCGCAAGCCTGGCCGATCACGATCGGGCCTGAGCCAATCAGGCAGATCGAACGGAGGTCACGCCGCCTTGGCATACGCCACCCCTCCGACCCATTCCTCCAACAACGGCCAGGCATCGTGGGGGCCGGGCCCGGCCTCGGGGTGGAACTGCACCGACCGGGCGCGTAGCCACGGGAAGTCGAGGCCCTCGACGGTGCCGTCGTAGAGCGAGACGTGCGTGACCTCTTTGGCCGCGCTTGCCTTGACGGCGAAGCCGTGGTTCTGGCTGGTCACGAGCACTCGGTCGGAGCGCTTGTCGAGCACGGGATGGTTGGCGCCCCGATGCCCGAACGGGAGCTTGTAGGTCTCGTGGCCGGTCGCGAGCGCGAGCAGCTGGTGGCCGAGGCAGATGCCGAGCATCGGCACCCGGCCGAGCAGAGCCCGGATGGTCTCGACCTCGTCGTGGAGCGGCTCCGGGTCGCCCGGCCCGTTCGAGAGCAGGATCCCGTCGAAGGTGTGCAGCTCTCGCAAGGTTGCCGCGTGCGGGAACACGGTCACGGCCGCGCCGGCCGCCGCCAGCCGCTGCAGGATCGAGCGCTTGCAGCCGTAGTCGACAACCGCGATTCGGGCCCTGCCCGAATCGCTAGCGACGTAGGGCGCATCGGTCGAGACTTCAGCCACAAGCGGGCGCCCCGCCATCGGCGGCTGTTCGGCGACAACCCGCAGCGCCTCCTCGACCGACGCGTCGCCTGCGACGGCGATAGCGCGCATCGCACCTCGATCCCGCAGGTGCAGGGTCAACGTCCGGGTGTCCACCCCTGAGAGGCCGACGAGCCCGTGCTCCACGAGCCAGTCCGTCCAGGCCGGCCCGCGCGCCTCGCGCATGACAACCGCGCGCGCGTGGGGCGCCGCCGACTCAGAGCGCGCCTGCTCGACGCCGTAGTTTCCGACCATCGGCGCGGTGAAGGTGACGATCTGCTCGGCGAAGCTCGGGTCGGTGACGATCTCCTGGTAGCCGGTCATCGCGGTCGTGAACACGGCCTCGCCGAAGGCGAAGCCCTCCGCGCCGACCGATTCGCCGGCAAAGACGGTGCCGTCCTCGAGCGCCAGAAAGCCTTTCAACGCTTCACCTCCTGCTTTGAGAGCCACTCGCCGTGCTCGAGGTAATGGCGCGCACGAGCGGCGTTGAGCCGGGCGAATTCGAGGTCGGGCCGCTCCTCCGACCAGGCGAGCGAGGCCGCCACTGCCTCGCGCAGACGCTCCTCGGGAACCGGCTCGAAGTAGTCGGTCCACACCCGGATCCGCTCCTGCGCTATGCCCGCGTCGATCACGAACCAGTGGTCGAGCTCGTCGGGCGCCTCCCGCGCACCGTCGTCGTCGACCTCGAGGTTAAGGTCGAAGTCGGGCGGCTGCCGGCCTCGCACGTAGGCGGCCAACTCGAGCCTCCGCCCGGGCCGTTCCAGCGCCGCGATCCGCTCGATCGCGCGGCGGCGCGGCTCGCCCTGGAGTGGAGCATCGACGACGACCACGAGGTCGAGGTCGCTCTCGCCGGGCCGGTAGCCGCCGACCAATCCGGAGCCGAGCACGAACGAATCGAGCACCCCTACCTCCTCGTCGATCGCGGCAACGACATCGGCGCGGTAGGCCTCGGCGGCGGCGTCCAGGTATGTCGGAGCCACGGCGATCACCCCTCGAACGCGACCCTCCCGGCCGCGATCGTCAGCCGCACCTTGCCCTTGACGGTCTGGCCGAGCAGCCACGAGTTCGCCGAGCGCGAACGGAAGTCGCTCTCGGAGACGCGCCTGCTCGCCTTCAGGTCGAGCAGGACGAGGTTCGCGGGCGCGCCGACGGCGATCCGCGGCGCATCCAGGCCGTACGCGCGCGCCGGCCCCGCGGACATCCGCTCGAGCAGCGTCTCGAGCTTCAGCAGCCCGGGCTCGACGAGATGCGTGTAGAGCGCGGAGAAGGCGGTCTCGAGCCCGGTGACGCCGAAGGGCGCTGCCTCGAACGGCACCTCTTTCTCGTGACGCGCGTGCGGGGCGTGATCGGTCGCAACGGCGCCGATCGTGCCGTCGCGGAGGCCGGCGATCAGCGCCTGCCGGTCCTCCTCGGCTCTCAGCGGCGGGTTCATCTTCACGTTCGGGTCGAGCGAGCGAACCGCCTCGTCGGTCAGGCAGAGGTGGTGCGGCGTCACCTCCCCCGTGGCGACGACGCCGGCAACCTGTGCGCGCGAAAGCGCTTCCACCGACTCGCGCGCCGACAGGTGCAGGAGATGCAGCGGCTGTCGCTCGTAGGCGGCGAGCGCCAGGTCGCGCTCGACCATCAGGCTCTCGGCCACGGAGGGATAGCCCTCGAAGCCGAGCTCGGCGGAGACGGCGCCCTCGTGCATCTGACCGCCCTTCGACAGCGTCGGCTCCTCGCAGTGCAGCGCCAGCCGTCTGCGGGTGACGGCGCCGTACTGGAGCGCGCGCCGCATCAGGCCGGGCGCGACCACCGGCTGCCCGTCGTCGGTGAAAGCCGCAGCGCCTGCGGAGGCAAGCTCGGCCATCTCGGTCAGCTCCGCCCCGCCCTGGTTTCTCGTGATCGCTGCGAGAAAACCGACCGGCACGTCCGCCTCTGCCTGGGCCGTCTCGGCGAGCGAGCCGAGCACGGCCGCCGAGTCGACGACCGGCTCCGTATTCGGCATCGCCAGGATCGCGCAGTAACCGCCGGCTGCTGCGGCGGCGGTGCCGGAAGCAATCGTCTCCTCGTCCTCGCGGCCAGGCGTGCGCAGGTGGACGTGCGGATCGACGAACGCGGGCGCGAGCACGAGGCCTTGCCCGTCGACGACGCGGTGCGCGTTCGTCTCGAGGTTCGTCCCCAACTGGGCGATCGTGCCGCCGTCGACGCGGACGTCCAGCACCGCGTCCACGCCCGCGGCCGTGTCGAGCACGTGCGCACCGCGGATGACGAGATCGTCGCGGCCCTGCTTGCCGAACAGCATCACGCAGCTCCGATCTCGTGCAGGGCCGCGGCCTGGACGCCCGCGGGCCCATGCGTGAGCAGGTCGTAGAGAACCGCCATCCGAACGACGAGCCCCGAGCGAACCTGCTGCTCGATCAGCGCGTCCGCGGCGTCGGCGACGACCGGGTCGATCTCGACCCCGCGGTTCATCGGCCCCGGATGCATCACCTTCTGGCCGGGCCGGAGCCTTTCGGGCGTCACCCCCCAACGCGCCGTGTACTCGCGCAGCGAGGGCACGAAGTTGGCGCCCTCGGCCATCCGTTCCCGCTGCATCCGCAGGACGTAGACGACATCGGCGGCCTTGATCGCGTCGATCTCGTAAGAAACCTCGCATCCCATCGCCTCGATCCCGCGCGGGATCAGCGGCGGCGGCCCGACCAGCGTTACGCGCGCGCCCATCAGCGCGAGCGCCTGGATGTTCGAGCGCGCGACGCGCGAGTGCAGAACATCCCCCACGATCGCGACGTGCAGGCCCTCGATCCGCCCGAGCTCTTCAGAGATCGTGTAGAGGTCGAGCAGCGCCTGGGTCGGGTGCTGGTGCTTCCCGTCGCCGGCGTTGACGATGTGCGCGTTGGTGTAGCGGGCGACCAGCTGCGGGGCGCCGATCTGCGGGTGGCGGATGACGATCACATCCGGGTCGTAAGCCCCAAGCGTCAGTGCCGTGTCCTTCAGGGACTCCCCTTTGTCGACCGAAGAGCCGGCTGACTTGATCGACATCGTGTCGGCCGAGAGCCGCTTCGCGGCCAGCTCGAAGCTCGACGAGGTACGGGTCGAAGACTCGTAGAAGAGGTTGACGACCGTCTTGCCGCGCAGGGTTGGCAGCTTCTTCAGCTCCCGCTCGAGCGATCGCTCGAAGTTGCGCGCGGTGCCGAGCAAGCGCTCGACGTCATCGCGCCCGAGGTCGCCGATCGAGATCAGGTGCCGGCGCGGCGGCTCCTTTGGCGGAAGCAGGTCCTCCCGCATGACGCGGATTTCAGCCACCTACGGCTCCTTTCTTGACGTGACGCTCTTGAGCACGACGCGATCCACCTCGTCGATCTCGACGAGCTGAACGTGGATGCGCTCGTCGCGGTGGGTCGGAAAGTTCTTGCCGACGTAGTCGGGGCGGATCGGCAGCTCGCGGTGTCCGCGGTCGGCGAGCACTGCGAGCTGGACGCGCGCGGGGCGGCCGTAGTCGAACAGCGCCTCGACCGCAGCGCGAATCGTGCGGCCCGTGTAGAGGACGTCGTCGACGAGCACGCAGGTCATCCCGTCGAGCGCGAAGTCGAGCTTGGAGTCGCGGACGAGCGGCTGCGGGTGCTGAGGCGCCTCGCCGCCGCGCACATGCACGTCGTCGCGATAGAAGGTGATGTCGAGCTGACCGAGCACGACCTCGCGGCCCGTGAAGTCGGCGATCCTGCGTCGCAAGCGCTGGGCCAGCGGGACGCCGCGCGTATGGATGCCGACGAGCGCGACCTTGTCCAGCTCGGGGTTCCCCTCGATGATCTCGTGCGCGATCCGGGAGAGCGTCCGCTCGACGGCTTCTTGATCGAGGAGAACCGTCTCGCGCACAGTGTCGGCCACGCTCACGCGCAGGGACGAGCTCGGAAGAGGGCAGGCAGCGTCATTCGCACTCCTTTTCGGCCTCACTGGACCGGGTTAAAGGGGTTCGTGGTCGGGCGGGACCCTAGCGTTTCCTGCGGACGACATCCGTGTCGAAGTCGCTGTCGCCCTTGGAGCCGGCTTAGGACGGTCGCGGACGGCACGCGTCCGGGATCGTCGCTCACTATCCTGGCGCCGGTGGAACAGCAGGCCCTCGAGCGCTTCGCCCATCTGGCTGTGGACTTCAGCGCGAACGTCCAACCGGGGCAGATCGTCACGATCGAGGCGGAGACCGGCATGGAGCCGATCGTCCGCGCGGTTGCGGAGCGCGCCTACGAACGAGGCGCCCGCTTCGTCGACCCGACGTACTTCGACCCGTACGTCAAGAGGTCACGGCTTCAGCATGCCCCCGACGACTCGCTCGAGTTCGTGCCCGAGTGGTACGGGAATCGGATGCTTCAGCTCGGGGACGTCCGCGCCGCGCGGATCGTCTTCGTCCCGCGGGTCTCGCCGGGGATCCTGAACGGCGTCGATCCGAAGCGCGCCGGCCGCGACCAGCTTCCCGACATCCGGGAGCGCCTCGAGATCATCAACAAGCGGCTCGTGAACTGGACGATCATGCCGTTCCCGACCCAGCCTTGGGCCGAGCTCGTCTATCCCGACCTCGACGGCGAGGCGGCCCTCGCCCGGCTGACCCAAGAGCTGAGCCACGTCTGCCGGCTCGACGAGGACGATCCGGTCGCGGCCTGGCGAGAACGCAAGGAGACTCTCCATTCGGTGGCGGCCCGGTTGACCGAACACCACTTCGATGCGATCCGCCTCGAGGGACCCGGGACCGACCTCACGGTCGGCCTCCTGCCCACCTCGCTCTGGGAAGGCGGCTCGGCGACGACGGTCGACGGCATCGAGCACATGCCGAACGTGCCGACCGAGGAGGTTTATACGACGCCCGACGCGACCCGCGCCGACGGGGTCGTGCGGGCGACGAAGCCGCTCGACGTCGCCGGCACGATCGTCAGGGGCCTCGAGGTGCGCTTCGAGGGCGGCCACGCGATCGACATCGAGGCCGACAGCGGCGCCGAGGTGCTACGCGAGCGCGCCGGCTACGACGCGGACGCCTCGCGGCTCGGCGAGCTTGCCCTCGTCGACCGCGAAGGCAGGATCGGGACGCTCGGCACGACCTTCTACAACACCCTGCTCGACGAGAATGCCGCGAGCCACATCGCGCTCGGGAACGCCTACGAGCTCACCGTCGGCGCCGAGGACGTGCCGAAGATCAACAAGAGCGCAATCCACGTCGACTTCATGATCGGCGGCGACGACGTGCAGGTGACGGGCTTGACCGCCGACGGCAGCGAGGTGCCCGTGCTCCGCGGCGGCACCTGGCAAATCTAGAGGGACTGTCCCCGCCGGGGACTGTCCCTGAAGCGGTTGGGACTCGAGGCGCCGCTTTGATGTCGGCCACTGCGGGGACAGTGCCTTAGAGCAACCGCGGGCGCTGAAACCCAAGCTGATCCAGCGGGACAGTCCCTACCTCTAAGGGACTGTCCCCTCCGGGGACTGTCCCTGAAGCGGTTGGGACTCAAGCGCCGCTTCGATGTCGGCCGCTGCCGGGACAGTCCCTTAGACCAACCGCCGGCGCTGCCCCAAGCTGATCCAGCGGGACAGTCCCTACACGTCTGTGATCGCGCCCCGGATGGCGCCTTCGTGCTCCTGCAGGTCGCTGTCAGACATGCCGTGCTCGCTTCTCGCGTGCTCCGCCGCCTGAGCCATCACTTCTTCTTCGGTCTCCCCGTTGAACTGCGCCTGGCAGTCGAAGCCAACGTCCCCACAATTGAGCTGCTTCGCCATCGTCGCCTCCTCGGTCGGGTTCCGCGACTCTAACGCTCCGCAATCGCGACGAGCCAGTGGATCTCATAGTCAACCTGGGCGGGCAAGTTCCGTTCGGCGAGTATCCGGCCCTGCTCGTACTCGGCGTCGTCCAAGAGGTCGAAGGTCGAGATGTGTCGTCCTGCGATTTTCGCCAACGCCGTCTCGCGGTCGATCCGGTCGCGCTGGTGGTGCCTCACGAGCCGGACCTGCCCGAATCCGGCCTCGCGTAGCTCATTCTCGAGCTCGCCGGCCGTCGAGAAGCGTGCGCGATCGATCGCCTCGAAGCGCGGGAAGTACTGGTTAAGCCAGAAGTCCGAGAAGTACGTCGAGTCGAACGTGACCACGCAGGCGCGCCCGCCTGGTGCGAGCAGCCGCCGCGCGGCACGGAACGCCGCTGGTCGATCGAGAAGATGAACGACCAGCCAGTAAACGACGCGGTCGAACCAGGAGTCCTTGAGCGGCGGATCCTCGGCGCGAGCGAGTTTCAGCTTCACATTCGCCGGCACCCGTTTCCTCGCCATTGCGAGCATCTCGGCCGACGAATCGATTCCCCACACCGACGACTCCGGTGCGAGCGCGGCTACGAGCCTTCCCGTTCCGCAGCCGACGTCCAGCACCCGCTGCCCGCGCAGGTCGGCCTCGCGTGAAACCAGCTCGAAGAGCTCCCACCAGTTGTCATCTTGCGGACGAAGGTCGTCGTAGGTTGCGGCCCGCGCGTCGAAGTCCGGCCGTCTCAGAACCACTCAGGCGTCGGAGACGAGGTCGTCAGGATCCGTCAGCGCCTCGATCGCGTGCTGGGCAGCCTCGAGCGAATCTTCGGCCACGAGCACCTTCTGCGGGGTGTCCTCGTTCGCCCGCGGGTGGTGCTCGACCGCCGGCTCGAGCTCGGACGCAATTCCGGCCTGGTTAAGGATCGTCTGCAGCTCTTCGGCCTCGGCGATGTCCTCGGCGAGCGCCACCTGGACGAGCTGGGTCATTTGACCGCCTCCTCACGTTCGGGCTCGGCGACGTCATCTCGGCCGCGGCGGACGCCGCGCTTGACCAATCTTGGCGCACCCCGCTCCGGGAACGGTACGTCGATCACGTCGAAGTCCTTCGGCACCACGGTGTCGGGGAAGATCGTACGCGCCTCACGTGCAACCTCGGGTCCGAAGTAGCGATTCGAGAGGTGCGTCAACGCCAGGAACGACACCTCGGCATCTCGCGCGATCTCCGCAGCCTCGAGCGCAGTCGAGTGCGCGGTCTCGCGGGCGCGCTCTCGCTCCTCGTCCAGAAAGGTCGCCTCATGCACGAGCACTTCGGCCTCGCGTGCCGCCTCGAGCACGATCGGCGAAGGCGCGGTGTCGCCTGCCAGCACGACCCTCCGCCCGGGACGCGCCGGCCCCAGCACCGCGTCCGGCGTTACCACCCGGCCGTCCTCCAGCTCGATCGACTCCCCACGCTGGAGCAGGCCTCGCTGAGGCGGGTCGACGCCGAGCGCATCCGCAGCCTCGACGTCGAAACGCCCCGGCCGCGGCTCCTCGACGAGCGCGTAGCCGACCGCCGAGACGCCGTGCGCGGGCGCGAAGGTGACGAGGTTGTAGCCCGCGCGCTCGAGCACGTCGCCGGCCTCGAGCTCCTCGAGGCGGACCTTGTACGTCAGCTTCCCGAAGATTCGCTTCAGCGCTGCGAACAGATCGTGCAGTCCCGGCGGGCCGTAAACCGTCAGGTCGATCTCGCGCCCACGCAGGGCGAAGGTCTTCAGCATGCCGGGCAGGCCGAGATAGTGGTCGGCGTGGTAATGGGTGAGAAAGACCTCGCGCAGTTCGACGAGGCCGACGGTCGAGCGGAGCATCTGCCGCTGCGTCCCCTCGGCGCAGTCGAACAACAGCCGCTCGCTGCCGCGACGAATGAGCAGCGCCGAAGGCGCCCGCTTGGCCGTCGGCACCGACCCGGAGGTGCCGAAGAAGACGAGGTCGAGGTCCACGCGGGCAAGTGTAGGCTCGCGCGGTGGCAAACCTTGATGTCCCGCCTGCCGCGGCCAGCGAGCAGGCGCGTGAGCAGCTGGGCCGGCAGGTGGACGCCCAGGTGTACGACGAGATTCGCGAGCTCTGGAAGCGCCACTCGATCGCGGAGGAGCACCGCGATCTACCCGGCCTGATCGCGACCCTGACGGAGGACTCCGTCTACGAAATCCCGGAGTCGAAGCAGCGGTGGAATGGCCACGCGGGCGCGACCGAGTTCTACAACGGCCTGCTGACCGCCTTTCCGGACATCCACTTCGCCCTGATGGAGATCGTGATCGGGCCGCAGGGAGTCTGCGAGGAGGCTCTCGTCACGGCCACGCACGCTCGCGACTGGTTGGGTGTCCGAGCGAGCGGGCAGCGGCTCGAGTTCACCGTCGTGATCTTCTTCCCCTGGCACGCCGACAAGCGGCTATTCGCAGGCGAGCGCATTCACGTCTCCGGCTTGAGCGTCTAGGGCAAGACCAGCTTCTGACCAGGCTGCACGACGTCCCCGGCCAGGTCGTTACGCTCTTCCAGCCGGTAGATCGCAGCCCGCGGATCGCCGCTGTAGTGCGAGCTCGCGATCGACCAGAGCGTGTCGTACCGCTTGACCGTGTAGATCCGAGGGTGGCCGGCCCCGTCAGACGAATGCGCCGCGACTGCCCAGAAAACAAGGCCTGCGAGCAGGACGCCTATGAACTTGACGAACATATGTTCGCCACTCTAGAGCGAACACGTGTTCGTGTCAAGTCTAACCGCCGCGCAGCACTTTCATCAGCGCATCGAAGATCTCGCGCCGGCGGCGGAGCGCCGCCTTCCGCTCCTCGGCTCTCAAGGCCTTCTCCCGATCGTCCTCACGCTTTTCGCCCATCGGATCGACAGATGCGGGCGAAGCCCGAAACCGGCGGCCGTCAGCGCGAAACCGGCGGCCGTCAACTCGAACCGTTCAGAAACTGCCCGTCGCGATAGACGAGCTCGCCGTCCGCATAGACCTCGCTGCCGGAGCGGAGGTCGCAGACCAGATCCCAGTGGAGCGCCGAGCGGTTGAGGCCGCCCGTCTCCGGATACGCGGTTCCGAGCGCGAGGTGCATCGTCCCGCCGATCTTCTCGTCGAAGAGGGTGCTGCGGGTGAACATCGGCACGGCCTCGTTCAGGCCGAACGCGAATTCCCCCACTCGCCGGGCCCCATCGTCCATCGCAATCATCTCGCGCAGGAACTCCTGGCCGCGGGTCGCCGTGGCCTCGACCACCTCGCCCGCTTCGAAGCGAAGCCTGACGTCATCGACCTCGCGCGCGTTGAAGACCCCGGGATACGTGAACCGGATCTCACCTTCGACGCTCGTCTCGAGGGGTCCCGTGAAGACCTCCCCGTCGGGGAAGTTCTCCTGACCCTTGGAGGGAACCCAGGTCCTGCCCTCGGTGACGAGGCGCAGGTCGGTTCCATCCGCGACGATCCGAAACTCCCGCTTCGTCCCAAGAAAGGCAGCGAGCCGGTCGATCCGCTCGCCGAACTCCTGCCAGCGCGCGACCGGATCAGGATCGTCGAGGAACGCCGCGCCGAAGACGAAGTCCTCGTACTCGGCGAGCGACATCGAGGCATCCTGTGCGGCCGCCTCGGTCGGGTACGCGCTGAACACCCAGCGGAGCTCGCCGGCGGCCGCGCGCTCGAGGTAGCGGTTCCGCAACGGTTCGGCCGACCGGTCGTACCGTGCCTGCCGCACCGGATCGACATTCGACAGCCGCTTCGTGTTCGCGGGGGCCGCGAGGGCGATCCGGACATCGACGCTCTCGATGTCGTCGGCGCGCGCTGGATTGACCCAGGCGAGCTGCTCGTCGTTGCCGTACCTGAGCAGGTTCTCGGTCAGCGGCTCGAGCGCGATTCGTGGCAGCGGTTGTGCGCCGGCCTCGAGCACTTTGCGGTAGAGCTCTCGCAGCAGCGGCGCGGCGAGCGTCGACGACTCGAGGGTGACGAGATCGCCCTCCCGAACACCGGCGCAGAAACCGACGAGGACGTCGGCCATCCGTTCGTGACGGCTAGCGAACACGCGCGGCAAGCTCGGACGGTTGGGGGTCCTGGAGGAACTGCCCGCTGCGCCAGACGAGTTCTCCGTCTGCGTAGACCTCGCCCTCGCGACGCAAGTCGCAGATCAGGTCGAGATGCAGGGCCGACCGGTTCTGGCCGCCGAGGGCCTCGAAACCCATCCCGAGCGCCATGTGCATCGTCCCCCCGATCTTCTCGTCGAAGAGGATGTTGCGGGTGAAGCGGTCGATCTCGTAGTTGAGCCCGAAGGCGATCTCGCCGACGCCGCTTGCACCCTCGTCGAGCTCGAGCAGCGAGCGCAGGTACTCCTCGCCACCCGCAGCCTCCGCCGCGACGACCCGCCCATTCTCCAGTACCAATCGGGCGTCGTCGATCTCCCGCCCGACGAAGACGGCGGGAAACCCGAAGCGAATCGTCCCGTTAACCCCAGTCTCGATGGGGCTCGTATACACCTCGCCGTCGGGGACGTTCTGGCGCCCGTACGCAGCGCGCCAGGTACGACCTTCGACGACGACGGTCAGATCCGTGTCCTCGCCGACGATGCGCAGCTCGCGCACCGAGCCGAGCTCCTCGGCCCGCGCCTGCAGCCGCTCGCCCACCTGGCGCCAGTGGTCGACGGGGTCGTCGTCGAGCACGTGGCACGCTCGGAAGACGAAATCCTCGTAGTCCGCGAGCGACATGTCGGCGTCTTGGGCTTGGCATTCGGTCGGCGAGAGCGTTCCGCACCAGCGGTGTTCGCCCCTCGCGATTCGGTCACGGCGGCGGATGGCGAACTGCCGCTGCGCGGTAAGCTGGCGCTGCCGGCGGTCGGTGTCCAAGCGGGTGAATGAGCGCGTGTTCGTCTCCGACCAGATCGTGACCGATGCGTCGATGGCGTCGAGCTCGCGAAGCTCGATCGGCGACACGAAGTCGAGCTGCTCGTCCGAGCCTTGCGCGACGAGGATCTCCTTCAGGCCGCTGAGATCGAGGGCGGTGTAGGCGTGGGCGCCGCGCTTGATCGCCTCGCGGTGCAACGGCACGACCAGCGGCGCCGCAGCGGCCGCGTCGCCTTCGATTCGTAGCACGTCCCCCGGCTGCAGCCGAAGCGAATGGTCGAGCACCAGTTCGGCCAAGGCGTCGTAGCGAGGGTCTCTCACGAAGCCGCTCCTCCGCCTCGGTCCGCTGGCGACTGCAAGAGCCGGGTTGAGACGGCCGCAGCGGCAAAGCCGCTACGGCCTTTAAGTCGGCATCGCAAGCGAAGCCTCACTGAACGCCTAGAATAGTCGGGCCGCTATTTCCGCGCACGCGGGCGGGATTTGACCAGGAACGGCCGGCTGACCGAGACGAACGCACGCTGCAGGTTCATCGCGGCCGCGAGCCTGATCCCGTAGACGTACCAGCCGGAGCGCTTGAGCGTCTTCTTCGGAAGCGCGACCAGCTTGGACTTGTACGCAGGCGCCGTCCCCGTCGCGCCGAGCAGCGGCTTGCTCTTGGGGTTCGCCAGCGCCTTCAGCACGGCCTTTTTCGCTTTCGCCGTCAGCTTTCGCGACCCGAGCTTGAAAACGCCCGCCTTGTAGCTCGCGTCCTCCTGCACGGTCGTGCGGAAGCGCCAGAGCTTGTTGTTCCAACCCTTGGGGCTGCCGAGATAGCCGAACGCGACCGTGGCGCCGTTGACCGTCGTCGTGTGGGACCACCCGGGCGGCGTCAGAGCGCACTTGCCCTGGGTCTGGGCGATCGCGTTCTTGACCGAGGTGTACGAAGGTCGCTTCGAGTCGTCGAGCCGGAGGAGCCCGCTCTGCCAGCGGTCGAGCGGCTGCTCGTCGACGAGGTGGAAGAAGCTGAGCGAGCGGACATCGGGATCGCAGCTGACGAAGCGGACGATGTCCGAGTAGTACTGCGCCTGTGTCCCCTCGTCGATCGTGACGACGTTCTCCTTGCCTGTGTAGAGGTTCTGGAGCACAGCGGGGATCGCGACCTGCCAGCCCGTCTCGTCGAGGTCGAGCTTGAGCGCGTTCGCCGGGGCTGCCTTGCCGCGCTCGGCGAACAGCGGCTGGGCGGTGCCGTTGAACGCGTCCCACACGGCCTGCTTGATCCGGTCGAGGTTCGGGATGCCGGCTTTCGGCCACGGATAGCCCTTGAGCGGCGGATCGTTGTTCTGATTCGGATAGGGGTGGAAGCCGAGCTCGTCCATCAGCGGCTTGCTCCGCTTGCTCGCCCGGTAGGCGACACCGACGTCGTGGAGGAAGCGAACGGGTGAGGTCGAGACGTTGTCCTTCGCGAACGGGTTGTCGTTGCCGCGAGGCGAGAGGCCTACTCCGATCACGTTGATCGTGGGATCGACCCCTTTCAGCGCGTCGTAGGAAGCCGCCAGCAGCGGCTCGTACGCGGAACCCGAGAGATTTGCCCCCGTCGAGCTGAACTGCGGCTGCCAGAAGCGCGGCTGGTTCGGCTCGTTGCCGATCACGTAGTCCTTCACGAACGGATACGTGCGCGCAAGCTGCTGCAGGAAGGCCGCGAACTGGGTGATTCGCGCGGGCGACGAGGTGATGTCGCCTGGATGCGCAGGCGCGACGGCGAAGAGGACGCGGACGGCGTGGATCGTGGCCTGCGGGAGCCAGTAGTCGAGCCCCGGTTGGTTCGGAATCGTCGTCGGCTGGGCGGGATCCCAGTTGATCGCGATCCGGTTCTCGGTTGCCCCCAGGTCGTTGAGCGTGGAGTAGAACATCGTGGGATCCCCGAGGACGCCCGTGTCTTCGGTGATCCCGAAGGTGACGTTCGCGGCGGCCCGCCCGCAGAACGCGAGCGCGGCGCACGCGCAGCAGGCGACGAACAGAGTCTTCTTCACGGCGGGTCCCTTTCTCCCTCGGCGACGTAGGTTGCCACGCCGGTCGGCGGCGTGCATAGGTCGTAAGGTCTATCTTTCGGCACCGACGGTCCCAGTCCTTAGGAGGACGGCGTCAAGCAATCGGGCGGCGCCGAAGCGGACTGGATCGTCCGCAGGCAAGCCGGTTTCCGCCTCCGCTTGGGCCACCGCAGCACGTGCTTCGGCGTCGCCGAGATCGCGCGTGTTCAGCGCGATGCACGCGACCTTTGCGGGCCGTGCGGGCAGCGACGCGCGCTCATGGAGCTCGACCAGCTCGCCGAGGAGCGGAATCGGCTCTTCGGGGTAGCCCTCGATCGCCTGCGATCCGGCCAGATGACAGAGGACGTAGGCGTGCGGCGCGCTGCCGTGCATCAGCCCGAGCGTCACCCCCGAGTACGCCGGGTGCAGCAGGGCGCCCTGCCCTTCGACCCAGAGCAGATCGCCCTTATCGGACCCCTGGACCACGAGCCGCTCGGCCGCGCCGGCGAGGAAGTCGGAGACGACCGCGTCGACGGAGATCCCCCAGCCGGCGATCGCGATTCCGGTCTGCCCGGTCGGGACGAAGACGGAGCGCAGACCGCGCTGCTGCGCCTCGCGGTCGAGCTCGAGCGAGACGGTCATCTTCCCGATCGCGCAGTCGGAGCCGACGGTGAGCACGACCCGGGCGTCGAGCTCCAGGTTCTCGCCGGTCGGGACGTTGAGGCCGTCCGGGGGCTTGCGCAGGTCGTGCAGCTCGACCTTGTGGCGCGTGGCAAGCTCAACGAGCTCGGGATCCTCGGTCAGGAACTCGTGTAGGCCGTTCTCGACGTCGAGACCCTTGGCGACGCAGGAGCGAATCAGGTCGCGCCAGGCCGGCGGGAAGCGTCCGCCCTGGGTTGCGACCCCGACTAGCGCCGTCGTCGGGTTGAAGCAGAGCGCATCGTTGACGGCGCCGACCACCGGAATTCCGCCCTCCGTCTCCCCCGCCCGCGTCGAGTCGAGGATCGCCACCGTCGGGTGCGGCGAGTAGCGGAGCACGCCGCGCGCCGTCTTCCCGTAGTGCGGGTCGCCCGACTTCCCCTCAGCGAGGATCAGATATCGCTTCTTCACCGCGAAAAATGCTCCGCATCTTCCGCGGGGCTAGTTTCTGCCATCGCTTCGCTCGGCAGCGACCGAAACGGCAGCGGTCACGCCGAGGCCTGGCTTGTCCCGAGGGAATTGGATGCCGTCGCGGAACTCGACGCCCGGCCACGGATCATTGAGTAGCAGCAGGTTGCCGTCGAGGTCGACGAAGTCGCAGAGGCTGGCGATCTGCGCGCCGGCCGAGATGCCAAGTCCCGACTCGGTCATGCAGCCGAGCATCACCCCGAGTCCCAGCGCCCGGGCTGCGTGCGCCATCCGGATTGCCTCGCGGATGCCGCCCGATTTCGAGAGCTTGATGTTGATCCCGTGTGCGCGCTCGGCGCAGGCGGCGACGTCTGCGAGGGTGTGGCAGTCCTCGTCGACGTAAATGGGGATCGGCGAGGCCGCCTTGACCTTCGGTCCGCCCGGATCGCCCTCGGGCAGAGGCTGCTCGCAGTACTCGACGCCGAGCCCAGCTAAATGCGGCAGCGCTTCGAGCGCCTCGTCGACCGTCCAGTACTCGTTCACGTCGACCTGCAGCGGCAGGTCGGTGACGGCCCGGACGGCGCGGACACGGTCGAGGTCGAGGCCGTCGCGCCCGCCGAGCTTCAGCTTCAGCCGGCGGAAGCGCGGCGCGGCGCGCTCCGCACGGCGCGCCATGTCGTCGGGATCGCCGAGCCAGACCGTCCAGCAGGTCGCCGGCCCCTCGCGGCGGAGGCCCAGCAGCCGCCAGACTGGCAGCTCGGTCAGCTTGCCGCAGAGATCATGGAGCGCATGGTCGAGGGCGGCGCGCGCGGCCTGCGTATACGGTGTGCCCGGCAGGGCGGCGAGAATCTCGTCGAGCGCGAACGGGTCGCCGCCAAGAGCGCCCCGGCAGCCGTGCAGGAACTCGACCGCACTGGCGCCGTCCTCGTAGTAGCGCTCGATCGGCGTCCCCTCGCCGTAGCCGGTCTGCCCGGCGTGGGTGATCTCGACGACGACCGACTCGCTCTCGTCGGAGGAGTCGCGCGAGATCACGAACGTCTCGGCGAGCTCGTAAGTGGCGACGCGTGCCTCGAGTTCCACGCGGGTAGCGTAATTCGCGGCTTCGATGAGACGGCCACGGCGTCGCTTGCGATGCCGATCAGAGGCCGCGCCGACATGGCGGCGCGGCCGCTAAACCCCCTCCCACTGCACCACCTACCCTTCGATCCGTTCGATGCGGACGCCCGCGACCTATCTCCGCAGCCTCGACCCGATGTTGCCCCGGCAGGTCTGGCTCGTCGAGGCCGGCGGAGTCGTGAACTCGCTGGGCAACGGGATCGTCTTCCCGTTCATCGTCATCTACCTGCACAACGTGCGCGGGATCTCGTTCGCCGCCGCGGGTCTCGCCCTCTCCGCTGGCGCAGTCGGCGCCCTGGCGGCCGGCTTCGGAGCCGGCACTATCGTCGACCGTTTCGGCGGACGCAACACGTTGCTGCTCGGCTTGGTGCTGCAAGCAGCCTCGTTCGCGCTCTTCCCGCTGATCCGCGAGGCCTGGCATGCGTTCGCGCTGCTGGCACTCGAGGGAGCCGGAACCGCCTGCTTCTGGCCGGGGCAGTCGACGCTGCTCTCGCGCCTGACCCCTGCCGAGCGGACCCATTCCGCCTTCGCGCTGCAGCGGATCAGCATGAACCTCGGGCTCGGCCTGGGCGGCGTCGTCGGCGGGCTGATCGCGAGCACGAGCCAGCCCAGCAGCTTCACGACCCTGTTCCTACTCGACGCGGCGACCTTCCTCGTCTTCATCGGGGTGCTGTCGACGATTCGCGAGCCCCGCGTGCACGAGGCCAAGGAGGCCGACCGCGACGCACTGGGGTACCGCGCCGTCTTCCGCGACCGCAACTTCGTCTGGCTACTTGGGCTGAACGTGCTCTTCGTCGCGGTCGGCTACGAGGTCTTCGCGCTGCTGCCGCCGTTCGCAAAGAACTACGCCGGCGTCAGCGAGCGCTGGGTCGGGACGATGTGGCTGGCGAACACGCTCTTGATCGTGCTGATCCAGCTACCGGTCTCGAAGGCGCTGGAGGGCCACCGCCGGATGCGCGCGCTGGCGCTGATGAGCCTCCTCTTCGCAGCGGCTGCGCTGATCGTCCTCGGCGGCGGCATCTGGTTCACCGGGACGGCTGCGGCGCTCGTCTTCGTCGCCGCAACGCTCGTCTTCGGGCTCGGCGAGGTGCTGCAGGGACCGACGCAGGCGCCGCTCGTCGCCGATCTGGCGCCCGACCACCTACGCGGGCGCTACTTCGCGCTCGGCTCGATGTCGTGGAGCGCCGGCAGCATCCTCGGCCCGGCGGTCGGCGGGCCGCTGTTGGGCTGGCATCCGCTCGCGGTGTGGCCCCTGGCGGCGGCGATCAGCGTCTTCGCAGCTGTCGGGTGCTTGGCGCTCGAGCGGCGCCTGCCCGAGCGAGTGCTTCGGTCGCCGGTCGGAGA
>Ga0209239_1000473_pt1 | contig 22976 bp, 21 predicted proteins | sample GraSoi013_2_20cm_FD_185824 | JGI IMG/M metagenome (GOLD analysis project Ga0209239, IMG submission 185824) | Grasslands soil microbial communities from the Angelo Coastal Reserve, California, USA - Sample 10_02_2013_2_20cm (SPAdes) (version 2) | ecosystem: Environmental > Terrestrial > Soil >...
GGGTTCGTCTCGTCGCGCAACGCGAAGCCGGGGCCGCCCCATCCGTCCCCTCTCGGGTCGCCGTCCTGGACGACGAAGTTCGGGACCACGCGGTGCCAGGTGGATCCATCAAAGTAGCGCCGCTCGACGAGCGATAGAAATGTCGCGACCGTCAGCGGCGCCTCCGCCGGAAAGAGCTCCACCACAACCGGGCCCCGCTCGGTCACGAGGGTCACTCGAGGACCCGAACCGCCCCGCCGCGCGGGGAGGAGATAGCGCCGCGCGACGACGCGATAGTCCGCGAGCGTGCGTCCGGTGACGATCGGCGCCACGCGACCCCAGCGCACGGCGGCGTCCGGCAGCTTTTCTGCGGCGAGCCGGCGCACGAGATAGTCATCCGCGCGCGGTACGCGCGCCACGAAGCGCGTCGCCACGGCGGTCCGAGCATCCGCGCTCGTGGCGGCGATGGCGGCGAGCGCCGCGACCGCCGAAAGGCGCGCATCGTCGAAGGTATCGGTCGCCGCGCGGAGATACGCGTCGGCGAGTCGGTCGACGTCCTCCACGACCGGGTGGCGCGCGAGCAGATCGGCGGCAACACTGCGGACGGCCGCGTCGGGGTGGCGGAGCAGCGTACGTGCGCGCGGGCTCAAGCTCGAGTCGCTGTCGGGCACGAGTCGCTGGAGCGCCTGTAGCGCCTGGACCGCCACGCGGCCGTCCACGTCCGCGAGCTGGGCCTCGAGCCGGGGGCGGTCGCGTGCCGCCCCGAACGTCTCGGCGGCGACGCTGCGCCAGCGCCAGTCGGCCTCGCCCGCGAGGAGGGCGGCCGCCGCCGCGACGCCGGCCGCGCTGTCCGCCTGGGCCAGCGCGATCGCCGCCTGGCGACGCAGCGCGAAGGTCCGGCTCGCGAGTCCAGCTTGGAGCGCCGCGACGGCCCGCGCGCCGCCCAGCACGCCGAGCGTCGTCTCGGCCTGGACGACGACGTTCACGTCCGGGTCGGCGGTGAGCGGCAGCGCGAGCGCGGCGAGGGTGCTGTCGTGAAACGAGGCGAGCGCCCGGAGTGCATTCACGCGGACGTGCGAATCACCATCAGCCAGCAGCGGCGCGATGCGACTCGTCACGTCGCGCGCGGGAAGCTGCGCGCTGTCGGTGAGCCCGCGGCTCAATCCGCGCAGCGCGACGGCGCGCACCGCGACTTCGGAATCCCTGAGCGCATCGACCAACGCCGTCACGCCGCGCGCGGTGCGGAGCCGGGCGAGCGCGTAGATCGCGTTCCCACGCGCGACGGGATCGGGATTGCGTGCCTCTCGCATCAATGTCGGGATCGGTGCGCGCGCGCCGAGCCGCCAGGTCTCAAGCAGCGCGGCGCGCTGCACCGCCGTGCTCGCCGCCCCGGATCCCAGGAGATCACTCAGGGCCGCCGCGGCTTCATCCCCGCCCGTCTTGGCGATCGCGGTGACGGCCTCCGACTGGGGCGGCCCCTGACGCTCTGCGGGCACAGCGTGGGCGAGCGCCAAGAGAGGCGCGATGGCCCGGGGCGACTTCAACAGGCCGAGCGCGAATGCAGCGGCGGCCTGCACCGCCGGCCCCGAGTCCCCGAGCGCCGCGACGAGCGGGTCCACCGCCTGCGGATCGCCGATCCGTCCGGCGGCGAGCGCCGCCTGGCGGCGCACGAACGGGTCGGGATGGCGGAGCGCCTCGCGAAACAGCGCCGTGTCGTACACGCGCGTGTCCGCGGCGGCGAGCAGGCGTGCCAGCTCGTCCACGACGCCCTCGTCCCGCTGCGCCGCGGCCGGGCCGCCCAGCGCCAGCGCCACCAGCGACAGCGCGATCGCCCTACAGGCGCACGGGATCGGGAATCGGCTTGAGCAGATCGAGGACATGCTGCGGCATACGCGTGAGGGTATGCTGGTGAGTGAGGGAGATCAGCGAGGTCTCGCCCGTGGCGAGCAGGTCGTCCGTCCCCGCCCGCTCGACCGCGTAGCCGAAGGTGACGCGCCGGGACGCGAGCTCGCGCACCCAGCAGCGGACCCGCACCAGGTCGTCGTAGCGGGCGGCGGCGCGGTAGCGGACGTTGACCTCGGAGACGGCAAGGTAGACGCCCTGCTGCTCGAGCTCCTTGTAAGTGAGCCCCGTCTCGCGCATCAGCTCGGTGCGGGCGCGGTCGAACCAGATGAGGTAGTTGGCGTGGTAGACCACGCCCATCTGGTCGGTCTCGGAATAATTGACGCGCAGAGTTATCGAGCTGATCACGCCGGGGCAACTTAGCGCTTGCGACGCTTCTCCGCGATTCCTAGCTTGGGGGCCGTGCCCCTCCCCGCCTCCCGTGTGGTCGTCGTCGCCGACGCTCATCTCGGCCAGGTCCCGCCCGCGGTCGCTGTCGCGTTTCACCGGTTCCTCGACGCGGTGCCCGATCTGGGCGACGCGCTCCTCATCAACGGCGACCTGTTCGATTTCTGGTTCGAGTACGGCTCGGTGATCCCGCGCCGTCACTTCGGCACCGTCGCGAAGCTCCACGCCCTGCGGACCCGCGGCGTGCCGATCACGTTCGTAGGCGGCAACCACGACCGCTGGGGCGGCGACTTCCTCATTCACGACCTGGGCATCGCCTTCCATCCGGGGGAAGCCGAGCTCGACGTGACGGGACGCCGCGCCTTCGTGGCCCACGGCGACGGGCTGACCGAGCAACAGTGGAGCGCCCGCTTCATGCACCGGGTCACCCGCCACCGGGCGACGATTCGGGCGTTCCGGATGCTGCACCCCGACGTGGGCTCCTGGATCGCACACCAGCTGTCCCGCAAGCTCGCGGACAACACGCGCGACCGGGCCGTGCTCGACCGCGCCGAGCGGGCCCAGGCGCAGTACGCCGAGCAGCTGCTCGCACGCCGGCCGGACCTGAACCTCGCGATTCTCGCCCACACGCATCGTCCGGCGCTGTCACAACTACCGAATGGTCGAGCCTATCTCAATCCGGGAGCGTTCCTCGACGGCGGGCGGTATGCGGTAGTCACTAAGAACAGCGTCGAGCTAAAGACGTTTCAGTAAGACGTCTTATCCGAGTGGCACTACGTCGACGTGCTTCAGTTTCTCTCCCAAAAATCTCGCGCCCACCTTGCGGAAATGCGGCTCATCATCCGACACCACGAAGCGGTGCGTCGGGCGATTGTTCGGGGCAGCCGCGAGCCCGTGTCGCGTCAGGTCCTCGGCCACCACTTTCGCCGTCTCCTCGGCGCTGTCCACGAGCGTCACCCCGGGGCCGAGCACGCGCGCGAGCAGGGGTTTCATGAGGGGGTAGTGGGTGCAACCCAGCACCAGCACGTCCACCCCCGCGCGTTGGAGCGGCGCGAGGTACTCCCGGGCGATCAGCTCGGTCGCCGAGTGGTCGAACCATCCTTCTTCGACAAGCGGCACGAACAGCGGGCAGGCCTGCACGCATACCGCGGCGTCGGGCCGGAGCTGCTTGATGGCGCGCTCGTAGGCGCCGCTCGCGATCGTCCCCGCCGTGCCGATCACGCCGATGCGCCCCGACCTCGTGCCCTGCACCGCCGCGCGGGCGCCCGGCTCGATGACGCCGACCAGCGGCACCGGTGAGCGCTCCCTCAGGAATTCGAGCGCCTGGGCGCTGATGGTATTGCATGCGACCACCAGCGCCTTCACGCCGCGTTGCAGCAGGTAGGTGAGGATCTCGCCCGAGTAGCGGCGCACGGTGTCCGGCGATTTGGGGCCGTAGGGAACCCGCGCCGTGTCGCCGAAATAAATCACCGACTCGTGCGGCAGGCGCTCGAACACCGCGCGGGCGACGGTGAGTCCCCCGATCCCGGAATCGAACACGCCGAGCGGCGCCGGGTTCACGGCCGCGGCACCGGCATGCTGATCCCGATCCCGCCCGGGAATGTCCGAATCTTCAGGTCCTTGGGAAAATCCTGGAGGTGCGCCGAGACGAACGCCTCGGCTCCGGAGAAGAGATGATTGAACACCCACAGCACGATCCAGTCCTGCACTTCCTGCCGCTTCGCCGTGAGGTTGGCCGAGTGGGTGTCCTTGAGGTAGTGCATTTCCGATTGGGCCTTGAGGGTCATCATTGCGGCGACGCCTTCCCACGTCGCGAACACCGCCCCGGTGACGTGCCGGCCCGTCGCCGCCTGTCCCCATCCCGGCACGAGCAGCGAGCGTAGAAACGCGCCAATCGGCCGGATACGGTGCGTGGTGTCGGTACCGACGACGAGCGCGCCGGTGGTAACGAGCGGCGGCGGTGTCGTGTCGGGAACCTGGGCGGACAGGCGGACGGTCGCACCGGCGGACAGCAGGAAGATGGCGACAAGTCGGCAAACCGGATTCCGGCCCCCGATTCGGTCTCCCGTCACTGTGCCACCAGCACCGTGAGGCGTCCCGGCTCCACGTGGACGCTGCATTCGTGCGCATCCGGCTCGCGCAGCTCGCCATCCACGTGCAGCAGCAGCGGCCCGTCGAGCGAGCGGATCGTGACCTGACGGGTCTGGAACAGGGCGACCTCCCGCATCGTCGCGTGGGTCCCGCGCATCACCCGCGGCACCGCCATGAGAAATCGCAGCAGCGAGACGCGCCGCACGACACACACGTCCAGGCGCCCGTCTCCCGGCAGCGCGTCGGGCGCGAATCGATAACTGCCGCCCGCCGTCGTGCCATTGCACACCTCCACCATCATCATGTTCCCGGTCTCCGCGAATCCGCGCGCGCGCACCTCGAAGCGTGGCGGGCGAAACCGAGCGAATGCGCGGAACACCGGCACGAAATACGACGCGAAGCCCGAGAGCCCCGGCATGGCGTTCCGGACCCGCACGACCTCCGGTCCGAAACCGAAGCCGACGCTGTTCACGAAGTACTCGCCGCAGACCAGCCCGGCGTCGAACCGCGCCGTCCGGGCGGTGACGAGCCGCTGCACGGCACGCACCGGGCTGTGCCGGTACACGCCCGCGAGCTTCGCGAAATCGTTCCCGGTGCCGATCGGCACGACACCGAGCGCGACCTCTCCACCACGCCCGTGACGCAGCACCCCGTTCGCCACATCGTGCACGGTGCCGTCGCCGCCTACGGCCACGATGCGCTGCGCCCCCGCCTGCACCGCGCGCGCCGCGAGCTCCGCGCCGTGGCCCGGCCCTTCGGTGCGCTCCACGTCCACCGACCACCCCTGGCGGTGAAACTCGCGCGCGATGGGGTCGAGCGCGCGGGCTGCGGCGCCCCGGCCGGCTGCGGGGTTGAGCACGACGTGGGCGTGAATCAGAGGCTTCCATTATAAGCAGAGAGGCCCGATCCGGCAGCGGATCGGGCCTCGCGGGCTAGGAAAGGTCGACTATGACCGGGTGACCGTGTACTGGCCGCACGCCGTGAACTGGATCGTGACGGTGGTGGATGCGGTGCCCTTGGTGACGACGGCCGTGAGCGTCCCCGAATCGAACCGAGGCTCGACCGTGCAGCTCGCGTTGTAATGCAACGGATCGCTCGTCGACACGGACAACGAGTAGCTGTTAGTGCCGGACGTCAACGTGGACGACCCGGAGACGCTCCAGTTGCCGCTCGGGAGGGGCGACCCCATCTGGATGGAGCCGGCCTGGTCCGCGACGAAGGTCGCCAGCCATTTGCGGGCGTGCGACGCGGTGGCGCCCGTGGCGAAGGTGTAGTCGGTCTGCATCGTGTCCGTGAGCTGGATCTGGTCCGGGGTGCCGATCACCGACCGGACGCCGTTTTCGACCACGGAGCGGGTGGTCCCCGTTGTCGTGTTGGTGACGGTCCGGGTGAACGCGTTATTGCGCGTCCGGAACGCCCGGTCGGTGATCGCCGGAGTCGGATCGACGATGTCGATCGAGCCGCTCAGCGTGACGGTGTGCGCGTCGCCGCTGAACGTGCAGCCGGTGAAGTCGATGCGCACCGAATCGGGCACCGGATCCCCGTCGGAGTTGGTCGGCGGGGACGGGCTCCGGGTGGGCGTGCAGCTCGCGGACGACGTAGCCATCGCCGGCGCCCCGGGCATGGGGGCCGCGGCGAACGGCATGCCGGTCGCGGCATCGAGCGTCGCCCCACCGACGAGCGAGGCCGCATCGGTCGCGACGACTTCAGCGACGGCGTTGGCCTCGGGCTGGGTGAGAACGGGATTCGGAGACGTCGAGGGGGAATCCGGGGAACACGCGGTGAACACTGCGACGGTGATGGTGCCGGCGGTGAGGCGCCAGACCCTCCGAGACATGCGACGCATGCGACGATCCTCCGACGGTTCGAGTACAGGGCGCTGTGGTGATGACGCCGGTTAGACGGAGGGTACGTTGCAGGCGTTAACGGCGTCCCGGGCAGCGCTCCCGGTAAGGTAAAGACTACGAAGCGGGGGGCCTGGTCACGGCCCTTCCAGGTACCCCTTCGCCAGCAGCAGCTCTGCGTTGAGAATCGCCGCGCCGGCGGCGCCCCGGATCGTGTTGTGACTGAGCGCGATGAAGCGGTGCCCCAGCACGCCATCGCGGGCAATCCGGCCCACGCTGATGCTCATCCCTCCCCCGGCGTCGCGATCGAGACGCGGCTGTGGGCGATCGGGCTCGTCGCGTACCAGGATGGGTCGCTCCGGCGCGCTGGGCAGGCGGAGCTCCTGCGGCACCCCGGTGAAGGACGCGAACGCCTCCCGCAGCTCCGCCGGCTCCGCCGCGCGGTCCAGCTTCACCCGCACCGCCGCCATGTGCCCGTCCACCACGTTCACCCGATGGCATTGCGCGCTCACGGCAAACCTCGCGGGCGTCACGCGACCGGCCTCCAGGGAGCCCAGGATCTTCCGGGTCTCGCGCTCGATCTTTTCCTCTTCTTCCGGGATGAACGGGACCACGTTATCGGTGATGTCGAGGGCCGCGACTCCGGGGTATCCCGCGCCGGAGATGGCCTGCAGCGTCGTGACGACTACTGCGGCGACGCCGAACCGGTCGGCGAGCGGCGCGAGAGCGAGCGCGATCATCACCGTCGAGCAGTTGGGGTTCGCGACGATGAACCCACCGCCGGTCGCTTTGCAGGCGTCGAGCAGCGCGAGCTGGTCGGGGTTCACCTCCGGGATCAGCAGCGGCACCGCATCGTCCATGCGGTGCGGCGACGAATTGGTCACGACCCGGTACCCCGCACGCGCGAACCGCGTCTCGACCGACCCGGCGACGTCGGATGGAAGGCTGGAGAACACGACGTCGCAATCGAGCGGCGGCTCGGGCGCTTGGACGACGAGGTCGCGCACCGCGTCCGGCACGGCGCCCGGGAGTCGCCAGGCGCAGGCCGCCGCGTACGGCTTGCCCTGCGACCGGTCGGACGCCGCCAGGGCGGTCACACTGAACCGGGGATGCCGCTCGAGCAGCTGCAGGAAGCGCTGCCCGACGGTCCCCGTCGCCCCGAGAATGCCGACCCGAATCTTCCCCATCGCTGCTCCTTGACGCATCCGACGCCCACGGCGAGTATTGAACATACATACAACCGAAGTGGTCGTGGTGAGCGCCCGCGGCGTGGCATTGCGCGGGCTTTTCTGTTTCCCGAAAGAGACGGGGATGCGAGCGAGCGTGACCGTGCGGGTGGCCGGCTCGACGTCCAATCTGGGCGCCGGGTTCGACTGCGTGGGGGTGGCCGTGGGGCGCTGGCTCCAGGTCACCGCCCAGGCAACCCGCGGCGGAAAACCGGTCGTGATCGACCGCGGCGGGACGCTCCGTGCCCTCGACACCGCGCCCGAGGCGGACCTGCTGTATCGCGGTTTCGCCGCCGCCTGCCGGCGGGCCGGGCGAGAGGTGCCCGCGGGCCTCGCGCTGGCCGCCGACTCCGACATTCCGGTCGCCCGAGGGCTCGGCTCTTCGGCGGCCGCGACGGTCGCGGGGGCCGCCGCCGCCGCGGCGCTGCTCGACCTCGCGCTCGATGCCGCGGGACTGGTGGAGCTCTGCAGCGAGCTCGAAGGCCACCCGGACAACGTGGCACCGGCCGTGTTCGGCGGCGCCAACCTCGTGCTGCGGGGACCGGACGGTCTGATCGTGACGCCGCTTCCCATTCACCAATCTCTGGCGCTGGTGTTCGCGGTCCCGGACTTCACCGTGGAGACGAAGCGCGCGCGCGCCGCGCTGCCGGCCACCCTGCCGCACGCGGACGCGGTACGGGCGGCCGCGAAGAGCGCCGCCCTGGTCCACGGCCTGGCGCATGGCGACGCGCGATTGCTCGCCGCCGGGCTCGACGACGTGCTCCACGTCCCGTTCCGACGCGCGCTCGTGCCCGGGTATGACGAGGTGACGGGAGCGGCGCGGCAAGCGGGCGCGTACGGTGCCACGCTCTCCGGCTCAGGGCCGACCATTGTCGCGGTGGTCGGCGCCGACGGCGTGCGAGCCGTGGGCGACGCCATGGTACGCGTCTGGGGGGCCCGCGGCACCACCGCCCAGACGTTTCACGCCGCCCGCCCCGCCGGCGGCTTCGAGACAGACTGATGGCCCGCGCCCCCCGCGCCCCCCGCGCCCCCCGCTCGCCCCCGCACATCCACAAGTTCGGCGGCGCGTCGCTCGCGAACGCGGCCGGGATAGCACACGCGGTGAAGATCGTGGTCGGACATCGCCCTGCCCCACAGGTCGTGGTCGTATCGGCGATGAGCGGCGTGACCGACGCGCTGCTCGATTGCGCCGCGCGGGCGTCGCGCGGCGACGCCGCGCAGGTTCGCGCCGCCGCCAAGACGCTCCGCGCCCGGCACGCCGAGGCCGTCCGCGCCCTGGTGCCCCGCGGCGCCCGGCTCGACGAGCTCGGCGGGATCATCGACGCGGCGTTCGCCGAACTGGAGCAGCTCGCGGGCGGGCTCGGCAGCCTGCGCGAGATCAACCCTCGCACGATCGACTACCTGGTGGCGCGGGGCGAGCGGCTCTCGGCGCAGATGTTCGCCGCCGCACTCGAAGCGGCCGGCTGCCCTGCTGTCTATGTGGACGCGACGGAAGTGGTCCAGACCGACGGCACGTTCGGCAACGCTTCCCCCGACCTGGGCGGCACTCAGCATCACGCGCGCCGCGCGCTCGGACCGGTGCTGGCGCGCGGCGCGGTCCCTGTGGTCCCGGGGTTTCTCGGCGCCGCCCCGGACGGCCAGGTCGCCACCTTGGGGCGCGGTGGCTCCGATCTGACCGCGACGCTGCTCGCGCGCGTATTGGGCGCGCGCGACGTGTCGCTCTGGAAAGACGTCCCGGGCCTGCTCACCGCGGATCCCCGGATCGTGCCCGACGCGCGCGTGGTGCCGCAGGTCCACCTGCGCGAAGCGGCGGAGCTCGCGTATTACGGCGCCAAGGTGCTGCACCCGCGCTCGCTCGTCCCCGTGATGAAGCAGAACGTCGCGATTCGGATCCGCCCGTTTGCCGAGCCTGCGTCCCTCGGCACCGAGATCTCGCGGCGCCGCACCCTCGAGCAGTATCCCGTAAAAGCGCTCTCGGCCATTCCGAAGCAGGCGCTGCTCACGGTCACGGGCAGCGGCATGCTGGGCGTCCCCGGCATCGCGGCCCGGACCTTCGCGGCGGTGCACCACGAAGGGATCTCGGTGTCGCTCATCACCCAGGCCTCGTCCGAGCACTCGATCTGTTTCAGCGTCCCGGAGGAAAGCGCGCAGCGTGCGCGCCGCAGCCTGGAGCAGACGTTTCAGCGGGAGATCGCGCGGCAGGAAATCGACGGCGTCGAGGCGCGCACCGGTCTCGCGACCCTCGTGGTGGTGGGGCTCGGCATGGCGGAGACGCCCGGCATCGCGGCCCGCGTCTTCTCCGCCCTGGCCGAAGCCGGGATCAACGTGATCGCCACGGCCCAGGGGTCATCGGAGCTCAACCTGTCGCTCGTGGTGGACGGCAAGGAAGCGCCGCGCGCCCAGCGGCTGGTGCACGCGGCGTTTCAGCTCTCGAAGATCGGCGGCGGCGCGGTGGCGCACCCCGAGCGCAGCGACGTGGTGCTGCTCGGTTTCGGGCAGATCGGGCGGGCGCTCGCTCCCATGATCGCGAAGGTGAAACGGGAGGCGCTCACGCTCCGCATCGTGGGCCTGATCGACTCGAGCGGTTTCGTGTTCGACGCGGACGGCTTTTCGCCGCGCCGCCTGGCGGCGTTGGGGGCGGCGAAAGCCAAGGGTGCGCCGCTCGCCAAGGCGACGGGTGGGCGGCGGGCGAGCGCCGCCGAAGCGGTGGCGTTCGTGGCTCGTCATGCCCTCAGCAATCCCATCCTGGTGGACCTGACGGCCGACGAGACGACCGACACGCTCACGACGGCGCTGGGCGCCGGGATGCACGTCGTGCTCGCCAACAAGCGCCCCGTCACCACCGACAAGCGGCAGTACGACGCGCTCCGCGCCGCCGCCCAGGCGCACGGCCGCCGCCTGCTGCTCGAGGCGACCGTGGGAGCCGGCCTGCCCATCATCGATACGTACCAGAAGCTCGTGGAATCGGGCGACCGGGTGTCGAAGATCGAGGGCTGCCCGTCGGGGACGCTCGGCTACCTGTTCGGGGAGCTGGGCCGCGGCGCCGCGTTCTCGACGGCGCTCGCGGGGGCGATCGCCAAGGGCTATCCCGAGCCGGACCCGCGCGAGGACCTTTCGGGCATGGACGTGGCGCGCAAGGCGCTGATCCTCGGACGGTTGCTCGGCTTTCCCGGCGAGCTCGACGACATCGCGGTCGAGTCGCTGGTTCCGGATGGCGCCGGGCGGCTCAAGCTCGATCAGTTCCTCGCGTCGCTCGAGCAGTTCGACGCGGCATGGGCGAAGCGCGTAGCGGCTGCGCGGGCACGCGGCGGGGTGCTGCGCTACCGCGCGATCGTCACGCGAAAGAGCATCCGCGTCGGTCTCGTCGTGGTCGACGCGTCGAGCCCGATGGCTTCGCTCAACGGGACGGACAACCAGTTTATCTTCACGACCATGCGCTACAAGAAGAACCCGCTGGTGATCACCGGGCCCGGCGCGGGCCCGGCGGTCACGGCGGGCGGCATCCTGAACGATGTGCTGAAGCTCGCCGGCGCATGAAGCCCGCCCCTCGTCTCACCTGGCAGGTGTGCGCGAGCTGCGGCAGCGAGATTCCCGAGACCGATCCTCACCCACGATGCCCGCGCTGCCGCGGGCTGCTGGAGCTGCGTCATGAGCCCCCGGCCCAGGGCGGGAACGCGCTCCGGGCCACGTTCGACGCGCGTTGGGGCGTGCGGCGCGGCGTGCTCGCTTCGGGTGTGTGGCGCTACGCCGAGGCGGTCCTCCCCACAGCGGGCGAGCACATCCTCTCCTATCCCGAGGGCAACACCCCGCTGCTCACCAGCGCGGCGGTGAGGCGGTGGGCGGGCGCGCCGGACCTGTGGCTCAAGCACGAAGGCCACAACCCCACGGGCTCGTTCAAGGACCGCGGCATGACCGTGGGCGTGACGCAGGCGCGGCGCGTCCGCGCCCGCGCGGTCGCGTGCGCGTCCACCGGCAACACGGCGGCGGCGCTCGCCGCCTACGCCGCGCTCGCCGAGCTACCGGCGCTGGTCCTCGTACCGAAGGGTCAAGTGGCGCTCGGCAAGCTGGCGCAGGCGCTCGCGTACGGGGCCCGGACGCTGCTGGTGCGGGGCAACTTCGACGACTGCCTCGAGCTCGCCGACCAGGCGAGCGAGCGCCTGGGCGTCTATCTCCTCAATTCGGTGAATCCGTTCCGGCTCGAGGGCCAGAAGACCATCGTGCTGGAGCTGCTGCAACAGCTCGGCTGGGAGTCCCCCGACTGGATCGTGGTGCCCGCGGGCAACCTCGGTAACACCGCGGCGTTCGGGAAGGCGCTGGCGGAAGCGCGGGCGTGGGGCCTGATCGACCACGCGCCGCGCCTCGCCGCCGTCCAGGCCCAGGGCGCCGCACCGTTCGCGCAGAGCTTCCGTGAAGGATTCGCCCAGCGACACCGGGTGGAGCCGCACACCGTGGCATCGGCCATCAACATCGGCAACCCGGTCTCGTACGAGCGCGCCGTGCGCGCCATCCGTGACACGAACGGGGTCGTCACTACCGTGAGCGATGATGAGATTCTCGAGGCCAAGGCAGTCGTGGACGCCGCGGGGATTGGGTGCGAGCCGGCGAGCGCCGCGGCCCTCGCCGGGACCGAGCGGCTGATCCGCGAGCGTGTGATCCGGCCGAGCGACCGCGTGGTCGCGGTGCTCACGGGACACGTGCTGAAGGATCCGGAGACGGTGACGCGCTATCATCAGGAGCTCGAGCCGCGGCCCGCCCGCGCCAACCGGCCGATCGAGATCGAGGCGCATCTTGCGGAGGTCGAGCGGGCGATGGGCGGCTGAGGCCGCCCGTTAGTAGCCGGCGAGGTACTCCTCGTCCCAGGCGACGTCGAACTCACCCCGACAACGAGTGCACTCGAGGCGACGCGGACGGCCGTGCAGCGCCGCGCGCTCCCGACAGCTCGGGCACACGCCGTACTGCGGACCCCATTCGGCCGGCAGCTCGCCGGCCCCGGCGGGGCGCGGCACGACGGACCACCGCGTGGGTGGCCGCGAGACGACCTGAACGAGGTAGTGGGGGACCTTGAGGGGCCTGCGGTTAACGTCGAGGATGGCTTCGAGCGAGGCGAGCCGCGCAACGCGGTACCAAGCCCCGCGCCGCAGCGCGCAGTTGACGTCCACCTGGAGACGACCCCATTGCATTCCGGGCACGGCCGAACATACGTCGGGTGGCCTCCCGGCGAGCGTGATCCAGGCTACACCCGTTTCGGCAAGTTGCTTCAGGGATCGTCGTGGTGCCCCATCATCATGTCCGCCATCATCTCCGCGCTGCCGGAGCGGATAGTGGCCGCCAGGTCCTGCTGGTACAACGAATCCCGCGTATCGACCGCGGGCCACACCGCCCCGTGGTCGGGCACGAACAACCCGGCGACCGCCCCCATGCCGCCGTCGCGGATGTGCCGCCCGGTCGGGTTCTCATACACGGCGGTCAGCCGGTAGCGGTGCGCAGGGATGACGTGCACCCCGAGCCGGCGCCAGTTGTAGAAGCGGGCCAGCGGGAACGTGATGACGCGCCCGGCGGCGTCGGTGACCGGGGTGCCGCGCCACACCACGGCGCCGGTCGTCATGTCCTTCAGCTCGAGGCTGAGGCCGTAATCGTGCATGTGGCCTCCCAGGCCCAGGATGGTACCCGGGATCGCGGGACTGCCTTCCCAGAATCGCTCCGTGTGGCCGGGAGGGAGATCGAACGCCTTGCTCCCCGTGGGCGGGCGACCGAGCGGGTACTGGACGTCGATGGCCCAGGGGTAGGTGTGGTACAGCGGCCAGGGGCGGCCGCCGGGAACGTAGCGCAGCACGAGCCGCACGTGTACGCGGCGATAGGCCATCTCCGATCTGTTGGCGAGCATCGCGCCGGCGATGAGCCGTTGACCGCGTGCGAGCGGGAGTCCGAACAGCAGCCGCGGGATCGTAATCGTCGGGGTCTCCCGGCTCATCGCGAGCAGGTGCAGACCGATCGGGAGGAAGAGCTCCCGGTGCTCCGGATCGCTGAGGTTGAAATGATGCAGCATCTCGTGGGGCAGGAGCCGCCCCGACCCGTCCACCACCTCCACGCGGGAGCTATGGAGCGACGCATCCACCGGGACCAGGACCTGACACAGCGGCAACCCGACCATGGTTTCGCCGCCCGAGCCCGCGGCCGGTACGTCCACCGGGGGCAGCTGGATGACGAGTTCATGCGCGCCGGAGTCCACCAGGACTGTGGCATCGGGCAGCGTCTCGGGACCGGGGCCGCGGCGCGCGGCGAGCAGCGCGACGAGGAAGAGAACGGCCCGCATGCCGGCTGCTCCAGGAGTTGAAGTGAGGACAACATACCGGCTGGCGTGCGTTTTGGCGACGGCCGGCCGGCTATTGCCAGAGTGTCGGGTCAGCGCCTTTCTTGTAGGCCACGAACATGGATACTCAAGCCCTCGAGGCCCGGTCGGCGGCGGCCATCGGGCGGCATCAAATGCTCGAGCGGGGGCTCGCGTTTCTGCAGAAGCCGTTCAGCGCCGCGGCGCTGGCGCAGAAGGTCCGGGAGGTGCTGGGGTAGAGGCGACGGCGGGTGGCGGCGCCGCGGGGAGTGGCCGCGAGCCCACAATCCTGATCTTCGTTCCTCATAACTGAGCGAAGCAGGGGGCACGGCTCGCTCCCCGCGAGCCGACCGGTTCTAACGCAAGGGGAGTGCCACGGGCCGCAGCAGATGTCGTGCAGACGGCGAGAGTGACTGAGGCAGGTTCCCTGCAGCCATGTCGCGAAGGTGCGACACAAATAGGACAGAGCGTGGCGGGAGCGTGTAGGAATCGAACCTACCGAGGTCCAGAAGGACCCCAGCTGGTTTTGAAGACCAGTCGGACCACCAGGCCCGATCCGCCCCCAGCGTAACCTCGATCACTTGCCTCCCGGACCCGTTACACCCATTGTGGACTGCCATGATCGCCGCCCTGCGCACCGTCCTCGTCGTCGACGACGACGCCGTACTGCGAAGCTCGCTGGAAAGCGTGCTCGGCGACCTCGGATACCGGGTCTTGAGCACCGGCAGCCCGGATGTGGCCTACCAGCTGCTGGGGACGGAGTCGGCCGTCGCGGTCCTCTTGGACGTCCGCCTGCCCACGATGTCCGGACTCTCCCTCTACCTCGCCATGACCCACCGCTGGCCGCGACTCCGCGGTCGCGTCGCCCTGATGACGGGGGACGCCGACGCGCCCGACGTCCGCACCTGGGCAGAGCGGAATCCCTGCACCGTTATTCGCAAGCCGTTCAGCTTCCGAGAGATCAAGCGCTGGCTGGACGCCGTGGCACGCCCGCTCGACGACGCCGCCACGGGATAGCCGCTAGCGGGCCTGAACGATCGTGACCGATACCGTTGCGCCGGCGATCGTCAAGTCTGCCTGACCCACACCCTCCGGTCTGAACGTCACCGCCGCTGCGCCGCCGTCCGATTCAACGCTGACTACCCTCAAAAGTGTCGACTTCAGGTTGAACCGAGTGCGCACGTTCTGGATCAAGCGCGCCAGATTCGCCATCGGCACTGTGTTACCGTACGCGTCCTGCGCGGACACCCGGACCACAAACGTACGCCCGACCGGCACGGTCATGGTTCCGGCGTCGACCCGCGTCCCGTCCCGCTCGAGGATCACGCCGGTGGGCGGCCCCGGCTCTACCGAGAGCGCCGCCTGCCGCTCTAGCGAGTCGACTGTTGCGGTCACGAGGGCCGGGCCGACCTGCTTGCCGAGGGTCACGTCCACGCGGGCGATCCCGATCGAGTCGGTGGCGACGCTGTCGGTCTCGACGTCGGCGTTGACCGCTCGGAACGTCACGACTTTCCCGACCAAGGGCCTGCCGAGGTTGGAGCGCACTTGAAACACCAGCGGCTCGCTCAGCCGGGTCCGCGCGATGCCCCGTTGTCCCGTGCCGGAGACGAAGCCCGTAGTCGCGGGCGCCACCATGTCGGTCCGAACCACGTCCACCGATCCGAGCGGCTGGCCTCGAACGCGGATCGTGAGCTTCCCTCCGCGCCGCACCGCGGCCCGCTCGATGCCGAACGCGGCCCGCCCGAGCGAGTCAGTGGAGCGGGTCTCGGTCGCCACTCCCATGTCAGGGCCGTCCGGTCGCAACGAGACCGCCTCGCCCGGCACGGCGTTCCCCAAGGAATCCCGTACGGTGACCAGCAGCGAGATGGGTCCGCGCGCGCCGGCCCGCACCTCCACGTGGCCCGGCTGTACCGCGGCGACGACCGGCCCCGCGGGGCCGACCACCACCTCGAGCGGCGGTGTTCCCGGGATCGACGCGCCCGAGCCGGTGACGATCTCGAACGTGTACGTCGCGGGGACTCGACCGACCGGGAAGCGGAACACCGCCGTGCCGCTCGCATCGGTGACGGCCTGGGCGTCCTGCGGCGGCCCGCCGGGAATGCTGGAGCTGCCACGCAGTATCAGCGGGACGCCCGCCTGCGGGGCATCACCCCGCCTCACCCGCACGCGCGCCACTGCGTCGCCCCCCACGGTGACAGCGAGCCGCGCGGGCATCGGCGCGGCGGCGAGGGGGAGCGTGGCCGGGGCCCGGTGGTCCGCGGACGTCGCGCATCCGCCGATACTGTTGAGCACGTCCGAGTCGGCGCCGAAGTCGCGCAGATCCGCCCAATCCCGTGGCGTGGGTCGAAAGGCGACGCAGTTGCGCCGGATCAGGTCCGCGACCTCACGCCGGGAGATCAGCGGGTTGGAGAGCAGTCGGATCACATCCGTCTTACGCAGCGGCTGCGACCCCTGCGTCGTCGCCCGACACGGCAGAGCGCTCACGAGGAAGGCGAGCAAAGCGACGGCGCGCGTCACGGTCGGGTGCAGGCCGTGCGTTCGAACCGCCGCTCGACGCCGTCGACATCGGTATAAAGCGCCCGGTCCCGGGCCGTGCGGGCGGAATCGAGCGGCGTCCCGCTTTCCTTCCGCACGCTGTTGTAGGTCGTCCAGCGCTCTTCGACCAGGACGAGCCCGCGCCCCAGCTCGGGGCACCGCATCTGGCGGCTGGCGAACAGTCGCGCACGCAGGTCGAACGCGGCGATCGCCAGGGCGAGCGTGTCTGCGACCCGGTCCAGCCGCTCGAGCGGGGTCGCCGCCGCAGCCGTGAGCGAGCCCGCAGGTGCCGCGAGGGACGCGGGACTCGCGGGCGGGTCTACGGCCGAGTAGAGTCGGACCAGCACGGCGACGGCCAGGACGGCCACCGCAGCGTACGCGGCCCCCCGTGCGAGGCGCCCGATCCGCGCGGCGGACGCCCAGCGCCCACTGCCCTCATCGCCACCACGGAACTGGTCGGGCAGAAAGACCCACGGTTGCAACGACGACGACGCGCGTCGGAGCGCGGGGGGGGAACCGGGCGCCGCGGAGACCGCGGGAACGGGAAGGGGGGCGGGCGGCACGAGCGCCGTCTCCTCGGTGCGGTAGTTGTCCCACCGCAGCCGCGTAGGCTTGCTCCCATCGGGTCGGGAGGATGCCGGATCGACCAGCTCATAGAACGGCAGGCACTCCTGCGCCCAGCCGCTACTTGCGGAGCGACGCAATACCGCGCCCACGGTCGTGTCGCCCGAGCCCACCACGACAGCCAGCTGCCACGGTTGCACGAAAAACGCTCTGTGCGCATCCGCCTCTGCAGGCGACAGCGCGGCCTCCCCGCCGCCCCCTCGGTACCAGCCGACAAGCAGATCGCCGGATTTCCGTAACACGTCCTGCGCCACTACCCATCCCTGCACCAGCACCGTCTTGGCGTCGTCGTCCGGGCTCGCGGGGAGGCGTATGGTGGACTCGACGACGACATGCGACGCCCCGGTTTCCGGGGAGTCCACCACGTCTCCGATCAACAGCCCGAAGCACGCGGCGGTCGTCGCCGCGCAGTGATCGTGCACGGCGGCCAGCGCGCGCTGCGTGATGAAAACAGGGAAGAGCCCGGCGTCCTGCTCGGCCGCGCCCTCGATCGGCTTCCAGAGAATGGAAGCCGCAATCGGCATCGGTCGTTCGTCGGAGCCGGCCTCGGCGGGCTCGGCCCCGCCAGGGACGCGGAACCGCACCACCCTGCCCTGCACTCCGTTCTTCACTCGCTTCCACATGCGGCTACCCGAAGACCAGATCTTCAGTGTTGAAATACGCCTCTTCGGTCACCGCGTCAACCGGCCCGAGGCGAACGCCTGCATCATCCGATACCAGAACTCGAGCGCGTCGTAGAAGCTCTGTACGCCGACCCGCTCATCGCGGCCGTGCGCCCGCACGTCGTTCTGCTCTTCAAACACCGCCGAGACGCCGTAGGTCGGGATCCCGGCGTTGCGGAGTGCCAGCCCATCGGTCGCGCCCGCTTCCATGACCGGCACGACCGGGATGCCGGGGAACTGTTCGGCGACGAGCTGCTCGATCGGGCCCATGATCGAAGCCGTGAGCGGGGACGGCGGGCTCGGGGTCGGCGTGTTGGTCGCGCGCAGCGTGATGCGGTCGTCGGGGGCGAGGCGCCGCAGGGTCGCTTCGACATCCGAGGCGGGCTCCCCCGGCAGGATGCGGCAGTTGACCGTGAGCCGGGCGGACTGGGGCAGCGCGTTCTCGGCGTGGCCCGCCGCCATCATGGTGGCGACGCAGGTCGTGCGGAGCTTGGAGTTGTAGAATGGAACGGCCGACAGATGCGCGACGGCCGCGCTGTCCGGCGGATCCTTCAGGACGCCGCGCATGTCGTCGGCGAGGGACCCGTTCTCGAGCGCGGCCGAGCGCTCGAAGAACGTCCGGGACACCTCGTTCAGCTTGACTGGGAACTGATATTGCGCGAGGCGCTCCAGCACCGGTGCGAGCCGGTACACGGGATTGTCCGCGGGCCGCGGGAGGGAGCTGTGCCCGCCCTTGTCGGTGGCTTCGAGCACGTAGGTCGCATAGACCTTTTCGCTCGCCTGGACCACGAACATCACGCGGCGCCCGTCGCGCAACACTCCGCCGCCCGCGTCGGTGTTCAGGGCGAACTCCGCGTCGATCAGATCGCGATGTTTCGCCACCACCCACGCGATGCAGCTGCCCGCGGTCTCTTCATCCCCGTTGAGCATCAGGATCAGGTCGCGCCGCGGCTTGAACCCCGCCTGCTTGAGCCGAATGAAGTCGGCGACGAGCATCGCGGCTCCGGCCTTGTTGTCGGTGGTGCCGCGCCCGTAGAAGTAGCCGTCTTTCTCGAGCAAAGTGAACGGGTCGACGGACCAGTCCGCCCGCCGCGCGGGCACCACATCCAGATGCGCGAAGACGATGATCGGACGCCCCCCCCCGCCCGCGCCGGTGCCGCGGTAGCGGGCCACGAGGTTGCCGTGCTTCGCATCGGGGCCGAGCAGCACGCGCACGTCGGCCGCCGGGAATCCGGCGGCGAGGAGCCGTTGCGCCATGGCGCGGGCGGCGCGCGGCGTGTTCCCCAGCGAGTCGGTGGTATTGATCTCGATCAGCTCGCGGAAGATGTCGCGCGCCGGCTGGCTGTCGGCGGGCGTGCGCCGCGATTGCGCGGCCGCCGGGCCGGGGACCGCTACCGCCGCCACGAGAAGCGCCCACAGCAGGACCCGCGGTGGATTCATCTGACCCTCGCGATCGCATCGATCTCCACGCGCACCGCCTTCGGCAACGCCGCGGCCTGTATGGTGGAGCGTGCCGGCTTGTGCGTCGGGAAATACTTCGCGTACACCTCGTTCATCGCCGAAAAATCGGCCATGTCCACGAGATACACGGTCGTCTTCACGACCAGGTCGAATCCGGACCCCGCGGCTTTGAGGATCGCCCCGAGGTTCTTGAGCATCTGCTCGGCCTGCTCGGCCGTGGTCTTGCCCACGATCCCTCCGGTTTTGGGATCGAGCGCAATTTGCCCGGCCGTATACACCATCCCCTCGACCACCACCGCCTGGCTGTAGGGGCCGATTGCTGTCGGGGCGCCCTCCGTCACGACGATTCCCAGGGGCTTCGCGGCCATTAGAAGAGTCCTTCGATCGTTCCGTCCGGGTGCACGCGGATCCTTTCGGCCGCGGGCGTCTTCGACAACCCCGGCATCGTCATGATGTCGCCCGCCAGGGCCACGACGAACCCCGCGCCCGCCGAGGGCAGGATGTCCCGGACCTGAAGCGTGAATCCGCTCGGCGCACCCAGCTTGGTCGGGTCGTCCGAGAACGAGTATTGCGTCTTCGCCATGCACACCGGTGTCTCGCCCAGCCCCATCGCGGGCAGCTGCTCGAGCGCTCGCTCCGCGGCGGAAGCAAAGGCCACAGCCCCGGCCCCGTAGATCTCCTTCGCGATCGTCTCGATCTTCTCCCGGATCGGCCGTTTCTCGTCGTACAGAGGCTTGAACTTCGCCGAGCGAGCCTCCAATAGCTTGAGCACCGCTTCGGCCACCGCCACACCGCCCTCTCCGCCCTTCTCCCACACCTCGCACAGCTCGACGCCCACACCCTCCGCGGCGCACTCGGCCCGCACCGCGTCGAGCTCGGCTTCGCTGTCCGTGAGGAACCGATTGAGGGCCACGACCACCGGGACGCCGAATTTCTTCACGTTCCGGATGTGGCGGCGCACGTTCGCCGCGCCCCGCTTCACGGCGTCGACGTCGGCCTTGCCGAGCGCATCCTTCTTGACGCCGCCGTGCATCTTGAGCGCCCGCACCGTGGCGACCACGATCGCGGCCTCGGGGACGAGGCCGGCCATGCGGCACTTGATGTCGAAGAACTTTTCGGCGCCCAAGTCGGCGCCGAAGCCCGCCTCGGTGAGCACCACGTCGCACAGCGTGAGGGCGAGCCTGGTCGCCACCACCGAGTTGCAGCCGTGGGCGATGTTCCCGAACGGCCCGCAGTGGATGAACGCCGGTCCGCCTTCGAGCGTTTGCACCAGGTTGGGATTGATCGCGTCCTTGAGCAGCAGCGTCATGGCCCCCTGGGCCTTCAGGTCGCTCGCGCGCACCGGCTGCTTGTCGGACGTGAGCCCCACGATGATACGCGCGAGACGCTGCTCCAGGTCCTCGATCCCCGTCGCCAGCGCCATGATGGCCATGATCTCCGAGCCCGGGATGATCACGAACCGCTCCTCGCGGGCGGGGCCGGCGTTCAGCCCTCCGAGCCCCACGATGACGTTGCGCAGGGCGCGGTCGTTCATGTCGATCGTGCGGGGCCAGGTGATGCGGCGGGTGTCGAGACCGAGCGCGTTGCCGTGATGCAGATGCGCATCCAACATCGCCGACAGCAGGTTGTGGGCGCTGGCGATCGCGTGGAAGTCGCCCGTGAAGTGCAGGTTGATGTCTTCCATCGGGACGACCTGGGCGTACCCGCCGCCGGCGGCTCCTCCCTTCACGCCGAAGACCGGTCCGAGCGACGGCTCGCGGATGCAGAGCGCGGCGTTCTTCCCGATCTTTCGGAGCGCCTGCGTCACCCCGACCGTCACCGTGGACTTCCCTTCGCCCGCGGGCGTGGGGTTGATCCCGGTGACCAGCACCAGTCGTCCTGTTGGCTTGCGGCGCGCCACGGCGGAGAGCCGCACCTTCGCCTTGTACTTGCCGTACAGCTCGATCTCCTCGTCGTCGAGCCCCAGCTCGGCGGCGATGTCGGCGACCGGGCGCAGCTCGGCCGCCTGAGCGATCGCGATGTCGGTGGGTACCTTGGCCGTCGTGGTCACGGATGCTCTCGGCTAGAGGGTCGTCGCGAGCCGCGCTCCGAAGAGCCGGCGCGCGTTGTCCGTGGTGCGTTGGCCGATGGCTTCGACCGACTCTCCCCGGGCGCGCGCGGCGGCCTCGGCCACGGCCCGCACGAAGGCCGGCTCGTTGCGCTTCCCACGATGGGGCACGGGAGCAAGATACGGGCCGTCCGTCTCGACCAGCAGACGGTCGGGCGGGCAGGCGGTGAGACGGTCGGTCATCGTCCAGTTCTTGAAAGTGATCATGCCGCTGAAGGAAAAGTACGCCGCGATCGCCATCCCCGCCGCGAACACCCCAGGCCCCGAGCTGAACGAGTGCAGCACGACCGGCGTATCCGCCCCCCGGAGCATCGCCGCTACGTCGTCGTCGGCCTCGCGGGCGTGCACGACGACCGGCTTCCGAACCTCGCGGGCGAGCGTGAGCTGAGCCTCGAAGGCGCGACGTTGCGCGTCCCGCGGCGAGTGGTCGTAATGGTAATCGAGCCCGGTTTCCCCGAGCGCCACCACTTCGGGTAGGGCGAGCAGGTCTCTCAGGCGGGCGGCGGCCGCGGCCGACCAGTGCCGCGCCTCATGGGGGTGGATGCCGGCCGTGGCGGAAAGGCCGGCGTGAGCCTGGGCGAGGGCTACCGCGCGCTCGCTCTCCGGTAGGCTGGCGCCGACGACTACGACGTGCCCCACGCCGGCCTCCCGCGCGCGCGCGAGGACGGCCTCGCGGTCGGGGTCGAACGCCGCATCGCCCAGATGGCAGTGGGCGTCGACCAGCCCCGTCACACGGCCGCTTTGGAGCGGACCCCGGAGCCGCCCCCGCCCCCAGGTGCCGCGGGAGGCGGGTTGAGCGGGACGGAACCTGGGGGCCGGAGCGCCCGGGCGCCACGCGCGTCCTCGCCCGGCCAGCGCTTCTCGATGTACATCAGGAGCGGAGCCGCGATGTAGATCGACGAGAACGTGCCCGTGAAGATCGCGAAGGTCATCACCAGCGCGAACGGCCGCAGCACCTCGCCCGCGAGCAGCACGAGCGCGATGGTGGTCGCCATGGTGGTTCCGTGCGTCAGCACCGAGCGCGGCAGCGTTTCGTTGATCGAGAGGTTCAGGATCTCGTACAGGTTCTGGCGCCGGAACTTGTGCAGGTTCTCGCGAACGCGGTCGAAGATGATGATCGTGTCGTTGAGCGAGTAGCCGACCATGGTCAGGACCGCGCCCACGACCACGAGACTCACCTCGAGGTCGAGATAGCGGATGAACGCGATCGTGGTGAGGATGTCGTGGAACGTCGCGAGCACGGCGGCGAGCCCGAAGCGCCACTCGAAGCGGAACGCGAGGTAGAACAGGGTGACGATGAACGAGAAAAAGATCGCCAGGAACGCCTTGCCTTGGAGCTCGCGGCCCACCTTCGGCCCGACCGCCTCGGTGCGGACGATGGTGTAGTGCTCGGGCCCGGATCCCAGACCCCGTGCCAGCGCCGAGTCCACTGCGGCGGCCGTCGCCTCTGTCGACCCCTCGGCGACACCTACTTTGGCGATACGCGCCTGGATCTTGTATTCGGTGGGTCCGCCGAACTGCTGGATCTCCGCGTCGCGAATCCCCGCCGCGTCGAGGGCGCTTCGGATCCGCTCGGTGCCGACTGCTTCCTTCGTTTGCACTTGAATGAGCGTGCCGCCGGTGAACTCGATCGAGTAATTCAGCCCATGCACCAGGAACAGCGCGAATCCGGGAATGATGATCGCCGCGGTGAGCCCGTAGGCCCAGCGGCGCCACTTGATGAAGTCGTAGTTGGCGTTGGCGAAGAGTCGGATCATCTCAGACGCTCAAGGTGGCCATGTCCGGCCGGCGATCGAGCCAGATCATGTAGAAGGTACGGACCACGAACAC
>Ga0209239_1000474_pt1 | contig 22968 bp, 21 predicted proteins | sample GraSoi013_2_20cm_FD_185824 | JGI IMG/M metagenome (GOLD analysis project Ga0209239, IMG submission 185824) | Grasslands soil microbial communities from the Angelo Coastal Reserve, California, USA - Sample 10_02_2013_2_20cm (SPAdes) (version 2) | ecosystem: Environmental > Terrestrial > Soil >...
GCTCGGCTTCCCAATTCAATGTGGTTTTCGCCATGGTCGGCCCCTCCACAAGCCGACCACCCATGAATCATTGAAAAACTGATTCGGGAATCCCGCACCGCTCAAAAATCTGCCAAAGTAGTGCTAGTCCAGCTTGACGTTTGCAGCCTGGATGATCGGCGTCCAGCGCGCGATCTCGCTTTTGACCAGGGCAAGAAACGGCTGCGGACCGCGCTTGGGCTTGTCGGGGATGTCGCAGCCGAGAACGAGCAGGCGCTTGCGCGTGGCGTCATCGTCGAGCGCCTTGTCGAGCGCATCAGCAAGCGTGTCGATGATCGGCTTCGGCGTCGCCTTGGGCGCGAACAGGCCGTTCCAGGCGGATACCTGAAATTCGGGCAACCCTCCCTCGACGGTCGTGGGTACGCTCGCGAGCGCCGGATTCCGCTCGGCCGCCGCGATCGCATAGATCTTGATCCGGCCAGCCTCGAGATGCGTGCCGCCAGTGATGATATCGGCGCACATGTAGTCGACTTGACCAGCCACCAAGGCATTCATGGCCGGCGCGCCGCCGTTAAACGGCACGAGCGTCGGATTCGTGCCAACGATGGAATTTAGCAGCAGGCAGGTGGTGAAGAAGATCGAGCCGACACCGGCATGCGCCTGGTTGAGCGTGCTGGCGTTCGCCTTCAGATAGGCGGCGAATTCCTTGAGGTCCTTTGGCGGGAAGTCCTTCCTTGCTGCGATGACCAATGGAAATGCTGTGACCATGCCGATCGGCTCGAAATCGGTGTCGGGCTTGTATGCGAGGTTCGGATAGAGCGCGACGGAGGCAGCGTGGGTGCCCATCTGACCCATCAGGATGGTGTAACCATCCGGATCGGCGCGCATCGCCCGGATCGAGCCGGTCGTGCCGCCGGCCCCCGAGACGTTCTGCACGATGACCTGCTGGCCGAGGGTGCGCGACATGTGGTCGGCGACGATGCGGGCGGCGACGTCGGTGCTCCCGCCGGGCGGAAACGGCACGATGAGCGTGATCGTGCGAGCCGGATAGGCTTGCGCCCTCGCGATCGACGACACAATCGGGAGTGCGGCGGCGCCCGCCACCAAATGCAGGAATCCTCTACGCGGAAATTTCATGGTCGTTTCCTCTGATCTGCTCGCAGCCAGGCTGTGAACGGACAAGCATCGTGATCATGCTACACGAGCTGTCCGAGTATGCGGGAAGGCAGATCGAGGGGGCGTTCAACGCAGATGACCAATCCGTGCTCGTCATAAGTACTTGTTATTCCAACATAAACCATGCTTCATTGGCGAAAGTGCAATCTTTAGTCGAATGAACAACTAAGCACTCTCATTGCGGGAGAGCCTGTATCCCATGCTGCGCTATGCGGTTGGGGAGGCGCTCTGCCTTTGCCGCTACGCGGCTTTGCTAGGGCGCGGAAGAGGCCGTGGCGGAGATGAAGAAGCTGCCGGCAGCGTTTTAAGGCCTCTCACGAACAATAATCTCTTGAGGCATCGATCGATCATACTGTCGAGGCGGTCTTCGACCTCCAGGCCCTGGATCAATCCCTCGACCGTTGCTGTATCGCCGAGTTCGACCAACGCATAGGAGTCACCGAGCTCATGGCGAGCCCGTTCATCGGCAGCTTGCTCCGCTGCTTTGCAGTCGGCCAGATACTCTGTCCGAACTTCAGGGTCATAGTGTGACAAAGGAGCCTCAGGTCGCTCCTCCGATTGGAGTTTGTCGCAATAATCGCGCGCGAGCTCCGCGATAGGAACGTCGAAAGATGTTGCTTACGCCAGACAAGGCGCGCCATCGTCGCAACAATATCGTCTTCGAGCGCTCCCGACGGGTTAAATTCGGCGATCAAGTCCTGATGCAATTTCTTGAAGGCCGCCGGATCTTCGCCGGGGAGGAGCGCGGTGGCGGAATAGCCCCCGTGTTTGAGGGCCGGGTGAATTCTCCTTACTCGTTCCACCATGGGACGCTCCGCACTCCACGCGAACGAATCACTCAAAATCGTACCCGGTGAGATACGAAGTGTCGTGTAGGCCTGTCAATAAAGCGCATTGGCTCCGCGTTATCTCTCGCGATTCCAAGAATCGTAGGAATTTGGCTTGCGGAATGGCGCGAGGCGCCAGATTGAGGGTTTCTCATGGCATCAAGCAACCAGATCACTCGTGCCGCCTAGCGCCCATAACCTCGCTTCCGTGGCGCCCAAGCGTGCGAGCAAGGTCAGGTCAAGCTGGGGCGTTCGAGCAAGGTCAGGTCAAGCTGGGCAAGGCGAAGAAGAGCTCGCGCCACGACGCCGGATTTCGAAGGCTCGCCGCGCGCGGAATGTCGCGATCGTGCCGTCCGCTCGCCGTAAGTGGTTGATGGCCGTTGACGCGCAGGCAACTTGGGCCGGTTGCCGGGTTCCTTGAACGAAGGGGGAGATCCCCTCGGCACTCATAGTCGACCTCGCTCCCCGATGCGCAACAATCCGGTCTCCATTCGCTGGCGCGGCGTAGTCGCCAAAGGAGCGCGGCCAGCCGATGAATGAGCTCGAGCACAATCGCGGACTTTGGCGCAAAACAAGGCCCCATAGCGAACGTGAACGATGGCCGTGCCGGTGGCCGGTGACACCAACCGGCCCGTCGGCATCACAGCTCGACGACTGTGAACGCCGGCCGTATCGCGGGCGCATCAGCGCCGCATCCAGCTCGCCCTCGACCATCGCCTGGATGAATTCGCGCACCCGATCGCGCAATCCAGCTTCGATGGGATCGAACCAGTCGTCGAACAAATAAACGGCCATCTCAGCTGCAGGCTGCGAGGAATCAGACTTCCTGGTAAGTTTTTCATGGCGTGGTCTCCAGTCCGACGCACCAACGCCGGACGATTCGAAAGATTCTTCGGATGCAGGATAGAGTTTGGTGCGGACACAGACCAGATCATCTTTGACGAGAAAGTAGCGCAGCTTCCTGTCGTCGGCTCGGATCCATATCTGAACGAGATCCTGCAGTAGGACAGCGCCGAGCGGGCGTTCAACAAACTGACCCGGACATTTGCGACCCAAATTCTCCGATGCCGATCTTAAGGTGAACGCGCGCCTTCTCCGGTTCCGCTAAAACGCAAGTCACCCGAATGACCGGTGACCATCCGCGTAATACCGGCCCGATGCTGTCGAGCCCGCGCTGCGGCGCCAAGACGCGCTCGGGCAAGCCCTGCATGTCGCCGGCGGTGCACGGCAAAAAGCGTTGTCGAATGCATGGCGGGGCGCCATCCGGCGCTCCACGCGGCAACCAGATGCACTGAAGCACGGTCTCTACACGCGCGAAGCCATTGAGGAACGCGGCAAGAGCGTCCTCAACCTGACAATCGCTCGGCGATTTTAGCATTTTCGCGACAGCGACGCTCTCAATGGCCGTGACAGCCGCGGCCGCATACGAAGTGACACGCCGCCGAACGCGTGGTGCGGCTTACGGCTCATTATCTCGGCATTTGCTACCTGCTGCACCCCTGGCTGGGATATACCGCTCTCGGAGGCGCCATTATCCTTGTAGCGCTGACCCTGCTCACCGAGGTGCTCACACGACGCCCGACCAAGGCCATTTCTAGCTTTGCCGCATCACGCAGCGAACTCGCGCAAGCCGGCCATCGAAACGCTGAAGCGATCGTCGCGATGGGGATGGTCGGCCGCATGGTGCATCGCTGGGCCGAGGCCAACCGAGAGTATATGGCCGGTCAATGGAGCGCGAGCGACGTCGTCGGAGGCCTTGGCGCCGTCTCGAAGGTGCTGCGCATGGTGCTGCAGTCGGCCGTACTCGGCGTGGGCGCTTTTCTGGTGATCCACCAGGAGGCAACCGCAGGCATCATTATTGCCGGAGCGATCTTGGCCGCACGGGCGCTCGCCCCCGTCGATCTCGCGATCGCGCACTGGAAGGCGTTCGCCGCCTGCCGACAGAGCTGGGATCGCCTGAACAGGCTGCTCACGCTGCTCCCCCCGGAGCAGACGCCGATGCTCCTCCCTGCGCCGCGCGAAAAGCTTACGGTGGAGAATGCGAGCGTTGCCCCGCCGGGCAGCGTCAAGCTGGTGTTGCAGGACGTATCGTTCAAGCTCGAGCGTGGCAACGCTCTTGGCGTGATCGGCCCGACCGGCTCTGGCAAGTCATCGCTTGCGCGCCTGCTGGTCGGGGTGTGGCAACCGGTCCGCGGCAAGATTCGGCTCGATGGCTGTACGTTTGACCAGTGGTCGTCCGAAGTGCTCGGCAGTCATATCGGCTACTTGCCGCAGGACGTCGAACTGCTGAGCGGCACTGTGGCGCAGAACATCGCGCGTTTCGAACCCGAGGCGGACCCGAAAGCGGTCCTCGCTGCGGCTAAGGCTGCGGGGGTGCACGAACTCATCATCGAGTTGGATGAAGGTTACAAGACACAAGTCGGTGAACGCGGCGAAGCTCTCTCGGCCGGGCAGGCGCAACGGATCGCGCTTGCTCGTGCGCTCTATCGTGATCCTTTCCTGATCGTTCTCGACGAGCCGAATTCGAACTTGGATGCAGCGGGCGATGAAGCGTTGACGCGCGCCATTCTCGGAGTACGGGCGCGCGGCGGCATTGTCATCGTCATCGCGCACCGGCCGAGCGCAATCGCCGGGGTCGATCTCCTCTTGGTGCTCAAGCAGGGCCGTGCGCAGGCTTTCGGTCCCAAGGATGAGGTCCTGAGCAAGGTCCTGCAACGCGATGCCGCGCCCGCGGCGCCGCGTCCGCTCAAGGTGGTATCCGACAAAAGAAACGCGTCGTCATGAAGGTCACATCGGCTACGCGGCGCTCCATGCGCCGGCACCTCCTTGTCGCCGTAGTCGTTGTCTCCATTTTGATTGTTGGTGTGGGTGGCTGGGGGGCGACGGCGGTGATCTCAGGAGCGGTTGTCGCCTCCGGATCCCTTGTGGTCGATTCGAATGTAAAAAAGGTTCAGCACCTGACAGGCGGCATCGTCGGGGAACTTCGCGTGCGTGATGGAGATCGCGTGCGCGCCGCCGACATCGTCGTACGCCTCGACGAAACCGTGACGCGCGCGAACCTGGCGATTGTCACCAAAGGCTTGGGCGAGCTGATGGCGCGCAAGGCAAGGCTCGAAGGCGAACGCGACGGGCTGGACGCGATCATTTTTCCCGCCCACCTGCTTGCGGGGGCAGCCGATCCCGACAGCGCCGCGGCGATGGATAGCGAACGCAAGCTTTTCAACTTGCGCAAAACGGCTCGCAGCGGCCAGAAGGCGCAGTTGAAAGAGCGGATTGCTCAGCTCCAGGAGGAAATTACCGGTCTCACCGCACAGCAGAATTCAAAGGCTAAGGAAATTACACTCATCGAGCGCGAGCTGGCCGGCGTGCGTGAGCTTTGGAAAAAAAACCTCGTCCAGCTCACCCGCCTGACGGCGCTTGAACGTGAAGCCACACGGCTCGACGGTGAACGCGGTCAATTGATTGCAGCCGCGGCGCAAGCCAAAGGTAAGATCGCCGAGACCGCGCTGCAAATTCTCCAAATAGATCAAGATATCGCGGCCGAGGATCAGCTCAAGCGGATTGACATCCGCTCCCCCCAGGACGGAACCGTGTTTCAATTGGCGGTTCACACTGTCGGCGGAGTGATCACAGCTGGTGACCCAATCATGCTGATTGTGCCCGAGGCGGACAACCTATCAGTGGAGGTAAAGGTCAATCCACAGGACATCGACCAGGTGCAGCTCAATCAAAAAGCCATCCTGCGCTTCTCGGCGTTCAATATAAGGACCACGCCGGAGATCGAGGGAGTAGTTACGCGGATCTCCGCCGACACCTCGACCGACCAACGCACCGGTCAGAGCTATTACACCATTCGCATCGCCATGGCAGCGGATCAGGTCGAGCGTCTCGGCGACGTGAAACTGTTGCCGGGCATGCCGGTCGAAGCGTTTGTGCAGACTGGCGATAGAACGATGTTCTCCTATCTGGTCAAGCCCCTCCACGATCAGTTCGTGCGAGCCTTCCGCGAGAAGTGACGAGTCTACAGACATGAGCACGATGGCTCGGTGGGCCCAAACGTTCGGTCTGACACGAGCGATCTGCGTCTTGCTCTTGTTTGCGCTCGTTCCACTGCGCATCCTGGGACCCGCTGCCGCTTGAGGAAGTCCGGCTGCGAACCTTCGACTTCTATCAGATGACCTCGTCACGCAGCTCACCCAGCTTGGCGCGGCGGCGATCGCGTTCGATGTTATTTTCGCCGAGCCGGACCGAATGTCGCCCAGCGTCGCCGCGACGAGGTTCCGCAATCTCGACGAGGAGACACGTGACAAGCTGCGGAATCTGCCGAGCAACGACGAGGTCTTGGCCGAAGCGATCCGGCGCTCGCATACGCAAACGAACCCAATTTTTCTCAATTTATCGAATGGCTTGCCAAACTACGATTGAGCGCATGGACGGGCTTCATCGCCACGATTTCCGCCTTGAAATTGATAGCGGCCCGTTGGCAAGCAGGCCGCCAGCAAAGCCGCAGCGCTGACAGTCATGTCGTGATGGCGACTGCGCTTGCTCCAAGCTTCAGCCTAACAGGGACACTCACCGCACACCCCCCAAAATCCTCGCGGGCATGGAGGCGGTTTGCGATGACGGATCCGCATCCAATCGGGAGTTATCGCAGCGGATTTAACAATCGTGCACACGCGATCGGGATACCAGCATATCCATGTCCCGGCCTCGGCCTGCCACCCCAGCAGACTGCTGAACAGGATCGTGGTCACGAGCGCAACGATCGGCTGCCAAGATTTCATGGCTGCGGCAAATGTAGGTGGACGAAGCCGCGCCCACGATAATCACGTCAGTTGGGCGCGTCCAGTTTCGCCGCGCGGCCGAGCGCAAATTGACCGACCGGGCCCTCGACGTGAAATTCGATGCCCGTCATTTTCGCGAACAGATCGATATTGGCGATTCCGATGGCGCATCCGCCGAGCCCCATGTCGGTCGTCATGAGATAAAACGACTGCATCAGTGCGCCGACATCCTTGAGGATGAGCGCATAGGCGATCGAGCTGTATTTCCAGGACACTCGTCCGAACCGCGCGGCGATGGTGATCAGGATCTGCGGCGGGGCGGGTGCGGCCATCGCGAATTCGGCTGCCATCAGCAGCGAGTCGAGCTCGTGGGCACGCACCTCGATCGCCACGAGCGCGTGTGCGCCGGCGTCATAATGATAGAAGCCGCGGGCAAGCCCTTCACATTTGTCGACGGCGAGGTAGAGCTCGAGCTCGTAGCTGCCGCCCCCGGACGGATACGGCCTTACCGCGTACGTCATCGCTGGACCGCCCTCGCCGAGATCGATCCTGCTCTCAAAGCTCGATTGGACGCGGGCGGTGGCGGCAAGAAACCGCGCAAGCTCCGTGAACGTGATCGGACGCCGGTCATCGAAGTTGCGCGTCGAATGTCGCTCGTTCAGCAGCCTTGGCGCCGCCGAGATCGGCTGCACGGCGGAGACCTTGCGCAGATCGATTTTCAGTCCGGGCCAACTGGGCCGCACCGCGGGCAACGCAGGCATGACATTCGCATAGGGATAAAGCCCGCCCAGCGGGTTGGCGTGCCGCCCTTCGCTGCTGCGCACGTGGAACAAGAGATCGTGAAAGTCCCAAAGCACGAGGCTGTCGTCGCCCTCCTCCGGCCGCAGGCCGCTGGCGCGCGCGGGCTCGATCTTGAACAGGATTTGGCAATCCACCAGGAGGGCGAGAAGTTCGAGTCCGGGGAAGCCAGCTTGCCGACGAAGTTGTTTGAGCTGATGCGGTGTGGCCAACATGGCGACCGTCGCTGCAATCTTGGGATCGCAAATCCTGAACAACGCGCCGGCGCGCGGCGATTCCAGGACCATCTCGTTGCCGCGCCGGCGCAGATATGCGAACCGCGATAGAACCAGAGCGTCGGCATTGCGCAGCGGCGGCGTTCGCGGCCAATAATCGGCAACCTGCGGCTCGATGACGACCCGCTCCTTGCCGTTACGCGAGCGCCCGAGGCGATACTCCAACAAACCGTGCCGGGCCAATCGCCGGACCAATCGATGCATGTCCTTGTCGATGCTGCGGCGACCGGACACCAACGAGCGCAGCGGCAGACCCGTGCGCAGATCCTGCGCGCGATCCGCGGCGCCTGTGCTGAACGCTCCCAAGCCGACCGAATGCCCAGCGAAGCAGGCGCGGATCGTTCCGTCCGCGTCCGTCTCGAGCCTGACGTGAGGACCGAGCCGGGCCGCGAGCGTTGCCGGCGCAGCTCTTCGCTTTGCTCCCGGAGCGCCCAAGCGGGGATGACCCTCACGTCTGCGGGTGAAGCGGATTGAGCTCGTCTTCCGACAGCGGCCGGTCTCTCCATCCGAGCTTGACCGGAACGTCGTACAGCCGGCCGGCGGCGAAGCGGCGATAGAAATGTCGCAGGCCTGGAACGATCACTCTGACCACCGGCACCTCGATATCGGGGCGCGTCTGATCAAGAACGAGGAAGTCGAGACCCGCTTGCTTGGCGAGATTGACGCAGGCGGTCACCTGCTCGCGCGCGTCGAGACCGCCGAACTTCGACCCGAGATCCGGTCGGACGGCGCCGCTCGGCGCCAAGTAGGGATGGTCTTCGAGGCGAAACAACGGAGATGCTTGATCCGACGGGTTCTGGTTGCGACCGCCCATGAGACCGATGGAGAGAAATTGATTGAGCTCGGTCATCGCGCGCAACGCGGCGACCCGCGAGTCGAAGTGGGCGCCGGAACCGAACTCGACGAACTCCTGCTCGTTTTGCATCCAATGCGCGATTGTTACGAAGGTGGGAATTCCGAGATCGTTGGTGGCGTCGAGCACCCAAAGGCGGCGCCCGGTTTCCGCGAGCTGCATTTTCAGATCGCGGATGTAAGGATCATCGAACTGCCCCAGTTCGACTTCCGGCCGTTGCAATCGATTGTACCACCAGATGGCGTATGCATCCCGCTCGACCAGCTCGAGAAATCCCTGGACGATCGCCTCCGCCAGCGTGTTGCCGGCCGCGCAGCCGTTGGAATCCGCGTGGTGCTGGTAGGCCGGGCCTCGATAGAAAAAATAGAGCAGGCTGGTCGGGAGATACCTGAACCTTCCGTCGCGCAGAGACCAGACCGGCGACCACTCGATCTTGGCCGTGGGATCGAATGGCGCCGGCGCCGGCGTGATCTCGTCGGGGTCACTCGTCGGCGCCTGCCCTCGCCGGTACTGCGCCTCGCTTAACAGCAAGACATCGTTTGGATGAATCGCTTCGCTCTCGCGAAAATCGGTGAACCGGCGCGTCACCCGGATCTCGTTGCCCTGAAAAATTCCGGAATAGCGCTCGATCGCCTCCATGAGCGCGCTCGCTTCACCCTGCTCGGCCGTGCTGCCCTTGCCGAAGCTGCCGCCGCTCAGTCCCGCCCTGAGTTCGTTGACCGTCCTCGCCGGCGCCGAAAAATTGTGCGTGGCGAGATAGTTCGTGTTCATCGGCAGGTCAGCCTGGATGCGCTCGAGCCGTGAGACCACGCCGGTCAGCGGGCTTACGTGCTTGCGAAACCGCGCTACCGTGGCGCCCGAAGACACCGTGCGGTATCCGCCGCTTGTCATGACGAGCCTGCCGCCGGCGCCAAGCTCGGCCGGCACCGGCGCCCGATCCGGTTTGCGCAGCTTCTTGCGGCCGCAAACCGGACATTGCGGGCGGGCCGCCACGTAATGGCGCACGATGGTCGAGCCTAACAGTTCCAGGCTGATGATGTGATCGCTCAGATCGGTGCGAAAATCGGTGGCGATCGCTTTTGCGATCTCGACGGCCGCAAGCTCGATCCCGCTTCGTCCGAGTACCCCGCGGGCGAGCGGCGAGGTGGCTACACGCTGCGCTCCTCCACGGTCGAGAAGCGCCCTGACCTCTCGGTTGCGCTGCATCCGCTCGGCAAGACAGGCCCAGCAGGCGCTCTTGCCCGGCCGGAACACCGGCCCCACGAGGGGAAAAATGCCGGAGGGTTGGGCGAGCAGCCACGGCGTGCGCTCCGACAAATGCTGCCGGTTCACTTCGGCCAATCGGGCGTCGAGATAGTCGCTCACCAGCGTGACCGCCAGCTGGGCGGAGCGCTGCACGACGCGCACACCCAGCCCGCGCAGCGCAGAGTCGAGCTCTTTTGCACTCGGCACGTCGACCGATTGGATGCGCACGGGGCATTTGTTGAGATTTTTCTCCGCATCCGCCGGCGAAAGGCCGAGGCTCGCCCAATACGCAGCCACGGTGTCCCGGGAGGAGTGCGCTTTCGCGACGATGAAACGGCGGTCCAGGAGACGCTTGAGCGCTTCGTTGATCTTGTCCGCGGGGAACTTGTGCTCCAGCTCGGAAACGAGCTGCGGCAAACTCCTGCCGCCCTCGCCTATCGCATACGCGAGCGCACAATAGAGCTCGCCGTGCAGAAAGAACTTGCGGTCCTCGGAATAGAGGCACACGACATCGCCCGGCAGCACATACACGCTGAAATTCGGCGCGAACCGCGGACTGTCTTTGCTGGGACGCTGCGCAATGCGTTTGCGGCTATGGCGGGCCATGAGCTGAGCACGCGCGCCGCTAGCTATGGCGCCCAAGATAGGATGACATTGTTAGGGCATCGCGTTGCGATGTGCCGCCGTGCCGCGCGCGCAAGAAAATGGCCGGGTCCGATCCGAACCCAGCCATAACGAGTTGCATCTGTCAACGTAATCGGAACGTGTTGGAGTCTAGCAGATGGCGCAACGTCCCCAGGACAAGCAGCAGCCGCAGCCTCCGCAGCCACAACCGCCGCAGCCGCCGCCGCAGCGGCAACCGCAGCCTCTGCCGCAGCCCCTGCAACCGCCGCAGCGGCAACCTCCGCACCGCTGCGCAACCTTTTCCCCGATGTAGGGCGTGCCGGCGTGTTCCTTGTCGAAGACGTAGAAGGTCCCCAAGCTGACGTCGGCGATTTCTTCTTCGCTGAGCGTGATTTGCGGCCGGACGGTATCCCGGGACGGCGTATCCGCGGCCGGCACAGCGGTCGCGGCGGATGCCCCGCCCGCGAGCGACAAAGACACGCCGACGACTCCGACAACCGGTACGGCCTCCTTGCGACCCTTTCGCTTCGAAGCTTGCTGCTTGTGCGGCATTGTCTACTCCTCCCGTAACCTTCCAGCAGATGTTCGACGAAGTGGACCGTACTAATAGCGGTATTCGTAGCCTTCGCGCAGACACCTGGCAAGGCTGTTCATATACGCGAGTTGGGATAGCTTACTCCGGACTTACACGCGCTCAAGTCGCCGCCGGGAACGTGAACGACCGTTCATAAAACACGCGAATCGGGGCCAGGGCGCGCTCACAAAACGCGCTGAGGCGCATTCGGTTCCGCGACATCGTGCACGACATCGCCGTCGCCGCGACTATGAAGTAGGCTAGCCTCCCGAGTGCGACCCCGCGACGCCTCCTGCGCGCTCACATGGGAGAAACGGAAACATGGCGCATTCGCATGGCCGTTTCGCGTGGTACGAGTTGGCGACAACGGACATGGAGTCCGCGAAGGCCTTTTACAGCGACGTCCTGGGCTGGGGCACGCAGGACGTGCCGGCGTCCGGCCTCGCCTACACGCTGTTTACTGCCGCAGGGGCCGCGGTGAGCGGCCTGATGGAACTGCCGAAGGAGGCGACCGCATCGGGGCTCCGGCCGAGCTGGCTCGGATATGTCGGCGTCGACGATGTGGACGCCGCGGCCAATCGCATCGAAGAGCTCGGCGGCGCCGTGCACGTCCCGCCGACGGAAATTCCCAACGTGAGCCGCTTTTCCATCGCCGTCGATCCGCAGATGGCGACGATTGCGTTGCTCAAATGGCTCAACGGCGGTCAACAGCAACCCGCCGAGCTCGACGCGCCAGGCCGCGTCGGCTGGCACGAGCTGCTCGCAGCCGACTGGGAGCAAGCATTTGCCTTTTACCGTGAGCTTTTCGGCTGGCAGAAGGCGCAGACCGACACCGGCGCGGTGGGCACGTATCAGCTGTTCTCCGCGAGAGGGGAGACGATCGGCGGCATGTACACCAAGCCTGCGATGGAGCCCGTCCCGTTCTGGCTTTACTACTTCAATGTCGGCGATATCGACGTCGCGATAAAGCGGGTGAAGGCAGACGGCGGGACGATCCTCGAGGGTCCGATTGAAGTGCCGGGCAGCAGATGGATCGTCCGATGCACGGATCCCCAGGCCGCCATCTTCGCGCTGATGGGAAAGCGAAGTCACAACGGAATTGGATATTTCGAGCGCCTGCCGTCACGGAATCCTTCCAGCGCTGGTTTTGGCGTCCGTCGATGACCGGCGCCGCAGTGTATCCGCGCTCGTTACCGAGGTTAACCTCATCCTAATAATCGGCGCCGCAAATGTTCCCAGGTGAGGCTGCCGGTTAAGGTTCCGTTTAGCTCTGGGGCGGATCATCCCGGCGTGCGAACCCACGGACGCGTGGCTCGCATCGAGGATCCCATCATGGACGACGAGCGGCCCAGACCCCATGGCGCAGCCGGGTCGAGCTCCGCGGCAGCCGAAAGCGGTCCCCAGCAGCTCGTTCTTTGGTCGGCGGCACGAGAAATGAACGACGACACGAACAAGCGCCGACCCCGACCTGAGCTTGCGCAGGGAGCCGCGTCCAAATTCCTGCTGATCGAGCCGATCGTCGCCGACGCGGCACCGCCGCGCGATATCAGGGTCGATGACGAGATCAGACCGCTGCGTCGGGACGAGTTCGCGGTTGCCGAGCCGCCGGCGTCCGCGCAATGGATCCAGCTCGCGCTTCTAGGGGGCGCGCTGGCGGTCGGGCTTTGCCTGGGATGGATCGGCGGATTCGTGTCATCGCGCTTCTTCATTCCGACGACCGTTGCGGCGGTGCCGCATGCCGACGTTTCACCCTGCGGGCGCGAGGGAAGTTGCGCCGCCGCCAAATCCGATCGCGAGGCAAGCAAGGCTGCCGGCCCGCGCGCGAGGATCGTCGAGCGCAGTTCCGCTCGCGGCATGAAGGAGGCAAGCGCGGCGGCAAATCGAGACGTGACCACGACGAGCAGCATTTCGATGCAGGAGCGCGCGAAAATCGAGCCGCGGCTCCCAGCCATGCCGGAGACGCGGCCGACCACCATCGAGGGCTGGACGATTCGCGAAGTGATCGGCAATACGGTCGTGTTGCAGGGGCCGGACGGCGTCTGGCGCGCGACGCAGGGAGATACGGTGCCGGGTGTGGGCCGGATCGATTCGATCGTGCGTTGGGGCAGCCGCTGGATCGTCGCGACCACGCGGGGCCTCATCTCGACCCTCGACTGATTTAGATTTGCAGTCCGGTGCTATCCTCGTACGCTTGACGCCCCGCGTGTCCTTCCATTTTCGCACTGCGCCAGATGCGACCCTTGGTCTTGCTCTCACCTCTTGCGCTCGCTTTGTGCGCGTGCACCGGCCAGCTGGCCGGCGGGGGTCGTGATGACCTCGCCAATCCTCGCCCGCAAAACTATAAGTCGGACATTCTCGCCATGTTGCACGTCTATCTTCGAGATCCGACTCACATCCGCGACGCCTCCGCGTCCGAGCCGAGGCTCCAACCGATCGGAAGGACGAATCGCTACGTCGTCTGTCTTCGCTTCAATGCCAAGAAAAGCAACGGAGAATATGCGGGTCTGAAGCAATACGCGGCGGTTTTCGTGGCCGGCAGACTGGACCAGATGGTGGAGGCGAAGCCCGAGGAATGCGCCAAGGCGGAATACCAGCCGTTTCCGGAAGCGGAGACGCTGACGCGATAATGCACCGGGATTTCACAGCGAGGTCAAATCCAGTCGGCTGTTCGCCCGGCAGGCCAATTGGCAAACCCAAATTGCTGTCGTCTCACCGGCCCGCGGCGTGAATGGCGCGGGCGAGCGCACGGCCGACGCAGTCGTAGCCGGCCGCGGAGTTATGCAGACCATCCCATGCGACGAGAGCGCGCGGCGACAATCCCGCGTCGATCGACTTGCGCATGAGCTCGAAACGCGGAAACAGGCCGACGCGCTCTTGCCGCGCCACGTCTGCAATAATGGTCTCCATCATGGAATGCTGCGACCACGCGAGCACGAGCGGCGCGTATTGCAGGTCCATCAGGATGACGTCGGCGCCGGACGCCTTGAGGCTGCGCACACCCGCGACCATGCGTTCCTTGGCGCCGTCGGCGCGGCCGCCCCACGCTACATCATTGGTGCCGAGCTGCCACACCACGAGGTCCGGACCATGGGCAAGGACATCGCGCTGGAAACGGGCGATGCTGCCGCCGATGGTCTCGCCGATGCGGCCGCTATTGATGACCTCTAGGCGCGCGTTCGGCCGCAGCCGAGCAAGCTCACGGCGCATCACCTCGGGATAGGTCGCGGCCCGGCCCGCCATCCATAGACCGGTCGTGGACGAGGAACCAATTGCGACGATTCGCACCGCCGCTCCGGCATTGAGCCGTGCCGCAGTGCGCGGCAAAGCGCTGCCGAGCGAAAGGCTCTCATTGGCGGCGAGGCAAACCTCGACGTCCGACGGCGGCGGGGTTTGTGCAGCAGCACTGCTGGCGCACGAGGCGACGAGGCCGGCCATGCATCGCGCCAGCCATGCGCGACGCAGGCCGACCGCGAGCGTTTGCCGGCGCTGCCGCTGTGTCATCCCGCGCCACCCGTGGTTCCCGTTCTTCCCCATCCGGAACATCTGCGGCAACTCTAAGACAATACCCTCACCAAAAACTCTTTCTGCCCACTCATTGGGACACCCGAGTCGGTGCGCCCGTCCGCTTGTTTGCAAAGAATCTTCCCATTTCCGCCGTTGTTGAGCCCCGGAAGCGACGCCAGGTTTTGCTCGACTCGCGGCGCTGCTCCGGGGGGTGGGGAAGCCGGGCAAACGACATCGGTCAATACGCTCGTCACAGCCGGCGCGCCACGCCTCCCGCGCGAGTCCAGTTCGGCCGGGGGAAACGGGACATGAGCTTTAAAGTCGTGCGTCATGATCACCCCAATATCTTGGTGGTGAACAGACAAACATACGAAACCTATCGATTTACCGTGGGTGACGAAGGCGCCCTCGCGCAGGGCGGACCGCGGTCCGACTTACGCGAGGCCCATCGAACGGCGATGGCATTTCTAGCGCGGAGCGCAAAAGTGCCCGCCCGGGGCCGCTGAGCGTCGGCCAACACGGCACGCCAGCCAAGATCGATCGCGTCAGCACCATGTTCGAGCGTATCAGCCCGCAGGCCTCGTACGGCGCCGGTCCTGCTGACCAAAACCAGCAGAGCGGGCGCGATCTGAGGCTCGACCTTTTCCGCGGTCTGTCGCTCCTTTTCATTTTCATCGATCATATTCCGAATAACGTTCTGTCATACGTCACACTGCGCTCGATCGCATTCTCCGACGCCGCCGAGGTATTCGTCTTCATTTCCGGCTACGTCGCTGCGACGGTCTACGGAAAGGCTCTCCAGCGGCAAGGATGCATCGCCGCCACCCGCCGGATCTATCACCGGGTGTGGCAGCTCTATGTCGCACACATTTTGACATTCGTGGTGTTGGCGGCAGGCGTCTGTTACGCGACGCTCCGGCTGCAAAACCAAAGCTACGCCGAGGACTTCGGGATCGACAATTTCATCGACGAGCCTCAGGTCGCGATCGTCAAGCTTCTTTTGCTGCAATATCAACCCCAGTTCCTCGACATCCTACCGATCTACATGATCTTTCTGGGCGTATTTCCCTTCTTGTTGCTGCTTCTGCGACGCTGCCTGCCGCTTCCGCTCCTCCTTTCCGGGGTACTTTATGTCTTGACGTTGCGCTTCGGTTGGCAGCCGCAGAGCTATCCCGACAATGAGGCCTGGTACTTCAATCCCCTCGCCTGGCAATTCCTCTTCGTGATCGGCGCCACTGCCGGATACGCGCCGTATAGTCGTCAGCCGTTGCCGCTCAACCGGGCGTGGCTTCCGAAGCTTGCCATTGCCGTCGCGATTGCGGTCGCCATCATCAACGTTTCATGGATGATCCACGGCGCTTATGATGCATTTCCGGCTTTGCTGCGGCAGGAGCTCTCGCCGCTCGTCGGGGACAAAGCCAATCTGGCGCCGCTCCGCCTGATCAGTTTCTTGGCACTTGCGATAGCTACCGCGCATGCCATAGCTCGCGAGAGCCAGTTCCTGCGCCGCCCTATTGCGCAATTGGTTATCCGCTGCGGCCAGCATTCGCTGCAGATATTCTGTCTCGGTATCCTTCTCTCCGTTCTGGGTCAGATCGTGCTGACCTCCATCCGCACCGACATTCCGATGCAGCTTGCGGTTGACCTCGCCGGCGTCCTGCTAATGGTGGCAATCGCCGAACTGCTCACGCGGTACAACGCGAGCGGCGGCCGGCATTCCAGCACGGCGGCGGTTACGGCAGGCATGAGCTCAGTGGCGCGCCGGAGGAATCTCGGCGCAATCAAGCGCCTGGTGACTGCCTATTCGGCTTCTTGGCGCTCCGTCTCCTGACGCTCGGAGCTCAAAACATGCCTTAAGGCATGCGTTCGCGAGCCTACTCGCAAGGATCGATCATGTTTGAGAAACCGACGGTCGCGGATTTGCGCGAGGCGGCGCACAAGCTCGGCATGAAGCCGAGCGAGGCCTATCTCGGCGCCGTCGAGGAGATCGTCACGCCGATCGCCAATGCTTATGCCGTTCTCGACGCAACGCCGGATGAATTGCCGGCGGTGAAATATCCGCGCGGCCGCTGGTATCGGCCGCCGGCGGCGGAGAATGCGCACGGCGCCTGGTACGTGAAGACGTCGATCAAGGGCAAGCCGGGCGGCAAGCTTGCCGGCCGCCACCTCGTGCTCAAGGACAATATCTGCCTCGCCGGCGTGCCGATGATGATCGGCGCGCAGCTCTTGGACGGCTATATGCCCGACATCGACGCGACGGTGGTCGAGCGCATTCTCGATGCCGGCGGCGAGATCGCCGGCAAGGCAGTGTGCGAGTATTTCTGCGTCTCCGGCGGCAGCCACACCACTCGACGGGTCCGGTGCACAACCCGCGCAAGCGCGGCTATACCGCCGGCGGATCGTCCTCGGGCTGCGCGGCGCTGGTCGCCGCCGGCGAGGTGGACATGGCGATCGGTGGCGACCAGGCCGGCTCGATCCGCATCCCGGCGAGCCACTGCGGCATCGTCGGGTTGAAGCCGACCTTCGGGCTCGTTCCCTACACCGGCATCGGGCTGCTGGAGATCACCATCGATACCTGCGGACCGATGACCGCCAACGTGCGCGAGAACGCGCTGCTGCTGGAGGTGATCGCCGGACCCGACGGCCTCGACACGCGCCAGCGCGGTGTTGCGCCCGGCCGCTACACCGAGGCGCTCGCGGGCGGGGTCGAGGGACTGCGCATCGCCATCATCAAGGAAGGCTTCGGCCATCCCAATTCGGAGGGCGACGTCGACGCCCACGTGCGCGAGGCCGCGCAGCGCTTCGCCAAATTGGGCGCGATCGTCGACGAGGTATCGGTGCCCACCCACGCGCTCGGCTTTCCCGTGTGGGCGGCGATCCGCGGCGATGCGGCCTGTGTCATGCTGCTGGAGATGAACGGCGCCGGTATCGGACACGAGGGCCTTTACGTCACGAGCCTCGTCGAGCGCGCGATGGGCTGGCGCAATCGCGCGGATGAATTCGCCGATACGGTCAAGATCGCCTCGATTTTCAGCAGGTACACGCTCGACCGCTATGGCGGCCGCTTCTACGCCAAGGCGCAGAACCTGCGCCGGCGCGTGCGCGCGGGTTACGACGCCGTGCTGGCGACACACGACCTTCTACTGCTGCCGACGGTGCCGATGAAGGCGACGCCGATTCCCGCCAAAGATGCCACGCCGCAGGAGATCACGCGGAGAAGTTGGGAGCCGACCCGCAACACCTGTCCGTTCAACGTCACCGGACATCCGGCGATCAGCGTGCCGTGCGGGATGGAGGACGGCCGTCCCATCGGGCTCATGCTGGTCGGACGCCACTACGCCGAGGAGACGATCTACCGCGCCGCGGCGGCCTTCGAGCGCTCGGGCGACTGGACGACGTTCTGACGCGGCGAGGCACACCGCCTCGTCATTCAGGGACGGCGCGAAGCGCCGGGCCCGGAATCCATAACCACGGCTGCGGAGTATAGATTGCGGGCTCCCTCGCTGCGCTCGGGACCCGGAATGACGCCGAGGCCACGGTCTGTGGTCTTTCGCTGAAATCGGTGGTTAAATTCCGGTTGCCTGTTCTCATCGCGACGTGGTGACTGCCATGCTCAATCGCCGCCGCACGCTCCAGACTGGTTTTGCGACACTCCTCTCCGCGCCGCTCCGCTGCCCGCCTTGGCGCAATCAAAGCCGCGCGTAAAGGTGCGCTACAACGAGGTCGTGCGCTCCATGCTCTAACGCGCCGGCCTACGTGGCGATCGCCAAGGGCTACTTCGACGAATTGGGGCTCGACGTCACGCTCGCGACCGCGCAAGGCGGCGACAAGTCGGTGGCGATCATGCTGTCGAACCAGGCCGATATCGCGCTCATCGGCCCGGAATCGGCGATCTACGTTCAGAACAGCGATTCACCGGTCAAGATTCCGATCTTCTGCGGGCTCACCTCGACCGACGGCTTCATGCTGGTCGGGCGCGAGAAGGTCGACAAATTCGACTGGAAGATGCTCAAGGGCAAAGAGATCCTGGGCTTCCGCCCAGGCAGCACGCCGCTGCTCTTTCTCGAGGCGGCGCTGCGCCGGAACGGCCTCGACCCGCAAACCGACGTCAAGCTCATGAACAATGTCGGCATCCCCGCGCGCGTGGGCTCCTGGCTGGCGGGGCAAAACCAATACGGCATCTTCATCGAGCCGGATGCCTCGCAGCTCGAGCTCGACGGCAAGGGATATTTCTTGGCCTCGGTCGGCGAGACCGTGGGGCTTGCCGACTACACCACGTTCATGGCGACCGACAAATACATGCGCGAGAACAAGGAGACGCTGCAGATCTGGACCAATGCCATCGCCAAGGGCATGACATGGACGGCGCAAGCTCCGATCGCCGACCTCGTAAGCGCCATCGGCCAATTCTTCCCCGGAGTGAAGCCCGACGTTCTCGCCCACGCCGCCGAACGCTACCGCCGGCTCAAGATCTGGAAGAGCTCGCCGGTGATCGAGCCGGCAGCAATGGAGAAATTCCAGGACATCCTCGTGCAAGGCCACGTGCTCGAGCCGGGCAAGCGCGTGAAGTTCGCCGACCTCGTCGTTACCGAGTTCTTCAACAAGGCGAAGTGATCCGTGGCGGCACCGGCATCTGCCGCTTCGCCCAAGTCGAGCTACGCAACGTCAACCTGCGTTACTTCGGTCTCGAGGGCGAGACCGAGGCGCTCAAGGGTATTTCGATCTCGATTGCGCCCGGCGAATTCGTCGCCATCATCGGCCAGAGCGGCTGCGGCAAGAGCACGCTGTTGTCGCTGATCTCCGGCATCCTCATGCCGACCGACGGCACAGTCCTTCTTGACGGCAAGCCTGTGACCGGCCCGAGCCGCAAGGTCGGCTACATGCTGCAGCAGGACTATTTGTTCGAGTGGCGCACCATTCTCGAAAACGCGGTGCTGGGCGCCGAAATCCAGGGTGCGGACATGGGGAAGGCGCGCGAGCGAGCAACCGCGCTGCTTACCCGCTACGGGCTCGGGCAATTCCTGCATCACCTGCCGCGACAGCTCTCGGGCGGCATGCGCCAACGCGTGGCGCTGGCGCGCACGCTGTGCACGGAGCCCGACGTTGTGCTGCTCGACGAACCCTTCGCGGCGCTCGATTCACAGACGCGGCTCGCGCTCTCCGATGAGGTTGCGGTGATCCTGCGGCGGGAGAAGAAGACGGCAATTCTTGTCACCCACGATATCGGCGAAGCGGTGAGCATGGCCGAGCGAGTGATCGTCCTCTCGCGCCGGCCCGGACGGGTGAAGTCCGACCATGCAATCCGCTTTGCGGCGATGGATGGGGGACGCCCGCCGCCTTTGGCGGCGCGCAATGCCCCCGAGTTCAACGGCTATTTCAACACGCTGTGGCAGGAGCTCGAAGTCCATGTCGAAGGCTGAAGCACTTAGGGTTGCCGCGCCAAGCCCGCAATATCTCGCCTGGCTCGCGCGCGAGCGGCGGGGCCATCTCATCGTGCGCGTCATGCAGCTTGCAGTCCTCATCGTTTTCCTGGTGCTGTGGGAGGTGCTGCCGAAGGCGCTCATCGTCAATCCGGTGCTGACCAGTTATCCCTCCGCGCTGTGGCCGACTTTCGTCGAGCTGCTCAAATCGACCCCGCAGCAGGCAAGCATCCTCACCCACACCTGAGCGACGGTGCTGGCGACCGTGCTCGGATTCACCGGGGCGATGGTGCTCGGCACCGCGGTCGCCGCGGCGCTGTGGTGGTGGAACACACTCTATAAGGTGCTCGATCCCTATCTCGTCGTCGCCAACGCCATGCCGAAGACCGCATTCGTGCCGATCTTCTACATCTGGCTCGGCGCAACGCTGTCGATCTACGGCATGTCGCTCGCGATCTCCGTCTTCATCACCATCCTGATGATCTATTCCGGCTTTCAGGGCATCGACCCGAACAAGATCAAGCTGGCGCAGACGTTCGGCGCGACCAAGGGGCAGATTCTGCGGAAAGTGGTGCTGCCCGGCAGCGTGCCGACGCTGCTGGCCGCGCTCAAGGTGAATGCGGGGCTGTCGCTCGTGGGTGTGGTCGTGGGCGAGTTCCAGTCGGCCAATCTGGGGCTCGGCTATCTCATTCAGTACGGCGCCCAGATCTTCAAGATGAACATCGTGATGACCGGAATCACCATCCTGGCCATCGTGTCGTCCCTGATGTACCTCGCGATCTCGTGGCTGGAGACCGCCATCATGCGGCGCCGCTAGATGCGTGCACGCACGGGACATACAGAAAAAGGCATGAAGAAACCCCACCGAACGGGGCCACCCGTTGGCGGGGTTAGTTCAATCCGCTGGCTTTGTCCCAGCGCTCGACTCTCGGACTTGATTCGTCCGACGATTTTGAAAGTAACGCGACCGCTCCATTGGTCATGTGACGCACATCACAAAAAAGCGCTTTCCTGCTAAGCTGCGTGCTAAGCTACCTGACATCGACAAGTGAGCCGCTTTCCGGCGGCGCCTTTGTGCCATTTGGTGACGACATCGGAGGTCCCAGTGCTCGGCATGCAGCGTCTCGCATTCGCCTTCGGTCTGCTCGCTGCACTTTTCCTGGCGGCAAAGCCGTCGACCGCGCAGACATGGCCGCAACGCTCAGTCAAGCTCATCGTGACGCTGGGGCCGGGTAGCGGCGTCGATATCGGCACGCGGCTGATCGCCGACCGTTTGAGCCGGCGCTGGGGTCAGCCCGTGGTCGTCGAGAACCGCCCGGGCGGCGACGGTCTCGTCGCCATCGGCGCGTTCGTCGCCGCCAACGACGATCACGTGCTGCTCGCCACGCCGAGCGGCTCGTTCAATGCGCACCCGTTCATCTACAAGCAGCTGCCCTACAAGCCCGAGGATCTCGTGCCGATCGCCCGCGTCTCGAATACAATTGTCGTGATCGCCGTGCCGGCGGCGCTCGAGGTCAAATCGCTCGCGGACTTGGTGGCAATGGCGCGCGCGCAGCCGGGCAAGCTCAACTGGGCGGGCACCACCGGCAGCAACGAATTTCTGTTCGCCGCATTCCTCAAGAATGCAGGGCTTTCCATGTCGAAAGTACCGTATCGCAATCTGGTCGAAGCGGCCAACGATCTCGCGACCGGACGCATCGACGTCAACGTGACGGCGTTCGCGATCGTGCGGCCGCAGATCGAGGCCGGCAAGGTTAAGCTCTTGGCGGTGACCAATACCACGCGCTCTACGGTGCTGCCCGACGTGCCCACCACGACCGAGGCCGGCTATCCCGACCTTGCGCTGGACGGCCTGGTCGGCTTTTTCGGTCCGCCCACCATGCCGGAGCGAATCCGCGACGGCATCGCCGCGGATGTGCGCGAGGCCATGGATGCGGCGGTGGAGGAGCGCTTGGACCTGACCGGGCAGATCCCCAATTTCGGGGGGCCCGCCCAGTTCGCCGCCGCGATTGAAGCGCAGCGTGCGGGGCTTGCCCGCGCCGCCAAGGACCTCGGCATCGTGCCGACGCAGTAGGCCTCACTCGTCGAATACGGCCACCGCGCGGATCGGCGAGCCGGTGCCGCCGCGCCATTTGAGCGGCAGGCCGATGAAGCGGAATTCGCCTTGGCCGATCAGCGCCTCGAGATTGCACAGGCTTTCCATATGCGTGATGTCGAGCTCGAGGCACGCCTTGTGCACGAGCGAGTTCACCGCACCCATCGGGCCCGGCCGCATGGAGTCAATGCCGAAATGGACGATGCCTTGGCGCGCCAGCCATTCGGTCGCCGCGACGTTGACGCCGGGATTGTCCGTCGAATAGGCCGCGGTGGGGAAGGTGCGCGCATGATGCCCGGTGCACAGCAGCACCGTGCCGCGCTTGGGGATGGCGGCGCCTGATTTCTTCACCGCCTGCTCGAGATCCGACGGCGTGATCTCGGCCTTGGCCGGGATGTGGCGGCAGATCGAGGCAAATTCCCTTCACGTAGCAGTACTCAAGCGGATATTCGTCGATCGGAATGCCGCTCATGCCGAAGTGACTCGGCGCATCGATGTGGGTGCCGCCGTGGTCCGGCATGGAGAAGAACATCACGCAATTGCCGTGCACGTTTCCGGATTCGACGAAGGACTCTTCGTGGGTCTTCCAGATGCCGTGGATGATCGGCGGCTGTCCCGGATAGGTCGGGGTGCGGTGATAGAGCTCCCGGCTCAAGTCGATCATTCGCATGGCTCATTACTCCCGGTGATTTGCGGCGCGGCTGGAGATCATAGAGTAGTAGCGGACTGCCCGCGCGACCAGCGCCTGAACCTGCGACCTCGTCATTGCCGGGCTTGACCCGGCAATCCATCCTGTTCGCAAAAGATTCTTACG
>Ga0209239_1000475_pt1 | contig 22959 bp, 19 predicted proteins | sample GraSoi013_2_20cm_FD_185824 | JGI IMG/M metagenome (GOLD analysis project Ga0209239, IMG submission 185824) | Grasslands soil microbial communities from the Angelo Coastal Reserve, California, USA - Sample 10_02_2013_2_20cm (SPAdes) (version 2) | ecosystem: Environmental > Terrestrial > Soil >...
GCCTCCGAGGCAAGCCTCGATGTGGGTGGCGACGCAAGATCTGCCGCGAAGGGCCGCGCACCCATTCTACACGCGGCTGAATCAGATCCTGGATACAGTGGACCTCGACACCTACGTCGAGTCGCTCTGCCAGCGGTTCTACACCGACGACATTGGGCGTTCGGGTCTGCCGCCAGGCCGCTACTTCGGGATGCTGTTGCCCGGGTACTTCGAAGGGCTCTTCCGAGCCGCCATCGCGTGGCGGGCGGCCGATTCGTTGAGCGTGCGGAGCGTTCTGCGGCTCGCGCTGCACGAAGCGCCGCCGGATCATTCGACGGTCTCGCGCACGCGGCGGCTGATCGATGTCGAGACGCTCGCGGAACCCGTTTTCACCACGTGCTGCTAGGCCGCGGAGTCATCCTCGGCGGGGTCCGGGATGCTGGATGGTGGGTCGCTGGCGGGATAGGAATCCGCCAGAGTTTTGTCCATCATTTTCTCTCGCGTTTCCTCCTCGCGTTCCTTGTTTACCGCACGGTCCTCTGGATCTCTTTCCGTATTTCCATGCGCTGGATCTTTGGTAGCGCGGGAATTATCAGGTTCATTTTTCGCCATAACACATCCTCCTGGTCGACAACGTCGTTTCAGCAGTCCGGCGACGGGCCTTCAGCAGCGACCAGTTCTGCCTTCCGCACCGGCGGACGACTGATCTCCTGAATTGTGCTGGGACGTTTTCGTGGCGGCGTGTGGTCCAGCTTTATGGGCTTGCGATCCTCTGCTGAACGGTAGAGAGCGCGAATGATGCGTACGTCCTGCAATCCTTCTACGCCGGAAGGCTCGGGCTGTTTGTCTTTAGTAATGCAGTCCGAAAAGTAAATTAATTCTGGAGCAAACTGGTCACGCTTGGGAAAACGAACGGTCTTCTTTTTGCCGCCGATATCGATGTGATGCTGCAGACTGGTAGACAGTTCATACGCGGGATCGAGACGCAAGACGCCCTTTGTGCCAACGACAGTGTAAGCAGAAACATCGGCGGCCCCGAAGCTGCACGCGAAAGTTGCAGCCAGGCCGTTGGAAAAACGAAGGGTCGCGAAAAAGCTTTCTTCGACTTCCCGGAATCGCGGATCGCCGCTATTCCCGGCAATCCCCAATACTTCCTCGGGCTCCGCTCGAAACAGATAGCGGGCGGCATTGATGCAGTAGATTCCGATATCGTACAGCGGGCCTCCACCCTCTCCCTGCAGACGCACATTTCCCGGTTTCACCTGCATAGTGAAGACCGAGTTGAAAATTCGCGGTTCACCCAATTTTCCGGACTGCACCAGTTCGATTGCCTTGAGATTGGCTTCCTCAAAATGTAGGCGGTAGGCGATCATCAACTTGATTTTGTTCTTTTCCGCTGCGGCCATCATCGCATGACAATCTTCCTCGGTCACCGCCATCGGCTTTTCACAAAGAACATGGATACCCGAATCGGCCGCCGCTTCGGTATAGGCGCGGTGCAGGTGATTGGGCAGCGCGATATAGACAGCGTCCACTTCACCGCTTTCCAGGCACTTGGAATATTGCTGGTACGAATAGGTGTGTGGAACGGAATATTTCTTGCTTAGGTTTTTGAGTTTAGTGGAATTGTCGGAGACCAGAGCGGTCAATTCAGAATTACGCGCATGGGCGAAGGCCGGTAGCACCGCTGCTTGTGCGATGTACCCAAGCCCTACAACGGCGTACCGGACCTTCTTTCCCGAGTTGCGCATAAACAATGACTCCTGAGGGGTTAGGCTGCCGGCTTCGATCTCCGGCCGCTGGTCTTACGACGGTTCGATACTTCCTCTTCTTCTTCCTCGGCTTCGGCGCCAACGGCTTCGACATTAATCTGCTCGGCGATTTCCGTCAGCGTCTCGTCCGCTTCCTTTTCTTCTTCCAGCGTCTGTTCGAGCAGAGCGGCAGATTCTCTGTCTCCGAGAAGAGTCGCGTACGTGCGAACGCAGCCATAGCCGGCGATTTCATAATGCTCAACGCGCTGAGCGGCAGCGATCATTGCCGCATCCTTTACCTCTTCTTCCATCTCATCGTCTTCAATGACTTCACTGCCTTCTTCGAGCAAGCCTTCCATACCTTTGCACTTCGCTCCTTTGGCGCTTTCGCCGATGCGGCTGAAAATCTTTTCCAGTCGCGCCGCGTGTTGTTTGGTTTTCTCCAAGTGTTCCTCGATGGCAGTGCGCAACTCATCCGATGTCGCGGCTTCCACCATCTTTGGCAAAACTTTAATCAGTTGATTTTCGGCAGAGTACAAATCTTGGAGCTGTTCGACGTACAGGTCTTGTAATGAATTGGATTTCACGATGCGCCTCCACAATTTAGGTTGAGTAGGTTGGGTTTTGAGTGAAAAACGAAAACACGATTACGAAAAAGAAGAATGGAGCCCGGCACTGCGCCCGCCGCTCCGCTCACCCGCTAACAGGAGGCGAGAAGCAGGGCCAGCCTCGCTACGAGGCCGGCGCCTGCTCGAGTGGTGGGGATGATAGAGGGCAACTTTCATGTCGGAAGCATAGGGTCGTAATGCAAGGCGAACAATCCTGCTGAGGCTGTACTTTTCCTAAGGACTTTCTGTAGCGATCTAGAAAACCAACTCGAGTAAACTTTCTCCGGCCTGGCACCGAGCCAAAGGAACGTTTCGCAGGTGCGAAATGATCTCTCGACTCGTCGCCTTCACGACACTCAATCTCCCAGTTTTTGAGCAATCACGTTTTTGGCCGGGTCTGGCTGGCTCGCTCGCTTTCAGCTCTCGTATCAGTTGAACCGTGTACGTCCGAGGTGGGACTTTATCCACCCCTTTCAGGCTGACCAATCCAGAGTGCTATGTATTTCGGTGGTGAGAACACTGTAGGGGCCCTACAGGCTGAAGGGCCATTCGCAGGGTCTGGGTGCGGTTTGCGTGTATGTCTCGCCACACGATTTGCTTTTTACGCACTTTAATTGCGGTTCCGCGCATTTCACTGTGGTACAGCAACTTATCAAAACCCATACAGAGTGCACCGGATGGACCGGAGCGGCTGCTCACCCTACTCTCAACCATGCAAGCGCACCTGATGTAAGACGCATGACCAAGAGCCTGATCCGTTGTGAAAGGAGATTCAAGTGAGCCACCCAGATTCCACCCCTCGGTTCGATACGGACCTTGACCTAGTAAGGCGAGCTCAGCAAGGCGACTCCGATGCATTTTCATCTTTATTTTATGCGCATAAGGCGAGGATTTACTCCGTCTGTCTGCGCATGACCAACAATACTGCGGAAGCTGAGGATCTCACGCAAGACGCGTTTCTGCAGGTCTTTCGCAAGTTGCAAACCTTTCGTGGCGATTCCGCCTTATCCACATGGCTGTATCGCATCGCAGTCAATACCGTGCTGATGCACTTCCGCAAGAAAGCACTCCGTCAGGTCTCTCTGGACGAACCCTACAGCCAGGATGCCAAGATGGTGCGGCGTGAATATGGAAGTAAAGATGACCGGCTGACTGGCTCGGTCGATCGCATCGCACTGGCACGAGCAATCAAGGACCTGCCTGCAGGCTACAGAACAATTTTCCTGTTGCACGAAGTCGAAGGCTACGAGCACCAGGAAATCGCGCAATTGCTGGATTGCTCCGTAGGAAATTCGAAATCACAACTGCACAAAGCCAAGCTGCGGATTCGTGAGTTGCTGGGATACGCCCGGGCGGAAGCTCAGGATGGAGCCAAACAGCCGGAGACGGCTCGTCAGCGCTCGGCTCGTTCGCGCGCTGAATATCAGGAACTGTCGCCCGCGCTGGTGCTTGAGGCCTGGGAGCAAGCAGCGGACGCAGAAGAGCCACAAGAAGCGGTGGCAGTGGTTTCGGCAGTAAATGCCGCCGCTCCGCAATTCATCGGATCCAACGCGTAAATAGCGACCTCGCGCATGCACAGAGCGGTCTAGTGAAAGCGGAGACATGGTGAACATTGGAGTAATCGTAACTATTGCTGGTCCAGCCCACACCGAATCGGATGGGGTGAAGGGCTCACCACGCAAGCGTATCGAGAAGGCCAAAGCCACATCACAACTGCTCATGGGTTCGGCGGCCGCTTCCTGTGATGTTCTCGGACAGAGCATCACGGATCGTGTCGTCGCCCGGCTTCGAAGTTTCGGGGCGCAGCGGATCTCGATCATTTCTGAAGGCAAACTCGCGGCCTGTACCGCTACCAGCGCAAATGCTTCTCTGTACCGCGCTGGTTCAACCCCCGGTTTTTGGCCGGCCTGGGATAGCGTAGTTTCTGACTACCTAACTCAAGGGATAGAAACTCTGCTATTGGTGCGGCTGGGCCCTTACGTCGAGCTCGATTTGCTCGATCTGCTGCGTTTTCACGGCGAGACTGCGAGCCCGCTCACTCAGGTGTACAAGGGGCAAATCGCGCTTGACTTGGTAGTGGTTGACGCTGCCCCACTTCGGAACGGTACGGGTTCTTATCGCAGCCGGCTCAGTGCGCTGATTCCGCAACGCCAGCGTTACGCTTTTACTGGATACGCCAATCGTCTGGCAGAGCCAGCCGATTTCAGGCGATTGGTTCACGATGCGCTGTTAGGAAGATGTGCTATCCGTCCGGTTGGGCGTGAAGTGCGGCCAGGCATTTGGTACGGAGTGAACGCCAGAGTGGATCGCTCAGCCACCATCCTGGCTCCAGCGTTCCTTGGCGCAGAGACTTGTGTCGAGGCATCGTGCACGATTAGTGGCGCCAGCTCGTTAGAAAGGCAATGTGAGGTGGACTACGGCACCACGGTGGATGACTGTTGTGTGTTTCCTGGCACTTATCTGGGAATGGGACTCAACGTCAGACATGCTTTAGTGAAGGGATCGAGGCTGTTTCACTTGAATCGTGATATCGAGGTGGAGCTCAGTGATTCCCGTTTGATCGGCACTACTGCTCCTTCTCGCCAGTTGGGTAGGAGGGCGCGATCCGTGCTTGCACCGAACGGCACGTTTGGTTCAAGTCTGGTAACCCGCTCCTCGCAATTGGCATCTTTACTTACTACCCGCCGGTTTGGACGTTCGAGCTGATGGCGGCATCTCCGCATCGGCCACGCTGGACCGACGGCAAAGGACAACAAAGGGGCCCAAGATGGTGATCAAGTTGCCAGAATACGTCAGTGCTAAAGAAGCTCGCAGTTTTATGCGCGCGCTGCAGCCCGAGCTCAGGCGCGACAGACCTCGTGTGGTGGTCGATATGTCAGCCGTCAAAGATATGGATACCGCTGCCCTGGATATGCTTTTGGAATGCATGTCGCAAGTCGCGCGACGGGATGGCGCCGTGAAGCTGGCGGGGATTTCTCCCCAGGCGGCAACTGTTCTGGAACTCACACGGATGGATCAGATTTTTGAAATGTTTCCGACTGTGTCGGAGGCGGCGTCGAGCTTCAAGGTAGCGCGGGTAGATACGCTGTCCGATGAAGCTTCACCCCAGCCGGCCGTCGCATGACGCTTCTAAGAATCGGGATTCGCAGTCTCAAGGGAGTGGACATGAATCGCTGGACGGACAAACTGCTCGGCGTAATCCTGGTATTCATGCTGTCCGGATTGCTGCAACCAGCCATGCTGCTGGCACAACAGGCGCCCACGGAAGCACCGGCCCAGACGCAAGAGCCACAGGCTCAACCGCAAAGCGCACAGCCGCAGGAGGAGAACCAGGCACAACCGCAGGCGGAGAATCCGGATCGTCAGGACGTAGAAGACAAAGCGTCGCAGGAACTGATTAATCGAAATCATTTGCCCGACAGTCCGGGCGCAACGAAACCGCAGCCGGAGCAGGAGAAGGCAACTCCAGCGGTGGCGCAGCAACCGGTTCGAAGCGCACCACAGCCCACGGGAACTGCCGCGGCCCAAGCCGGAAAACTCAGTGGCAATGCGGCCTCGCGGCCGGCGGGTGCGGCAATTGCGCCAGCGAAGCAACGTCAAGTTCGATCGTTTTTGATAAAGATGGGCGTCATTGCGGGTGCGGGAGTAGCGATCGGAACTGTGGCTTTGCTGTCGAAGGGGACGTCACCGAAACCTCCAGGCGCTCGCTGATCCATAAGAATATCGCGAATTTTCGACGATATCGGGGGAGTCATTGAATCCATCGGGGCCCAAGGAAGTCCAACCACAGCACTGCCCGGAGGTCTTGCTAAGTTTTTCCGGCATGGATGGATCGGGAAAGAGCACGCAGATTGAGAACCTCTGCAACCAGCTCACCCAAGCCGGCCTTCCGTTTGTGCGCCTGGAATTCTGGGACAACGTAGTTGCATTTCCAAGATGGCGGGCAGGTTTCAGTCACAAGTTCTTGAAGAGTGATGGCGGTGTCGGCGCGCCAGGTAAGCCGGTAAATCGCAATGATAAAAACAATCGCGACTGGTATCTGATAATGGCCCGTTCCGCCCTTTTTCTGTTTGATGCCTTTAATCTGAGACGTGTAGTGGCCAAGACCCGAGCACAGGGCGCCCGCATCATTGTGTTTGATCGTTATATTTTCGATCAACTCGCCACTCTCCCTCTGGAGACCGCTGTGGCTAGAGCTTATGCCCGCATGGTCATGAAACTTGTCCCCCGGCCAGATGTAGCCTACTTGCTGGATGCCGAGCCGGAGCTAGCCCGCGAACGCAAGCCTGAGTACCCGTTGGAGTTTTTGTACAAATACCGGCGTTCCTATCTGTATTTGCGGGATATTGCCGGATTGACTTTGATTGAAGCCCGTCCTCAGGACGAAGTTCGAATGGCTATCACACAAAATCTGAAGAAATGTGTGCCGCTGCAAGGTGCTCAACTGGATTACAATTCCATGGCATCCGTGTGATTTTTGTTGAGCTTGCTGTACCTTTGGCGGCCTTGATCGCGCATTTGTCGTCCCCACCGCGTCTCCTTCCCAGGGAACCCATGTATACAGGCTAAATCTAGGCGAAACAAGTGTTTGCGTGAACCAACACCTGCGTGCTGTAGGTCATCCAAGGAGGAGGAGTACAGGTTCCGTTCGGTTATGACATCCAATTCGCATCGTGAAAAATTCGCCCTGGTGATTCCTACGTTGAATGAGGCGGGCAATATTCCCATCCTGTTGCAACGAGTGCAAGCTGCGCTCGCACCCGTGAACATCAACTACGAACTCATCGTGGTAGACGACAACAGTCAGGACGGAACCGCGGATGTGGTTCAACAGCAGAGCGCCGTCGATTCACGAATTCGTCTGCTGGTGCGAAAAGGGCAACGGGGATTGGCGGGCGCGGTGATCCACGGATGGAAACATACGGACGCGAGCTGGCTGGGCGTGATCGATGCCGACTTACAGCATCCTCCTGAAATTCTTCCCGAGCTATTGAACGCAATACGCGATGGGAACGACATTGCGATCGCCAGCCGTTACGTGACCAAGAATAGTGTCACCAACTGGAACAAGATGCGTCAACTTATCTCACGCTGCGGCACTTTAGCGACCGTACCGTTGCAAAGACCAGGGCTTCGGATCAAGGATCCGTTAGCCGGATTTTTCGTGGTACGTCGCGAGTGCATTGAAGGAATTGAATTGCAACCTGAGGGCTTCAAGATCCTTTTAGAAATCCTGGTCAAAGGGAGGATTCGCAAAGCGCAAGAAATACCATTTCAATTTTCTCAACGGCACGCCGGCGCAAGTAAAGCGGATGTGAAAGTGGCCCTGCAATATTTGTCTCTTCTGGGGAAACTTTCTCGATACGCGATCTTCAGGCCTGGTCAACAATGAATATCTGTTTAGTGAGCGCGTTCCCGCCCAGCCGAGAAGCACTCAACGAATACGGGTATCACCTCGCGCTCGAGCTCCAGGAAATCCCCGGTCTTTCGCTTACCATCCTGGCGGATGATCTTCCCCAACCCCAGTCCGAATTGCACGGATTTTCCGTAGTCCGGTGCTGGGCGTTCAACAGCCTGGCAAATCCATGGCGCTTGCTGCGCGCAATCCGGCAGCTTAAGCCCGACGTGGTGTGGTTCAATCTGGGGTTCGCCAGTTTTGGTGGCAAGCCGTTACCCGCATTTGCTGGGATTGGGATTCCGGCCATGGCCCGGATGTACGGCTTCTACACTCACGTGACGCTTCATCAACTCATGGAGACCGTGGATCTGAAAGATGCCGGCGTCCGCTTTCCAGGCCTCTATCGTGCTGCGGGATTCCTAGCTACGCAATTACTCCTGTTTGCCAATTCCATCTCGGTTTTGCTGCCTGCGTACCGCAGCATCATTCGCGAGAAATATGGGCGCGGAGCAGTATACGTCCGCAATCACGGCATTCTCTCCGGCAGGCCTGAGTATCCGGCATTGTCCAAACGGGGAAATCCGGAGCACCGCATTCTGGCTTTCGGCAAGTGGGGCACATACAAGCGACTGGAACTGATGGTGGAGGCATTCGAGGCGGTAGCCCACAAGTTTCCGCATGCTCGATTGATTGTGGGAGGAACCGATCATCCGAAAGCGCCAGGCTATATGGAATCCATGGCGCGACGATGTCGTGAACATCCCCAGATCGAATTTATCGGTTACGTTCCAGAAGACAAAATTGCCGACCTATTTCAAGGTAGCAGCATCGCGGTGATGCCATATTCCTCCTCCGCCGGATCCAGCGGCGTTGCTCACCTGGCCTGCGCTTATGGAGTGCCGATCGTAGCTTCGGATATTACGGACTTTCGCCAGCTCGCGGAAGAAGAAGGCCTGGCGATTGAACTCTACCAAGCGGGAAAGATGAAAAGCCTGGCGGACACCATGATCGCACTATTGGAGAATCCCGAGCGCCAAATGGAAATGGCCATCCAGAATTTTTCTGCCGCGCTGCGTATGAGCATGCCGGAAATTATTCGACAATACTTGCGGACCTTCAATCTTCAGCAACACCTTGGCCTGCTGGCGTCGGTATCAAGACTTCGAAGGTTACCCCGGTGGTTGCCTCTGCGTCCTCGGCTGGCCCGTCTGGCGGCGCGAAGATTTTTGGGGCGACTCCCCGTCTCCGCGCCGCCTGCGAGTGTTACCAATCCCGGTCTACTTGATCGTGAGGGTGACCAAGGTCGAGATGTGTTGATTCCCGGAATCTCCGTGGATCGTGACCTGGAAAGTTCCAGCCGACCTAACAACTCCGATGGTTTGAGCATTACTGACCGCGCCGCACGAGAGGAAGACACAGCTCATCAGAACGAGCGTTCCCGCAAGCAGAGCCTGCCGCATCCGCTTTCGAGTGGACCAGCTACCGGCGATGGACAACCCAGCTACGCCGAAGCCAGACAAAAACAGGGCGTACCTCCCCCTGCCGCGGTTCCGATCACGGAGAGGCAAGGAGGGCATGCCAGTGGAAATAGTCAGAGTGGAACTGACAGCCTTACTTCCTGGAGTGATCGTCGACGGCGAGAACGAGCAGACGGTTCCGGCGGGTAAATTCGAACACGACAGCGCGACTGAACTGGAGAAGGATCCTGCTACTGGAGTAACCGTCACAGTAGAGCTGGCCGACTTCCCTGCTTCGACATTCAAAGCTGTCGGCGTCGCTCCCAGCGTGATACTTCCAGACGAAGGTGGTGGCGGTGGTGGTAGGGGCGGCGGGGCGGAACATTGCGCGGCAAACTTTATCCCGCTCGACATCTGATTTCTGAGAGTTGGTTTCCCCACCGCTTGCAAGAATGCTACGTAATTGCCCGATGCCAAAGAGTAGCTGCACAAATCCAACGAACGCGATCCCGGCGCCATGGTGTTCAGCGGCATCAGATTCTGCCCGTCGGTGCTGATATACACCACGTAGTGATCAATCGTGTCTTCGTAGGCATTGACCGCCCACTGCAAGGAATTGCCGGCCATGCCCGCCGACATGGAAAAGCAGTTGTCGATCCCGGACTCGATTTCCGTTCCTTCTTCGTAATCATTCCAAGTCACCAACTGCAGAGCATCGAGTTGATTGGTAGAATCATGAAAGCTGTTGATCTCGTCAAAGGTTCGTAACCAGGTGTGTCCGCAGCGCTGAGTGACAATGCGATTTTGTCCCCACGAAGCCAGTGTGTCATTGAAACCCTTGTAGGCGGCTCCGATGGTTTCTTGCTGTGGCGCAGCCAAACCCGCCTTATAGAATTTCGTTAAATAGCTCATTCCAAAATCGGTGACGTTAACAATCACCCAGGAATAACTGCCTCCGCTCACCGCGTGCTTGAAACCACCGCTGTGTTGAAAAAGGAAGTTTGGATGGGTACTGGTAGCCGCATTCACCGCATTCCAGTCAACGGTATAGTGCAAGTCGATATCAAAGTTCGTGATCACCGGCCGTCCATTGATTCGCAGGTATGCCGGCGAGGGCACAAAGGTTTGCTCAACGTACTGCACCTGTTCGACGAGCGCCTGCTGCGGCGTACAGCCTCGACAGGAGCTCAACTTTATGGCGCCTTTATCCACCATGATGGCGAAAGTGAAGCCGGGATGTTGTTCGGCTTCAGCCATCACTGCCAGAGTAGTCTTGTTGCTGAAAGTGTCTCGAGATCCGTACCAGTCGATGATCACACCATCGATGCCCCGGCTGATCATGTCCGTGATTTGACGATGGATTTGCGCCGGATCCTGCGAGCTGTAGCCCACATTCATGTGGCGGGGATCGCCAAACCAGGGCATCAGATGAGCGTATACCTTGGTGCCCGCACCGGAATACAAAAGCGAATGGACATCCAGCTTGCTGACATTGCGAGCACCCATATTTCCGTTGCTCTGCGACTGGAACGTATTCGCCGCGCTAGTATTGTTGGCGGTTTCGGCCTGAAAAGTGGTGGTAGGAACTATTTTGAGGGTTCCGGCTGCTAGCATTGCCGGCAAAGTCATGATTACAGCGGCGACCGCAAGTACCCCGTGTCGCATTTCTCCTCCTGAGCGTTAAGTACGGAGCCCGGAAACCGATCCTGTTCAGTTCCGAACCCGATTGACCTACGTTCAGAGGACACCGGACTCGGCTCGGGGAAAATTGCCGAGCCAGTGCCTGTTTCTTCCTGGGAAATGCGCACCCCCAACGCGAATTGAAGGCGCAGTTTTTTTTAACTGACAACTATTTCAATGTCTTCAATTAGAAGCACTGAAATTTAGGAACCGTGACACCCGCTGAAAGCTTATTGAAAACACTCTTTTGCTGCTGCTGATACGACCCGTTTATCAATGTGTAATGCACCCATTGCACCAGGCCATATTTTTGACTCAAGTAGTACTCTTCTTTGTCGCCACAACTGCCGTAGCTGTTATCGCAGTTGTAGCGATAGCTCACCACCAATGTGGGCATATTGTTGGGCAGACTTCCGCCGAACGAGAGGTTGTAGGGTCCCCAAACCTGATTGACTCCCTTTTTCAATCCGTGCGTAGTGGAATGGGCGCAATCAGTATGTATGTCGTAATTGGTGTTGCTGACGTAAATAGTGGAACCAGGAAACCCGGCCTTGGCACACCGGGCAGTCAACGGCATATTTGTGTTGTTGGTGGATTTTTTGTAGGAGCTCGGATTGTTCCATGCGTACTCGGTGATCCAAAGGTAAATGTAATTGCTGTCGTAAAGTTGGATGTCCCACGGACTGCCGTTTCCACCTTTGGTCCAGTAAAACTTGTCTTTGTACACCGTGGTGTAAAGGGGGTTAGCGCTGCCACTCAGATGAGAAGTGGACCGTACGCTCGAATCCAGTGTCATCCAGTCGAGCATGTCGTAGGTGCCGCTCGGGCAACTCATGGTCGATTCGGCGTGCGCGAGATTCGTGGCCGGAAACAGCCCTAAGCATGACAACATTACTACCGCAAAAAAGATTGCCCTCAACTTCACTAAAACACCTCATGAACCGTTCTCTCACGTTGAAACCAACTCCAGCCCCAAGGACAAAACACCTTCCAGCCTTCTGGGAGCCGCAGACCTGATTGACAGAGTGAACGGTGGATTTCTTTGCAGAGTAGCTGTATTGCGCGAAGAGGGCAATAAGTCGAAAGCCCTACACCTTGCGGAAATCCATACAGTGGTTACTGTATTTTTCGATCTTTTTTGCTGGAGGGTGCGTCAGTTAAGTTTATTGTTTTCAACAAAGGTCAAGATCTGGGGGTAACGAAAGACCGTCTGTAGGTTCCAGTTTGGGAGTATTTCGGGAGTAAATCTTATTCTCAGAATTATGTCACTAAAGTAACCTGCTCGAGCCAATTGGGCTCGCCGCCTGGTCATTACTGTGGCGGGGAGTTGGAGGGCGTTACACTCTGCGGGGTTTGGTCCGGTGGCGGCGGGTTCTGCTGTGGCTGGTTCTGCAGCGGCTGGACCGTTGGTATCTGGTTCTGCTGTAATGGCGCGGAGTCTGGTTCGACTACCGGCGAATTGTCGCGTCGTTTAAGTTGAATTGGTCCACCTTCACGGCGTCGTGCTTCCCGTGTGGCTTCGAGGTTCGCCTGCGCGCCTTCATCGTTGCTGCGCGCGACTTGACCGAGGGGCAATCCTTGCATTTCGTGACGATTCGCCAAGGTCACTCGTGCACTTGCATCCCGGGCTTCCCTGGCGGCGGCATAGAATTGGTCAGCGGTTTCGTGGTCACCGTCCATTTCCGCCACGTACCCCATATTGTTTAGAGTGAAGGCATCCTTGGGATCGAGTTGATAGGCCTGCTCAAAATACCCTCGGGCAGCACGCGAATCGTTGCGGTTGAGCGCGGAAACCCCCTGTAGATTTAGGCGTGCGACTTTATCCTGGGTTGTTTGTTCGGTTTCGATGCGTCGGCGAACCGCCTTGGCATTATTCGCCGCTACTTCGCTGATCGCTTTGCCGCGCCAATGTGGATCGAGGGAAACAATAATGGGATCGGAAGAGTGCATATTCCCGGCCTGATCGTAGTAACGGAAAGCTGACTCCAGTTCGCCTTCCGCTTCCATGGTGAACCCAAGATTGTTCAGGGTGAAAGCGTTGCGTGGATCGACCGCCAGCGTCCGCTGAAGAACCACGGCTGCTTCCTGGGTTCTGCCTTGGGAAAGAAGACTCATGGCTTCGACATTGCCGCGATTGATTCGCAGTTCGCGATTGCCGAAAGAACCTGTGATCTCGGTCAGTTGTTTCCCTTTGAGCTCTGGCACACTGGCCTGATCGATTACGGTTTCCGAATCCTGTCTTGATGCCAATTGGTAATAGCGCTGCGCGCGCTCTACTTTTCCCTGGAGCTCGGAAATGTAGCCCAGATTATTTAGAGTGAAAGGATCGTTGGGATCTAAAAGATAAGCTTTGTAGAAGAGCTTTTCTGCTTTATCGAATTTACGTTTTTCGATTGCCTTGACTCCGTCGCGATTGAGTTGCTGCACTGGAGTTGGCTTGGTTCGCTTGGGCAAAGTAATCCGCAGATCGCCCGCCCACGCAGGCGTGAAACTGATGGCAATGACCAGAACGAGAAATAGTTGAAAACGTTTCATGAGTCCCTGAAAGTCTGAACCTGTGTCGATTCGTTGCTTTTGGATGCCCATTCAGCAGTTCGCGTTTCCTGAGTTTACCCCTTATTTTCATGGACTTTGGCCACTTTTTGGAGGTGAGCTGCATCCAAGAAGGCGAGAAAACTATGCCTCGTCTCCTGCAACTCTCCGTGCTACTGGCGCTTGGCGGCTGCATGAACGCCCAGTCTCAACCGGCGCCGGTTCCATCGAACTCCAATGAACCCGCAAAGACGTCCTCGACCACCGCCCCACCGGCGGCGCACGATCCGTTGCTGGATCTGCCGCCGCTGCCTAAGAAGAAAGTTTCTTTGATTGGGGGTACAGTGGCGAAGCTCGATCCCATTCAGAACCAGGTTACGGTGCAAACTTTCGGCGGCAAACAGAAAATGCGTCTGGGATTCGACGTACGCACGCGCTTTTATCGCGATGGTCAGGCCTCAAATCAGCGCGAACTGAAGCCCGGTCAGCGCGTGTATGTGGATACCCAACTGGAAGGGACCAGAATATTCGCCAAGACAATATGGATTGAGACCCAAGCTCCGGTCGGAGATGCGCGCGGCCAAGTCATGAGCTACGACCCTGGCGCCGGAACTCTGACTCTGCGAGATGAGCTTTCGGCCGAGCCCACGAAGTTTCAGCTTGATCCCAACACGGTTGTGCGGCAGGACAAAGAAACTCGATCGGTGGCAGATCTTAAACCGGGCACACTGGTTTCTCTCACTTTCGGCGCGCCAGGGCGTGAGCGCGGCGCGGTGCGTGAGATCAATGTATTGGCGCAGCCAGGCTCGTCATTCTCATTTTTTGGCAAAATTACTTATATCGATCTATCGCGCCGGCTCATTGCCATTGCCAATCAACCTGATAGTAAAACGTATGATATTTACCTCGAGGCCTTGCCCAGCAGTGTGCTCCGCGACGTTCGCCAAGGATCCGAAGTAGGAATCTCAGCTGTGTTTGACGGTTCACGTTACGTCGCTCGCAGCATTGAGCTGGCCCCTTCCACCCCATCGACTGACAGGTAGCGCCGGCCCGCCGGCAATTGGGCAGCTACATATCATCCGGCGAAAAGCCGGCGGTGTTACCTTACAGGAATGGGATTACGCGAGAGCACTAGGCCTACACTACTCGCGCTCCGGTGTCGGACGACAAATGAGTCTGCGAGGCCTGCTCAATCACGATGTCTGGATCTTCAAACAAGTAAGCTACGAAGTTTCTGGCATAACGCCACAGGGTTGAGAGATCGGTCTGATACCAGCAGCACTCGGTCATTCTGGGGGAGAAACCGCATAGGAATTGAAATCGGAGATGAATTTCTTGTGGCGAAACCAGACTGGCGGCGGCCATTCGATGATTGCCTTCGATGATAGTCAGAGGACTCTCTTCATCTAGTCCAATGAGAAGCACCGAACTATCGTGCTCCGGCGCGCTGGCAAGTTCATCGCTCAGCGATCTCAATTTGGCGACAAATGCGTCCGAAGGATGAGAACCCACTCTGGCACGAATGTGATCCACCATTTCGGTCAGGTAGAAATTCCCACTTGCGAGTTTGCGCCAGTGATTGCGCGGGAATACGCGTATGCGGGGCAGATCACTGGTCCGCAATTCTACCTGCCACCATTCCGTATCGGCAGGCAGCTCGCGCCATAATCTGCCACGCCGCCGATACAACAATGCACGACGCAGTTCATTTTCTCTCGCGCTGCTCAGGTCTGGATGGGTGACAATTTGACGGAATTGCTCCCGGTAGCGGTCGAACTCGGGCTGATAAAATTCGCTTTTAAGGAATTCGGAAATGACTTCGTCTTCCTTTACCGGCCTGACCTTTCTCATAGTGCCCGCCGAGCTGATGGCGTCGCTCAACGGAACCCTGATTTCGAGCTGGGGACTGAAGGCTGCTTTCTGGGCGCGGAAGAATGGGACCGACACTGCCAGAAGCAACAACATCATGACTACCAGTTGAACCGTGATGACCTCCTGCAAGGTATTGTGAAAGAGATAAATTCCGCCCACAATCGCCCCGCTGAAACTGAGTTGAAGCCAGCCCACATTGCCGATCTTGCGGGAAATCTCGTAACTCATGAGCACTACACCCAGTGAGTAAATTCCCGTTGTGGCCGCATACAACACCAACAATGACGAATAAGGAGTCTGCTGTCCCAGAGGGAAGCCATTGCCTAACACGCTATGCCATAAAGCCGAGGGAGCCAGCCAGACTGCCAACGTGAACAATGAAGTAATCAGAACCACCAGCAGCAGTGCCGTGCTCAACACTGCGCGGCTGTCGCGTTCTTGCGAACGTACCCGCGCAGAAAAGGGAAACATGCTGCTGACCACAGACCACGACAACATGTAAACCACACGTCCGACCAGAGCGATGGTGGCGTACACCCCGGCCTGCGTAGCGGAAAAGAAATGCTTGACTAGAATAATGTCCAGATTGTTGATAATGACCTGGCCCACGAAAAATACGATCGCTTGTACGCCTTCCTCCAGAGTAGCGGGCAATCCTGCCTGCGCCTCAGTCGCCAGCTCGCCGCCGGGCTTCGCCACAAAATAGGCGAAAACGATGGAGGCAACGACTGCCGCGATCACTCCCGGCACTCCAAATCCGGCCTGGATCAATAGCAACGCGCCAACCAGCTTGACGATGACTTCTAAAACGAAATTCCCCGCCAGATGGGGGAAGTCGTACATACCCTGCATCAATCCGCGCCGAACTCCCAATGGGATAAAGAAGATGGTGCCCGCAGCAAGCATAAGGATGTATTTGCGGGTGGGCAGATTGAGATAGTCGGAGAGGATAGGGCTGGCCAGCACCAGAATCAGGCTGATGCCGATTCCAAACATCCAGGCGCGACGATGCAAGAAACGATAGATACCTACCTTGGCGGGAAGGTAGTCACTTTTAGCAACAAACTTCGAGCACAACAATTGAAAGGAGAGCGTCACCGATGACAGCAGCATCAGTACCGTATAGACAGCGCTGGCATGACCGAAACTGGCTGCACCCAGGCCATGGGCGATGGCCAGGTTGTAGACCAGGTTCATCGCGCCCACTAAGCCAGAGCTAACCAGCATGATCATGCTGCCGCTCAGGACACGAGCCCGGAGAGTCCCGGTGGAACCGCGGCCACATACACGGGCCGCGCTTTGGCGTATCACCTCAGAAGCGATCGCTATCGGTCCATTATTATTAGGCACGAAATTTTCTCACCCTAAAAAAGCGTCAAGCGCACAATGGGAAGCACTTTGGTTCCATTACCGCCAGTAAAGTTGTAGAACGTCTGTTGCTGCAATCCGAAGGAGAAGCGCAGGGGATACGTTACCGGTACATCGCCGAGCCCATCGTTCAACGGACGCTGCACCGATCTTACATAAGAGACGAGGAACTGGTTGTTCACATTGTCATAAGCGTGGAAACCTTCGCCCTTGGACCACGCGCCGGACGCCTGCACGCTCCAGTGCTTGCCTGCGGTGTACTGCAAATCAAACGCCGGCCGCATGGCCTGCGCGATGGCGAAGCGATTGTCTTCCACGCGCCACGATCTTAGATATTCCGCGAAAATAGATGCGCGCAGATTCTGCCCGAACTTGCGCTGCAACCCAACATAGGTGCTGGTGGTGAAGTACTCGCGTACTAACGGCCGGAACATGACGTCGCGCGCTGAATATCCAGTAATGAACGACGTCTTTCCCCAAGGCCTGCCCACGAGGAAATTGAGGTGCCCCGCGAGGTCCCGCGAATGTAGATCCCGCTCAGTGAACGGCCCAGACTCATGCACCGCGCTGCCCGAAACTGACACCCAATTGCCGAAGGCGCTGGTGTAGAGATACAGGAACTGGCGGAAGAGGTTCTGATTCATATCCACCGCCGAGATGGTGTCGCGGCGGATGGTGTATTGGATGCCGGGTGTAAAGGCGATCGTATTATTTCCCAGATGCAATAGGGGATTGATCCCAACGTTGAAGATGGTGTCGTAGGTGTTGCGATCCTGAATCAGCAAACGGCTGGGAAACGAGATTTGTCCTCGGGCATTCCGTTCTGCAACCAGACCGGTAATTGCGGGCCAGCCATTGAGGTGGATTCGATAGCGAGCATCGGCACGAGTCTCAATCGAAGAACGAGGAGTTGGCAGCAGAGCCGGATCCGTGACGCCCAGCAGTTTGGCGTCCACCGTATATATGTTGATGTCTTCAAAAATTGGATTCAGGGAAATTTCCGATTGCACGCTAAGGTTATTGGTGATCTGGCGTCCTTCTTGTCCCGCCAGGTCGAGTTCAGCGCGCTCCGTCGACTCATTGCCCATTACCAGGCGATTGGCACGCGCAAATGCGGACAATGCCTGCACCGTATCCTGCTGCTGGCGATAAACGTTTCCCAGCGCGACCAAATATTCGTAATTCTCGCTGCTCTCGGGGGTGTTTGCCATGCTTTGCAATAGTTGCCCCGCGCTTTGCGTTTCGCCCAGCGCCAGATACGCATTGGCCAGACCAACCGACACCGATTCTGGATCGGCTCCATCAGCTTGGGCGCGTTCAAAATACTTCTTGGCCAAATCAAATTGCTCGATGGCCATGAGCACATCGGCGGCTTCCAGCAGATTCTGGGGAGTAATCGGATTCGCTTCGCCTACCCGGGCTTCCGCAAAACCCAAAGCAATCTGCTGCTGGGCTTCGTCACGACGGCCCTCATGAGCGAACAAGCGGGCCAGTGCCAACCGGACTTGGACACGATCCGCATCGGAGGATTCTAAAGCGCGTGCATAATGATCCATCGCTGCCTGGTGGTCTCCAAGAATCAGCAGCGCCTCGCCGGTGGCGATGAAAATTCTGCTGTCAGTCGAATGCTTTTCCGCCGCGGCAATGGCTTTGAGTGCTTCATCGCGCCGATGAAGCTGCGCGTAGGCTCGTGCCATCTGCGCGTAAACGAAGGCATCCTGCGGCGAGAGTCCGATAGCGGATTTCAACACATCAATGGTTTCGTCGTAACGATGCTGCCGATAGAGAGTGTCCGCCAGCGCCAGTCGAGTCGTGACATCATTAGGCGCAATCTTGAGGGCTGCTCGATACTCGGCCTCTGCCTGGCGCAAAAGTATTTGCTGCCGATAAGCTTCTGCCCTTGCCAGATGAGTGGCCTTGGACTCGCCTTTCAGCTTGGCCGCGATATTTACTTCTTTCAAAGCTGGCTTGGCACGGTGGAGTTGCAGGTACGCGTAGCCCAGTCCCAAGTGCGCCTCGGCGTAGTTCGGACGCAACTTAATGGCGGCCTCAAAATCCTTCGCCGCCTTGTCACCTTCTTTCAGATCATTCAGCACGTAGCCGCGATTCATATACGCGGTCGCCACTTTGGGATCCAGTTCCAGAGCATTGCTGAAATCTGTGACGGCTTCGCGGAGCTGGCCGGAATGGACGTGGACGTAACCTGCGATCAGACGCAAGTCCTTATCGCGCGGCAGAATTGGCTGATACTTCTCGACGATTTTCGCGGCGTCGTCATACTTGTTGAGAAACAGCAAGTCATAGGCCAGGTAAACCGGAGCCTCGGGATCGCGAGGAAGTTTCTCCAGCACTTTGTACCCCAGCGCCGCCGACTCCTCGTAGTGCCCCGTCCAGGTGAGATATCTTTCCCGTTCCCTCATCACCTGTGGATTCTGGTTGATTGCTGGATTGGCATCCGCCCGATCCAGCCAGCGCTTCGCGACCGGCAGTTCGTGAGCTTCGAGCGCCGAGTTTGTGCCGCCTGAAACCACCAGCGGATTGTTAGGCGCCAACTGGTGGGCCTTTTCATAGTTCGTCTGCGCCCGCGCAAATTCGCGGGTTGACGTGTACAGGTCCCCCAACGCAATGAATGGAACATAATCATTCGGGTAGAGCGAGGAGAGTCTTGTAAAGTATTTCTCCGCCGCCCTCTGGTCGGGAATTTCGCGCGACAAATAGCCCATGGCGGTTAGCGCCGAATGGTTGGTGGGATCCAGGTCCAGCGCCTTGCTGTACAACTGCATTGCTTCCGGCTTGCGGTTGATTTTCCACAGCAGGTTGGCGTAGCTGAGCATGATATTCAGGTTGCCGGGATCGAGCGATATTGCTTCTTTCAGGTCCTTTTCGGCAGCAACCACGTCATTGGAGGCGGCTTCGACGGACGCTCTTAATCTAAGAAATTCGGGCTTGCTCGACTCCTCCACTCCGCTAATTTTTCCAAGCGCGGTGCGCGCTGCGGCCAACTCTCGATCTGCTCCAGTCTGGTCATCGGCTCCGCGATACAGCTCAAAGAGACTCAAGTGCAATGAAATGGGATAGAGTGGACCCTCGGGAACGCCGTCGGGCAAGTGCTCGATGGCAATGCGATATTCGCGGATCGCATCCTGGTTGCGCGCCTGCAAGCTGGCAATCTGGCCGCGTATGGCGTGCAGCCGATAGCTATTGGCGTCCCGCGCCTCAGCGTGTTGGAGAAAAGTAGCAGCGCGGTCAAACTGTCCCACGTTCACCAGCGCTTGGGCGGCGCTCAACTGCAGTCCGGTATCGCCTGTACTCATGCTGGCGGCTTTCGCGTAAGTTTCCGCGGCCTGTTTCTTTTTTCCAGCTAACTGGTATGTGTAGCCTAATTCGGAGAGCGCCCCCGGATCCTTGCCGGAGACTGCCTTCTGCAAAGTGGCTATGGCGAGGTCATACTGCTTCGCATCCCGATAGAACGACGCGACAGCTCGCAACACATTCGGATCACGCGGGGCACGGGCTTGTGCTCGATCTAAAAACTGCTTGGAAGCCTGGGGCTGATTCAATCTCTGGTAGGCGCGCGCGATCAGCAGTTCGCCCCGCGCCGAGGGCTGCAGTGCTTCCGCCCGCTTTAACAAATCCAGGGCGGCACTCGGATCGGTGCTCAGAGATATTTCGCCGGCCAATTGAAGGTCGTTCACACTTCGAGGATTCGCGGCCAGCACTTTTTGCAGGACCTCGCGAGCCTCAGCCTGGCGACCCATCTTTACGTAGGTTTGTGCCAAGCCTGAGAGCCCTTGTATGGAGCCAGGTTGATTCCGCAGGCCGCGATTGTAGGCGTTGATTGAAACTTGATATTGCCCTGCGAGGCGAGCCGAATACCCCAGCAGGAACCAAAGGCCGGTGTTCTGGGGAGCAGCGTTTGCAGCTCGATTGGCATACATGACCGCGGACGAGTAATCGCTTCGTTGCAGCGCCTGTTGCGCGGCGCGGGAATCACGGGCTACTTCAATTCCGGATCCCCATCCGATAGAGCCATCCGAGCTTTGGACGGCGGGCTGGGGACGTGCAGTCTTCGGCTTTTTCTTGCCGGAATTGCTTGGTGTAGTGGGGTTTTGATTACCCAGTTCGAAGGTTTGCCCAGCCGCCACACTGGCCAGCAGCAAGAGACAAAACAGCACGATTTTTGGCTTCTTTCCTACCATGGTGCGGTGTGGGCGCACGTTCGCCGTTCCTACCTGTGGGTTGTTCCGAGTCGTGCGCTTGCCCATCGTTCTGATGCCCTGCGTTTTCCAGCGGTTGGATGCAGAGTCTCACCTCATTACCCCACAGGCTGTGGGAATCCCACTTTGGCGAGTGACATACCCCAGAAGTACACAAGAAACCAGCAAACCTTCCCGGGTCAGGTTGAATCAAACAGCTGCTCACATAATTGGGGAGGACTTCCAATACCGTGGAGACGAGCTATTTCCGGCGGCCGACCCCGCTGGCGGCGATCATACTTCTGGCGTTTGCAGTGCACGGACCGCTGCTCATGTTGCAGCTGCCCCTGAACACTTCCTACGACGCTAACTTTCACATCTTCTTCGCTTCCCACTACGCCCATCACTGGTTTGATCCCTGGAACGAGAAGTGGTTCGCCGGCTTTTCCCAGACTACCTACCCTCCGCTGGGCCATCAGTGGATCGCGCTGTTTTCATATGTCGTGGGCCTGAAGATGGCCTACATGCTGGTGCAGTTGATCGCAGTATTATTGCTACCGGTCGGCGTGTATCGTTTCGCGCGACTCTGGGTCGGTGAGCGAGCCAGCAGTTATGCGGCATTGTTCAGCGTCTTTCTGGGAGTCGTGGGATTCCTGGTTTACTCCGCAGGCCAGTTGTCCACCATGTTGTCGGCTCCGCTTTACCTGCTTGCTTTGCCGTATTTCTACGATTGGTCTCGAACCGGTGAAGGCCGTGCTCTGCTCAAAGGCGTGATCTTGACATTGGCCGCAGCTTCGGTGCACCACGTCACCCTGCTGTTCGGCTCCATGCTGTTTGCATTGCCTGTGCTTTGGCTGGCGTGTCTGGATCGAAGAGAACGCAGCTCAGTTTTTTCTGTCGTCGGACGCGCTGCGGTGTTTGCAGTGTTGGCCGGAATCGGAGTTGGGATCGTTCTTCTGCCCTACTGGATTGCGATCATCCGCCATCCCATCGAGCAGATGCCTATCCCCCATGCCAGCCGGTCGAACCTGCTCATGAACGCTACGTATTTCATCAACTACTTCGTGGTGCCTTACGGAGCATTGATTCTCGCCCTGCCATTCATTCTGTGGTTTGGTTCTTCCAACCGCAGGCTTCGCCCGCTGCTCTTGGGCTTCTGGTTTGCATTTCTATTTGGTTTGGGAGGAACAACTCCTGTTCCCAAATGGATTTTCGGGCGCGCCTTTGAAATCTTGACCTTTGAACGTTTTACGCTGTGGGCGGCGTTGCTGGCATTGCCAATCGTGGGATTAGTGGCTGAGGCACTTCTGGACCGCTTCCAAACCGCAGCAGCGGTAGGTCTTTCTTTGGCAGCCGTTGGTAGCCTTGCATTGTCTCTGGGCTGGCTGGTGTGGAGTCCTTATCACGCCCTGAGTGGATTGAATGTCGATTCGGTCGTCGAGTTTCTCAACCGCGGAGGTCACAATAAGTATCGTTATCTGACTCTGGGCTTCGGCAATTCCCTTCCCAAGATCTCGACTTACGCGGTCGCGAATAGCGTCGACGGCGAATACAACTCCGCACGGCTTTTGCCGGAGATGACCCACTACGGCTCCGCCCAGCTCACCAGCTCAAAATATTTCGGAACAGCGGGGATGGAATCCCTGCGCGCCATGCTGAAACATGCAAACTACTATGGATTGAAATACATTTTTGTCCACGATCCGTATTACGAGCCGCTGCTTGCATTTGCCGGCTGGCGCCAGATCGAGTCCTACGATTCAGGCACCATCACGGTGTGGTCGAAAGAGGACGTGCCTCCCGCCAGAAAATTTGAATCGGACACAATGCCAGCTCCCTGGGAAGGATTGTTGTGGGGAATTATCCCCCTCGCGAGCAGTATTCTTGCCATCCTGTTTGCGTTTCTTTTACCTGATCGTGAGCGCGTAACCGAGAGCGTCGTGGAGTTCCCTGCTGCCGCCGGCGAAGGCGTGTTCGCTCGCGAGGTTCGATCATGAAGCGCGTTCTTCCCATCGTCCTCGCGGTAGCAACTGTCGTTTTCGTCTGGATCGCCTGGGTGCAGTCCGGTGGTATCGAGCGGTACCGCATGCTTTCCGCTCATACTCCCGAAGAAGCCGT
>Ga0209239_1000478_pt1 | contig 22874 bp, 20 predicted proteins | sample GraSoi013_2_20cm_FD_185824 | JGI IMG/M metagenome (GOLD analysis project Ga0209239, IMG submission 185824) | Grasslands soil microbial communities from the Angelo Coastal Reserve, California, USA - Sample 10_02_2013_2_20cm (SPAdes) (version 2) | ecosystem: Environmental > Terrestrial > Soil >...
CAGCCACCTGCTACGCGATCAAGTGCCTGACCGATCCGGAAAACCCGCCCAATTCGGGTTCCTACCGGCCGATCAAAGTCGAGGCCCCGTTCGGGACGGTGGTGAACCCGATGCCGCCCGCGCCCGTCATCGCAGGGAATCACGAAACTGCGTCGCGCATCGTAGACGTCATCATCGGAGCGCTGGCGAGTGCCGTGCCGGAACGAGTCTGCGCGGCCGGAAGCGGGAGTTCCGGCGTGCTGTCGCTCGGCGCACGCGTGCGCGACGAGCGTCGCGAGCGCGAGTTGCTGATGGTCGAGACGCATGGGGCGGGACAGGGCGCGAACCTAAATGGCGACGGCGTCAACGCACGGCGCGTGAATGTCGGCAACACCGGGAATACGCCCAGCGAGGCGCTCGAAATGAGCTTTCCGATTCATGTCCTGCGTTATGCGATCTCCGAAGACTGCGGCGGCGCCGGACGGACGCGCGGCGGTACCGGCATCCTGCGCGAGATCAGGCTCGACCATGATGCGACGGTGACGTTTACCGCCGAGCGGGCAAAGTTTCCGCCATACGGATTATTCGGCGGCTTGCCGGCGCCAAAGGCGGAGTTCTGGGTCAAATTGCCCGAGGGAACGCGCCGGATGCTGAACTCGAAGACGGCGCCGATGCACTTTCCTAAGGGAACGATCATCCACTTCCGTGCCGCAGGGGGCGGCGGTTATGGGTCGCCTGCCGAGCGTGGCCTAGAGGCGATCCAGGCCGATCTCGACGACGGCTACATCAGTCCGACCGCGGCACGCGAATATTATGGGGTTGCGGTCAAGCACGATTCGAACCGAGCCGAGGGCTCCTGGGTCGTGATGCCGCGGCAACCTGGGCTCCCGAAATGATCACGTATCCAGCGACCGCGCACGCCGAACTCATTCCCGGCAACTGTTTCGGAACCTTTAAGCTGCCCGACGAGGTCGCCTTCGTCACCGATCGAGGCGAGGGGAGCAATCTGTGGACCACCGATGGTCGGCGGCTCATTGATTTCGTGCTCGGGTCCGGGCCAATGATGATCGGCCACGCGCATCCCCGCGTCGTGTCCGCCATTCAGGAACAGGCTGTGCGCGGCACCACTTTTTACGCCATGAACGACGTCGCGCCACGCCTTGCCGCGCGCATCGCCGATATGGTGCCTTGCGCGGAAGCAGTGAAGTTCGTGGGCGACGGAGCGGAAGCGACGTTCTATTCGCTCCGCCTTGCTCGCGCCTTCACCGGACGCGATCTCGTGCTCAAGTTCGAGGGCGCCTATCATGGCCATCATGATTACGCGCTGCACGGGCTCAATCCCGCGCACGGCACCAACTATCCCGTGGCCCGGCCGGACTCTGCGGGCATTCCGGGTGAGGTGAGCAGCACGATACTCGTCGCGCCCTACAACGACCTTGAGACCACGACTCAACTCATCAAACCAGTTGCGGACCGCCTCGCAGCCATCATCGTCGAGCCGGTGCAGCGATCGCTGTTGCCACGACCGGGGTTTCTCGCCGGCCTCCGCAGCCTCTGCAGCCACACCGGCGCCCTGCTCGTTTTCGACGAAGTCGTCACTGGATTCCGCCTCGCGCTCGGAGGCGGGCAGGAAGCCTTCGGAGTGGAGCCTGATCTCTGTTCGCTCGGTAAGGTGATCGGCGGCGGCTTGCCGCTCGCGGCCGTTGTGGGGCGGCACGACGTGCTGGAGCTCACGGTTCCCGGCCGCACCGATGACGGGCGATCCGTTTATATGAGCGGCACGCTCAACGGCAATGCGATCGCCGCCGCCGCCGGGCTTGCCACGCTCGACGTCATTGCCGAGGAGAACGGACCGGCTCGCCTGATCGAGATCGGCTCCGCGTTGGCCCGAGGTTTCGAGGATTGTGCGCACAGGCTCTCGGTCCCACTGCAGATGATTGGTCCCCCAGCCTTTGCCGATCCGGTATTCGGAGACGGCGAGATCCACGATTATCGCAGCTATGCGGCGACGAACCGCGCAGCGGCGAAGCAGTTCGGCATCGAACTCTTGAAACGCGATATCTTTGTGCATCCGGCAAGCAAGATCTACATCTCCACTGCGCATAGTGACGATCAAGTGGAAATCGCCTGCAATGCGGCCTACGAGGCCATGCGCTCGATCAGAGATAGGGGACTGCTCGAATGAAGTCCTGGGCTCCGCTGTCCGGAACGCAGGTTGTGGAGGCGTGTCAACGGCTGGTTGGCCCGTTCGCGGGATGGCATCTCGCGATGCTCGGCGCCAACGTAGCGAAGGTCGAGCTGCCGTCGGGGGACATCGCTCGGTCCTGGGCCGGCGGTCACATGTTTGATGTTATCAACGGACAGAAGCTGTGCGCTGCCCTCGATATCGACAACCCGGCGGAGCGTACGTCTTTTGAAAAACTGTGCGCCGGCGCCGATATCGTGATCGCCGACGCGAGCTGGAGCGAGCAGCCGGCGCTCGCCGGAAGCCGCCACGACGACGCGCGTACGCGGTCAGTCGTGATCGTGGATGACGGGCCGGTCCCGGGCGGTTGCGGCAGCAGCGAAACCCTCGCGCAGGCCGCGATGGCTGTGACCGGATACATCGGAGAACCGGGCGGCCGGCCGCTGCGGCTCGGGGCTGACCTTGCTTCGGTGTCGGCGGCTGCAACCGCAGTCCAGGCGGCGCTGGCAGGACTGCTCCGGGACGACGGCCAGGGGCCGCTCCTCTCGCGTATCTCTATCGATCGCGCAACCGCCACCTTGAAAACCATCCACTGGGCGGCGCGCTCGGACCCGGACCGCTGGCTGGGCTATCACCTTACCGCGATCGCGCGTCAGCCAGATCGCGGGTATCGCGTTCGCGATGGTTGGGTCACGCTAGATTTCCTGCCCGCCCAAGGCGCCGCGTGGCGCGCGCTGTGCGCAGAGCTAGGCCTTGCGAAGTTCGTCGACGAGGTGGGCGAGGACTGGTTCAGCACGATCGGCATGGAGGACCGCGTCGACTGGGCGCGACCACATTACGAGCGAGCATTTGCTGGCTACACGCGGGACGAAGCCATCACGCTGATCCGCAAGCATGGCGGGTGGTCGGTGCCATTTCAGGAGCCTGCCGAGGCGCTTCATCATCCGCAGTCGCAGCTCTATGCCTCGGCCTTCTTCGAGGGCGGCGAGGCGACCGTGCGGCTGCCGTGGCGGGTAGACAATCAGCCGCAAGGAAGACATCGGCCTGCTGCAGCGCCGCCGATCGGCGCGCACACGAATGAGGTGCTCGCATTGGTGTCGAAAGTCGGTCCGTCGTGACGGCACGCGCGCTGCCGCTGCGCGGCATCCGCGTAGTCAATTTCGGCGTCGGCGGCGTGGCGCCCTGGGCGGCTTCCCAGCTCGCGCAGCTCGGCGCGACTGTCGTGAAAATCGAGGCGCCGAACGAATTCATCATGCACACGCTGCCGCCGTGGCGGGGGCTGACCACCACCTATGCGGCACTTAACGCCAACAGCCGGTCGGTCAAGCTCAACCTCAAGGACGAAGGCGATCGGCGACTTGCCTGGCAACTTGTCGACTCGGCCGATGTAATGATCGAGAACTTCCGCTCGGGCGCCATCGACCGGATGGGCTTCGGCTTCGATGTCGTCGCCGTCCGAAACCCCCGCATCGTGTTCTGCTCTTCGAGCGGCTTCGGTCGTGAGGGAGACATGGCCGGGCTGCCCTGTACCGACCCCCACATCCAGGCGTTCTCGGGCTTCGCCACCCTCAACGGGGATACAAAGGGCGGCGAGCGCGCGCGCTACTACGGAATGATCGATCTCTATTGCGGCCAACTCATCTGCGAGGCCGTTTTGGCCGCGCTCGTCGCCCGCCGCACCGCCGGCAAGCCGCAATATATCGAGATGACTATGTTGGGCGGCGCCACCAGCGTGTTGATGACGCAACTCGCCGGCCATCTCCGCGGCGGCCCCGCGCCGAACCATAGCGACGCGCGCCATTCGGCGCCCGATGGCCTTTATTCGACCTCAGATGGCACGATTGCGATAACGGTGGAGAGCGACACGGAATTCCGCGCGCTTTGTGCCGTGATCCAGCGCGATGATCTCGCGCGGGACACGCGCTTTGTGACGGGCCAGACGCGGCTCGCCAATATGCAAGCTCTCGACGCCGAGTTGCAAAAGGCTTTCGCTGCCGCGCCGAGTGATTGGTGGCTCGTCGCGCTTGGTCGTGCCGGCATCGCTTGCGCCCGCGCGCACTCGGACCATGAGGCCTCGGCGCATCGCGACACTTGGCGGCGCGGACATCTGCGGGAGATCGCGATTCGCGACGCCGGAACGTTGCGCGCCGCGGCGCCGCCCTGGGACTTCGAGGGGATCAATCCGGTGCCGGGCCGAGCGCCGCGCCCGGGGGAGCACTCGGACTTGCTGCGCAAGGATCCAGCGAATTTCTGGGTGGCCGTGGAAAGAGAGGAGTGACGGATGGCCATGGAATCAACCATGCGGGCCGTCGTCCAACGTTCTGTCGGCGGTCCAGAGATCCTACGGGCCGAGAGCTGGCCAACGCCGTCGCAGCCGCGTGGTGACGAGGTGCTCATCCGTATCCGCGCCGGCGGCGTCTGTTATCACGACCTCTTGGTGCGCGACGGCACCTACCGTCATCTGGTTGAGCTTCCTCTCGTTCCGGGTCACGAGATGGCCGGCGATGTGCTCGCGGTCGGTGATGCGGTGACGCGGATCAAGGTCGGCGACCAGGTCGCCAGCACTAACCGAGAAACCTGCGGCCATTGCAATATGTGTCGCTCCGGCCAGGAAGGGCTTTGCCCAAACCAAAAATTTTTCGGGCACAACGGTCCTGGTGCCTACGCGGAATTTGCCTTGGTGCGCGAGAACGCGCTGTCTGTGGTGCCTCGATCGATCCCGGCCGAGGTGGCGTGCATCCTCTCCTGCGCAATTGGCACCGAGCTGCACGGAATTCGCGAAGTCGGACAGACCAAGGCAGGTGACACGGTCCTCGTCACCGGCGCCGGTGGCGGGCTCGGGATCCACGGTGTGCAGGTCGCCAAGCTGTGCGGCGCCTTCGTGGTCGCCCTCACCACGACGGCCGCGAAGGCCAACGCCATTCGCGCGGCCGGAGCCGACGAGGTCGTGGTCATCGAGCGGGGCGAGCGTTTCGACAAGAAGCTGCGCGAAGTCGCGCCGGGCGGTTTCGACGTGATCTGCGACAATGTTGGCCAGCCGGTGTTCGACTCCTGTTTCCGTACGCTCGCCATCGGCGGGCGCTACGTGTTCATCGGCCAGCTCAACGACCGTTCGATCTCATTCAATCCCGCTTGGCTGTTACTGCGCAACACGCGACTGCTTGGCTCCAATTCGAGCACCCGGCGCCAGCTCGACGAGGTTGTGAAGATGGTCGATCGCGGGCTGATCAATCCGGTCATCGACCGTATGATGATGCTGGAGGACGCGCCGGCGGCGCATCAGCGCGTGATGACGGCCGAGGCAACCGGCCGCGTCGTGCTGATGCCCTGAAGCATATTCGGGCAGATCGGTTTGGGTTCACCGGCCTTCGAAATAGGCCGCCTCGATCGCTTCGCGCGTCAGCATCTCGCGCTTGCGCCCCGCGTCAATCATACGGCCGCGGCTGAGGATGTAGATGCGGTCGCACAGGTCGATCAACTCCTGGGTGCGCTGCTCGACTAGGATGATCGACAAGTCCTGGTTCTGGCGAAGGCGCCTGAGCGCCTCCATAACAGCTTCCACCATGATGGGAGCCAGTCCTATCGACGGCTCGTCAACCAGGAGCAGACGCGGCTTGGACATCAGCGCCCGCCCGATCGCCAGCATCTGCTGCTCGCCTCCGCTCAGCACTGCCGCGCGCGCCTGCAGGCGCTCGCGCAGCCGCGGAAAATGATCGATGACGTAATCGAGAAGCTGATGGAGCTCCCGCTTGCGTTCGGCGGAGGGAAGCCGCCAGGCGCCCATCATCAAATTCTCTTCGACCGTAAGCGAGGGCCAGACGCGCCGCCCTTCCGGGACATGGGCGACACCGAGCGCGGCGCGCTCGTGGTCGGGTTTGCCATCGAGCGCCTGGCCGGCAAGGACGATGCTGCCGCCATACACGCTGCAGATGCCCGCGATGGCGCGCAGGAGCGTCGTCTTGCCCGCACCGTTCGGCCCCAGCACGCCGACGGCTTCGCCGGTGGCGACGGAGAGCGTGACGTCGTGCAGAACCCTCACGCGTCGATAGCCGGCGTGAAGATTTTCAATCTCGAGCATGGTCCCACCTGGAGCCGAGATAAGCCTCGATCACGCGCGGCATGCGGGTGACCTCCACCGGCGCTCCGTCGGCAATGAGAATGCCGTTGTCGATCACCACCAGCCGCTCGACGATTTTCGCAACCGTCCCGATGGCGTGGTCGACCAGGACGATGGTCAGCCCCTCTGTCTGCTGGCCGCGCAGGATGTTGATCAACTCGTGCACCTCGGACGCATCAAGGCCCGCCAAGGGTTCGTCGAGAAGCAGCAATGTCGGGCGCGACACAAGGGCGCGCGCGACCTCGAGCAGACGAATCTGCGAGGGCCCGAGCGATTCCGCGGGCTTATTCGCGAGATGCTCAAGCCCCACGGCGCGAAGCGGCCGCCAGGTCGCCTCATCCATTCTGCTGGCGGCGACCTCGGTTGCACCGACCAGACCGCCGAGCATCGCATTCTCGTAGACGCTGAGCCGCCCGAAAGGCCGCGGGATCTGGAACGTGCGGCGGATGCCGGATCGGGCCAAACGGTAGGGCGCAGAGCGGGTGACGTTCTCCCCGCGCAGGTAGAGTCGCCCCGAGGTGGGCCGCTGGAACCCGGTCAGCAAATCGAACAGCGTGGTCTTTCCCGCGCCGTTAGGGCCGACGATGCCGATGAACTCGTGCTGCCGGATTTCGAGGTTGAAGTCTCGAAGGGCGATCACGCCGCCATAAGCCTTGCCGAGGCCCTCGGCGTTGAGCAGCACCTCGCCCTTGGCCAACGACGCGTTGGCAGCAACAGCGACTACGCCAGAAGCGGGCGGAGGCGTTACGTCAGTCGTACCGCGCGTCAGCCATGCTTGCAGCTTGCCGAGCGTCGGGTGTCGGGACGGATCGATGCGCTGCAGTTCGTCGATCAGCCCGCGCGGGATCGTCAGCACGACGACGATCAGAACCAGCCCGTACACCAACTGCGCCGCGCCCGAAATCGAGCCGAATTGGGCCTCGAGCGCCTGCGAGATGGGAACGGCAATCAGGGTACCGAGAAGCGGTCCGATCGCGTATCCGACGCCGCCTACTAGGTTGACCACCAGCGCCTGCACCGAGACACCGATGCCAAACATGGTCTCGGGCGTGACCACGAACAGCATCTGCGCATAGATCACGCCCAGCATTCCGGCGATCGACCCGCTGATCACGAAAGCCCACAGCTTCACCAGCCAGGTGTTGATGCCGACAGCCGATGCTGCCGCCTCATCCTCGCGCACGGCGGTGAGCAGGTAGCGCCAGTGCGACCGCTCCAGAAAGACCGTGGCGAGCCAGCAAAACATCAGAATCGTGCCAAAGATTGCCGCGTACCATCGATTGTCGCGCCATTGCATGAAAAGGAACGGACTCTCGGGATGCGCGGGGATCAGCGCTTCCTGGTAGCCCCAATAGGTGAAGAGGACTTGCAGGATGAGCGGATAGGCGAGCGTCGCGAGGCTGAAATAGATGCCGGACAACCGGAGCGTGGGCGCGCCTACAATGAGAGCGGCCAAAGCTGCTGCGACGGTGCTCGCCAGCAGGCCGACCCAGGGCATGATCCCGAATTCCTGCTGAAGCACGAGTGCGACGTAGCCTCCGAGACCGACAAAGGCGGCGTGCCCAAGCGAGAGTTGGCCGGCATAGCCGCCGATCAGGTTCCAGGTCATGCCTACGGCGGCCCAGAACGCGATCAGAGCTGCGAGCCGGCTCAAATAAAAATCGGTGATCTGGCCAACTATTGCGACGAAGATCACAAAGGCGATCACCGGCACGGAATAGGCGCGCAGGCGCGACTGCAGTGCGCACGGCCGTGCTGCGCGGACGCCGCCGGCCGCCATGTTCAGACCCGTTGCCGCAGCCCGAACAGTCCTTGCGGGCGGACAAGCAGGATCAGAACGAAGACAACGAAGAGCATGACATTCTGCAGTTGAAGCGGCAGCAGCAGCCCCGAGATCGATTGCACCAAGCCGACAACGAAGGCGCCGAGCGTGGCGCCCGCGACGCTACCAAGCCCGCCCAGCACGATCGCAAGGAACATGATGATGATGAAATCGTTTCCGATCGACGGGGCTGCAGCCGTGAACGTCACGATCAGCGTGCCGGCAACGCCGGCAAGTCCCGTGCCGACCATGAAGGCGAGCACGTGCGTGCGCCGGACATTTATACCAACACCACCCGCTGCTACCGGATCGTCGGCGGTCGCGCGCATGGCGCGGCCGGTCCAGGTGCGCGTAAGAAACAAGTACAGCGCAACCATGATAACGAGGGAGGCGAGGCAGGCGAATAGCCTCGCCTCATTGATGAACAAGTCGAACGGGGTCCAATAGGAATTCGTATAGGGACGGACCACCGGGCGCGGCGTAGGCCCGAATACGACGAGCATGAGATTCTGCAGCACCAGCGAGACGCCGAGCGTCAGTATGAGCTGAGCGTTGTGGTCGCCGCGCGGCACCCGTTCGAGCAGTCCCTGCGCCAATACCATGCCGAGCAGGGCGAGAATGCCACCGATGGGCAAAGCCAGCAGTAGCGGATCGATGCCGAGCCCGGTGGCGAGCACGTACGTCGCGAACATGCCCACCATCATGAATTCCGCCTGGGCGAAATTGATCACCCGCATGACGCCGAAGATCAGCGTCAGTCCGGCCGCGAGGAGCGCATAAATTCCGCCGAGCAGCAATCCTCCTACGATCGCCTGCAGGATCGTCGTCAGGCTCATGGAAGGTCGCTTAAGACGGCCACTTCAGTGGGGCGACCGCAACCTCGGCCGGCGTCACCAGGATCGGCAGGCCGTGCTGCCACTGGACGATGAAGGGAGGAGCGAGCGTGTTCTGGCCATTGACATCGAACTTGATCTCCGAGCCGTTGAAGGCGGTCGGCGGCGGCGTTGTGATGTGGAGCGACGAAATCGCGTCACGCACCTTCTTGGGATCGGTCGAGGCAGCCTTCTCCAAGGCCTCCTTAATGATCCAGCTTTCCGAATAGACCGAGGTCGTGTCGTGCACCGTCCAGGGGGTCTTCGTTCGCTCGCGGAAACGTTTCAGGAAGTCCGCCGCGTAGGGATCCTTCGTGATCGCCGTCCCTTGCGTGGTCATGAGCCCTTCGACTTGCGTTGCGCCCATGGCTTGCAGATATTCGGGCGTGATGTACTGAGCGCCGTTACCGAGCATCAGCTTCTTCACGCGCGTAGCATTGAGGCCGCGAACGATTGCGACGCTGTCGTCGAAGGTGGTGGCGCCAAGGAATATGATGTCGGGATTTGCATCCCGCAGAGCCAGCGCGACGGGTATCGCGTCAGTGAGCGGCGGCGTCCATACCCGGTTGAGGACGATCTTCACCGAGTTCTGCGGCAGCACCTCGTTGAGGCTCTTGAAATAGGCGACGGTGGCGCCGGTATTGTCGCCGATCAGCGCGGCGCTCTCGATCTTGCGGCCGTTGGCCGCGGCCTGGCCCTGAAGCAGCTTGATCGCGGCTCTGACCTGGATGTCGGCGCCGCTGCTGTCGCGGAAAATGTACTTGTAGCCGCGGCGAACCAGTTCGTCGCTGTAGCTGAAGGTCAGCATCGGCACCTGCTGGCGCTCGCCGATCTCGCTCGCGGCGAGCGAGAAGGAGCTGAGAAAGCAGCACATGAATGCGGAAAGCCCCCGTTGGCTGAGCAGGCGTTGCGCCGCATTGGTCGTTGTCTCGATCGAGGGACCGGTATCCGCCACCACGAGGTTGAGCTTGGCGCCGCCGAGCGACTTGATCCCCCCCTGCTTGTTGATGTCCTCGATCGCCATCTCAGCCCCAATTCGCATCAGCTGGCCATGCTCGGCCCACGGTCCGCTGAATGGTCCCATGAGGCCGATATCGATGGTGGTCTGCGCTCCGGCGCCAGTGAGACCGAGCGCAAACATGCCGGTCACGCCCGCGAGCAACGTGCGACGAACCCGAACAGCGATTGCGGTCATCATGATCTCCCCTGCCTTACGACCCACCTGACCGAAAAAGGCCAAGCTCGACCGGTTAAAGCTACACCACCGGAGCATCATTGACAGTAATTTGATCCGATTGTAGCACTGTCGGAAATTTCTAGCATTCGGCGAGCGGAAAAGCGAGGTCGCCCGGCAATGGCGTCGATCGGGCTGGGTTATTTGTTTCGATCGAGCAGCTCTCCGCCAATCGGGTTCGCTAGCCACGACCGCAGGTTGGGTCCGGCGCGAAAATTCAGCCAGCTTTTGCATCCGGCGCACCAAGCACCTGGCGGAGAATCGAATGAAGAACGGGATGCTCGATTACTCCGCAACATACGCCGCATTCCGCTGGGAGGTCCCTTCCCACTTCAACTTCGGCGGCGACGTCGTTGATGTTTGGGCGAAGGATTCTAATAGGCTCGCGCTGATCTGGTGCGACGAGCAAGGTCGCGAGCGCCGCTTCACTTTTGCCGAAATCAGCGGCTTCTCCAACCGCTTCGCCAATCTGCTGCAGCAACTCGGTATTGGCCGCAGCGACCGCGTCCTGGTCATGCTCCCGCGTCTGCCGGAATGGCAGATCGCCATGGTCGGCTGTCTCAAGCTCGGCGCGATCCCAATTCCTTGTATCGACATGCTGACGAGCGGCGATGTCGCCTACCGCATCGAGCATTCGGGTGCGCGCGGTGCAGTCACGACCGCGGCGAACGTCGCGAAATTCAACGGGCCTTGGACGCTGGCTGCTCAGATAAGCGTCGGCTCGGCGGAAGGATGGACCGAGTTCGAGCAAGGTCTTGCGGGTTGCTCGGACCGCTTCGCACCCGTGCGGCTGGAGGCCGACGAGCCAGCCATCATCTTCTATACATCCGGTTCAACGGGGAAACCCAAGGGCGTCACCCATGCCAGCCGGGCGCTGTTCGCATGGAGAGTGGTGGCAATGCACTGGCCGGCGCTGACCTCGTCCGACCTCATGTGGTGTACGGCGGATACCGGCTGGAGCAAGGCCGGCACCAGCATCTTGTTCGGCCCGTGGAGCTGCGGCGCCGCTGTCCTGTTCTACAACGGGCGCTTCGATCCCAAGCGGCGCTTCGAGCTTCTCGCCAAGTATCGGGTCACTGTGTTCTGCGCCGCTGCCACAGAGCTTCGCCAACTCGTCATTGAAGACGTGCATCCATACGACCTCTCCGCGCTTCGGCTCGCCATCTCGGCCGGAGAGACGGTCAATCCGGAGATCATCGAACGCTGGCGCAGCCTGATCGAAGTCCCGCTGCTCGATGGCTATGGACTGACGGAAACCTTGATGAACGTGGTCAACTACCCACAGATGCCGGTGAAGCCTGGATCCATGGGACGTCCGTTGCCCGGCACGGAAATTGCGGTACTCGATCCGGAAAACCGGCCGGCGATGGTGGGGCAGCCTGGACGTTTGATGATCCGGCTGCCAAATCCGCAGGCCATGATCGGCTACTGGAAAGATCCGGAATTGAGCCAGGCCGCGATCGTACGCCGCGACGGCGACGAGTGGATCAACAGTGGCGACATCGTCAAAGTCGATGAGGATGGGTATGTCTTCTATCTCGGCCGCTCCGATGATGTGATCAATTCCGCTGGCTATCGCATCGGACCGGTCGAGGTCGAGAATGCGGTCATAGAGCATATGGCGGTGCAGGAATGCGCGGTCGTCGGCAGTCCTGACGTCGAACGCGGCGAGATCGTGAAGGCATTCGTCGTTCTGCGCCCGGGAATCTTAGGGAGCGATCTCCTGGCCAAGGAGATTCAGGAACACGTAAAGCGTGTCACGGCACCGTACAAGTACCCAAGGAAGATCGAGTTCGTAGACGGGCTGCCCAAGACCGCGACAGGCAAGATCCAGCGTCGCGTGTTGCGCGACCGTGAGCATGCTCAGACAAGGCAGAGGACAACCCAATGAATGAGAATGTGGAGGTACGGTTCTCGCGGCTCGAACGTGCCCCGGCCTACAAGACCGTCTCCGACGCCATTCTCAAGGACATCATCGGAGGGGGATCGGCTGCCGAGTGAAGAGAAGCTCGCCGAGCGGATCAGCGGTCTCAGAGACCAAGCGGTCGAACAAGAAGCCCGCCAATTCGGGGCCTTTGCAAACACAGCCAGGAATTCTCCGCAAACGGTGAACTGCGTGGTGGGCCTGGCAGGACTCGAACCTCCAACCAGACCGTTATGGCGCGACGCGCCTGCACCAAGGACGCCTCAATGGGACATTTTCGATTGGCCCGGACAGGAAGAGCGCGCATGCGACGTAGGCAGCACCGTTGATACCTCCATGGCGGTGCCCGAGCCCGGCGTGTTCCGGGCTTCGGGCAGTGGGGCGCCAGCATGGCGGCACTAGCGTCGGAACGAGCGCACATCCGTCTACGCCGCAGCAGGCGCCGCGGGGCGCTCGCTGGCGACTTCGTCGAAGGTCAGGCCGGTCTCGGCGTGAATGGCGTCCTTGCGCGAGAAGGCCTGCCAGCGCCTGACGGCGACGTCGACGAAGCGGGGCTCGAGCTCCAGCGTGTAGGCCCGGCGTCCGACCCGCTCCGCCGCCAGGATCGTCGTGCCGGAGCCACAGAAGGTATCGAGCACGATGTCGCCGCGGCGGGTGCAGTCTTTCATGGCATCCGCAACCAGGGCGACCGGTTTGACCGTCGGATGGGACTGGAGGTCATCCAAGCGGCCGGCTCGGAAGGTGTTGACCCCGGCGTAATGCCAGACGTTGGACCGTGAACGGCCATGGCGCCCGAGCTCGACATTGTTGAGGTGCGGCTCCTCGCCGACGCGGAAGACCCCGACGAGCTCGTGCTGGCTTCTGTAGAACGAGCCCTGGCCGGTGTTCGATTTCACCCAGACAGCCAAGTTCAAGACATCGTCATAGACGGCGCCGCCGGCCTCGAGCAGCTCGCCGATATGGCGCCAATCCATGCATACGAAATGCACAGCGCCATCGCGGGAGACCGCCGCGGCCGCCGCCAGCGTGCTCTTGAGGAATTCTACGAAGTCTGCGCGCGAGAGCTCACCCGACGCCATCGCAAATTCGGTGTGCTTGACCCGTCCCCGACCGACAATGTCGCGGACGCGGACATTGTAGGGCGGATCCAGGAAGGCCATGGCAGCTTGCGCTCCACCCATCAGGCGAGCGAGGTCATCGGCGCCGCGGGCATCACCGCAGAGGAGGCGGTGACGGCCCAACTCCCAGAGGTCCCCCGGCTTGGTCACCAGCGCCGCGGTCGCCCACCGGGGATCGACGGTGTCAGCTGGATCGGACGGGTCGTCCTCGAAGTCCGCGGTGATTTGGTCGATCTCGACCGGCGCGAAGCCGGTGATCGAGATGTCGAGACCTTCGACAACCAGGAGATCCGCGAGCTCGGGCAGCTCCGCCGATAGGAGCTCGCGGTCCCAGCCGGCGTTTTCCGCGATCTTGTTGTCGGCAAGGGAAAGCGCGCGGCGCTTGGCTTCCGAGAGATCCCGCACCTCGATTGCCGGCACCTGTTTAAGGCCAAGCAGCTTGGCTGCGGCGTAGCGGCCGTGGCCGGCGATCACGACGCGGCCTTCGTCGATCAGGATCGGGACCAGAAATCCGAATGCCGCGATGCTGTCGGCAATCTGGCGGATTTGCCTCCGAGAGTGCGTCCGCGCGTTACGCGCATTCGGCTTGAGCGTGTCGACTGCAATCCATTCAATCGTCGGCATGACCTTCTCCTTTAATCCCGAAGCCAAGCACGCATGCCTTGACCTGCATGCGTCCAAAATCTTGAGCCATTCTCCACCTTTCGAAGTTGAGCCATCACCGGAGTCAGTAAAGGCCTTTGACGAATCCCCAAGATACCTCGCCTCGACTCACACGGCCCCATGCCAGGCCTTGGGTGAGAGCGTCGACCTGATCGTCATGGCGCCCCGGAAAAGCCAATAATTCCGAAGTGAACTCTTCAAGCCAGGCGGCGCGCTGGGGGAAGCGCACCGAGCCCCCCGCGAACAAGTCGCTTTGCGCAATCACGCGAGCGCGCTTGTCGGTATCAGGCTTGTAGTCCGTGACATTGATCGATTTATCGCGCAGGTTCTGGATGAGACCGCGACTGATCGGAGAGTCCTCGATGAGAAGGGTGCCGGAGGCATAGCGCCGCTTAACCTCCATCACCTTCTGTTTGAGCGTGTCAAAGGGAAACCGGCCACGGACAACCTCAAGAATGTAGAAGACTTCCCCGCGCTGCAGCAGAACGACACACGCAGAATAATCGCCGGATTCGGTCTCGCTCAACGCGATGTCCCAGCTCATGATGATGCGGTCGCCGGGTTGAGACTGGACTTCGTCGTAAGTCGTCAGCCATTTGCGCTTGATGATTGTGCCACCGGGCGGGATGGGGCACTGCTGGTACTGCGCCGAAAAGGCGATCGGGCCCATCTCACGCTTGAGCTCAAGCAGCACATCGGCCGGCTCGTGCTCGGGGTGAAGGAGCTCGCCCTTCTGCCGAGTGTAGAGACGACCGTCTCCCAGCGCGTAGGTTTCGGATCGCTGCGCGATCGCCGGGAGGTTTAACACCTCGAAGCCACCTTGCTCCTGAAGGTAGCCTGCCAAATCGTCCTGGTGCACCCGTTGCATGACCAAAACAATGCGCGCCGCGGTCTTGTCGTCGGCGCGCGAAAGCAGGGTTGAGCGGTACCACTCAATAACCCGGGCCCGCACCGATTCCGACATGGCATCGCCAAGCTTCAAGGGATCGTCGATGATGATCAGGTTGCCGCCGAGCCCCGTGAGCGTGCCGTCAATCGAGGTGGCGATCCGCTTGCCCCGCTTGGTGGTCGTGATCTCGCGGTCGGTGTCGCGTTCCAGGCGCATGGCCGGGAAGCTGGCTCGATAGATCGGATGGTTGACAAGCCGGCGAAAGTCATTCGCGTGGCTGCGCGCCAGAAAGTCCGAGTACGACACAACAACGACGCGTTCCCACGGACGGCGCCCGAGGAACCAGGCCGGCAAAGCCACCGATGCGCACAGCGATTTCAGCGTGCGTGGCGGCAAGGTAATGATGAGCCGACGGACGTCGCCGCAGGCCACCTGCGACAGTTTTTCAGTCACGGCCTCGAAGTGCCAGTTTGGCTTGAACGGGACGTCCGGCCGGACCACGCCAAAGGCAAACTCGGTAAACGACGTCAGGTTGTTCGCAAGGAGGACTTGAAAGATAACCTGCGGGGGATAGTCGGCTAAGCGGCCGGCGTCAGGGGTATCATGCATGGCAGTCAGCTCTGGTTCTGATCCTGCGGGTCATCGTCTAGGAGCTCGGGAGGAGCGATAACCGGCGAGGGGGTACGCACCTTGTCGTATTGTCGTTCGACATAGGCCTCCAAAATCGCTTCATGGTTTGAGGCGAGCGCCTCCTGGACTCCTTTGTGCTGGCCCGCCAGCAAATCAACGCCAAGTTTGTCCGCGAGAGTGATGAGGTCGCGCCGGGCATGCCGGTCACCTTTGGCAAACTGGGCAACGAGTTGCTCGATGCCAGCCACCGCCATGGTAACGACCCGCTCCTTTTCCCCCTGCTTGAGCTTTACTGTTTTGTTGAGCGCACGCTCGAGCGCCAGCTTGAGATCCAGTGCAATCGATGGCGGTTTCGGTTTGGCGCCCTTGGGATTGCCACTCTTGCCCGGTTTGAACCGGTATTCCCTTGGCGGGCGGCCGGGGCCGACCTTGTACTCCGCGTCCGATGCAGCAGGTTGCGAAGCAGTGGAAGAATCGGTGCTTCTGCGTCCGCGTGCGCCGTGTCGCAACTGGTTGCCGTCGGCCCGCGGGAGAGGAGCTTTTTTGGTCATGAGCCCCTCCGGTCGACCGAGATCCATTCTGTAAGCATGAGCTTTCTCCTATCTCCAGAATCGCCACATGGCGTTGTGTCCCGGAGATACGCTGCAGAAGCTCGCTCGCCTGCGACAAAACTCGATCTTATTGGGCGGACTTTCGTTGAGCCCGCGGGCGCGTGGTGGATTGGCGCCTCGCCGCTTCTCTTATCTGGCGGTCAAGGCCGCTGTGGTCCTCGGGGTCGACCCCGGTCGCAGCGGAGTAAAATTCGCGTGCAAAGGTGGCAAACGCGCCGGTCGAGGTCCCACTCGGTGTGTGAGCCGAGAACCGGACGAAGAATGAAAAGGCCATGTCGACCACACGCTGCTTGGCGAACTCGCGGCGCCGTCCTTTGCCGCGGTCCTTGGCAGTGCCAGCGGCGGTTACGACCTTTGCAAGCGTGAATAAGACGTCGGGGACCTCAACTCTGTTATGATGTACGGGCCCGAAAACGCTAGAACGCCAAAATGTGTGCCAGGGGATAGGGCGCCGACGCAGCCGTTCAATCCGCTTGGTCAGCGCTTTTGCGCTCTTCTCGATATCAGCAAGTGGGGCGTTGTGATCGACGGGGAGTGGTTGTTGTTTGGTGGCTCGATACATGGATCGGGCGAGCTTGACGGCATCGCTAAGCCAGGCCTCCGCCGCCTTTTTGTCCGATGGCGCGACGCCAGCGAGTCGCAGCAGCTCCCCCATCGCGGAGGGCGAGTTTGAAGCTACCGTTGCTCTTGAACGGACCAAATCCATCACGCCGATTGAGCGACGGTCCTGTTGATTCTCCCTGCTAAGGAATAATAGCCTCCCTGCTCCTGGAGTAGGGAGAGGCCCATCCAAATTATTGAAATCCAGTCGCTTTTAGCGGGGGATGTTAGACGTCCTCCCTGCATTTCTTAAAAATCTCCCTGCTTTTCCCAAAATTGCAGGGAGAGACAGGTTCGGACTGGACTGCATCCACCGCCAGCGTGACTGATTCCGATCCGTTGCGTCGCGGTAAAACTGAAGCTTGAATGGCGGTCACCTTGTCACTTGAGCCGCTGCTATGCGCCCTCTGCTCCGACGCTGCGTTTCGTTTGCTCCTTTATTGCTCTTGGTTTTCTTGGTCGGTGATCAAAACATAGCCGCTCGCACCAGGATGCCCGTTGATATGCCTCCGCTTGTCCTCTGGGCATGGGACCGCGACGACGATTTCAGCTTCATCGATAATCGGGACACCGCGGTGGCCTATCTGGCCGCCACTCTTACCCTGCGCGGGGAGGGCGTATTCCTCACGCCGCGCCATAATCCGCTGAGTCCGCCAAAAGGGACTCGCCTGGTGGCGGTCGCGCATGTCGAGATCGATCGCCATGAGCCGCCAGTCATAAGTGATGCTCAAGCGCGCGACTTCGCCGAAACGCTTGCCGCGTTGCACGAGAATCTCCCGGGAGAATTTCTTCAGATCGACTTCGAGGCAAGATCGTCGCAGCGCGACTTTTATGTGAAGGCTGTTACGGCGTTGCGCCAACGCCTTCCCGATGCGGTGCTCTCGGCCACCGCACTGTCATCTTGGTGCCTCAACGAACGGTGGATTGAATCGCTGGCGGTGGACGAGGTGGTCCCGATGTTTTTCCGCATGGGCCCCGATCGCCGACGTATCCGGGAGTATTTCGCCAACGGGGGAGATTTTCAGGCGGCCAACTGCCGCACCAGCATCGGCGTCGCGACCGATGAACTACCGCGCGCGATACCGGCTGGCCGACGCATTTACGCCTTCAGCCCGCGACGCTGGAATGCCGAAACATACCACGCACTCCGCATGAGGATACGTCAATGGTCAGATGCTTCTCGGCTCTATTGACGCTCGCCATACTACTTTGGGGTCTTGTGCCCGCTGCGTGGGCGACAGGTCCACTCGGGCCAGAAATCCGATTCTTTAGCCGTTCCGGCCAAGACCCGGAGGACGATCTTGCGTATTTCCGTGGGCGTCTCGGCATCCTGCGTCCTACGTTCACCGACAATCGGCTCTACGCCGCCTACCGGATCATGCTGGGCCGGAGTTTCTCCGATGAGCAGGCCAAGCAATTGCTCGCCCACTGTTGCGATGCTCCGGATATCCCCTCCGACGCGGTCACGATTTGGAACAACCTGCGCAAGCGCATGCTCGGCGCAACGCCCGCCAAGGAGAATACGCCGTTCCGACAGCGGCCCGAGGAAATGCGCTTTTTTGACGTCTCATGCTTTCCGAACGCCTATCGCAATTCCGCCGCGACGCTGCGCGCGCGCATCGCCCAGCACGGCGCCAGCAGTCCGCTGGTGCGCGAATGGGTTATCGGCCAGGACGCCGTTCTCCTCAATTGCGAAACGGATTCACCTCTGCCGGACGAACTGCCGAATGCGCCGACCTGGCTCAAGGCCGACCGCGCTTACCAGATTGCCGCGGCCTATTTCTACCGGCTCGACTATGCCCGCGCGAGACAGCTGTTCGCGGAGATTGGTCGTGACGCCTCTTCGCCATGGCAGAAAACGGCACGCTATCTTGTTGCACGCTGCGCGGTTCACGCGGCGATCGAGGAAAAGGCGCCAAAGCTCATCGCCGATGCGCAGCACGCCGTCGACGTCGTCGCAACGGATCCGGACCTCGGGGAATATCGCGCCGAAGCCCCGAAATTGGCCGCATTGCTCGCCTTCGCGGCCCGTCCGCAGGAACGGGCGCTGGAGCTGGAACGGGCACTGCTGGCTCCCGACCTGCCGCCAGCGCTTGCGGTCGAGCTGCGTGATTTCCTGCTCTTGGAACGGACGGGCACGCGCTACACGGATCTCGGAGCGTGGATCTATGACATCGACGTTCTGACCGTTGGTCGCGAGGAAAACGTGGCCGCAGCCAAGGCGGATGCGCTGAGCCGATGGCGCGAGAGGCAGAGTTTGCCGTGGCTCGTGGCTGCGCTGATGCATCTGGCACCCGGCGACGCCGATGTCGCGGCTGCGATCGCCGCCTCACGCGGGATCGAGGCGAGTTCGCCCGCATATTATACGGTGGCCTGGCATCGCCTGCGCCTGCTCATTGGCGAGAATAAGCACGAGGAAGCTCGTATCGAGCTCGACCAACTCCTCGACGGGCGCCCATTGCCGCCGGGGGTTGAAAATCTGATGCGTTATCACGCGATGAAGCTTGTGCGAGATCTCGACGAATTTCTGCGCTTCGCGCCGCGCCGCGGCGAATTCGTGATGTACCTCCCTGACCCGCGGACCAAGCTCGACGCAACGGCGCTGCCTTTGAAGTCGACGAACTTTTCCGGCGACTTCGCCCCGACCCTCAAGTGGCGGACAGAATTGTTTCAGCCAAATCCTCGATATTTCGATGAGGACGCGACAGCGGTTCTGTCGTTGTTCATGCCACTGCCGATGATGGCGCGCGTAGCGCAATCCGACCGGCTACCGCCCAATCTGCAGCGCGACGTGGCGCTCGCGGTCTGGACACGCGCGGTGCTGCTCGAAGATGCCGAAATTGCCAATTCCATCGCGCCCATCGTCGCGCGGTATTTTCCCCAATATGGCGCGGGCTGGAGCAAAAAAACTAGAAGCCGCGCTGCTGCTGCTACGGCTGCCCGCCGCAAGTCCCTGGCTCGTTTCCGGGCTGGGCTACCCTTACATGCGCGACCGTATCGGGCTCTATGAACCACGCTGGTGGTCGCGGGAGGACTCCGATGATCAACAAGCGCCCGACGCACAGGACAATGTCACGCTTTGCGACGATTGCGCCCTTCCACTGCAATTGGCCGCGCCGGCATTCATCACGGCCCAGGATCGCGCCCGCGCACGCAACGACGTCGCACGCCTGCGTCAACTTCCCGGGGCACCCGCCTATCTCGGGGCAACTATTCTGTCCTGGGCAAATGCACAGCCCCGGGATCCCCGGGTGCCCGAGGCGCTCTATCTCGTGGTGCGGGCAACACGATACGGACAAAAGGATACCGAGACGTCGAAGGCAGCCTACTTGCTTCTCCACAATCGCTATCGTCGCAATCCCTGGACGTCGAAAACGCCCCTTTGGTTTTCATCAGCCGACGGCGAATGAGGATCAGACTGTCCGACCTGGCAGCCAAAGCCTGCTGATCGTCCCTGCTCTGAATTCCGAAAAGACCGAAAGAGCCGCGGGAAATTTCCCAATTCGGGCGCAAGTCTACCTCGAATTTCGCGAAGACAAGTCGCCGACGTAGCCGTAATCCCATCCTCTTGTGATTGCCTGCAGCGACGCGATGCGACCGAATGAGGGCTCAGGGGGGTCTTGGCGTTCTCAAGCTGCGTGACCCCATATCGCTCCCGCAGCGCCTTCGCCTCCTCAGTCCGGTCGAGCGCTCGACTGGTTTGGTAAGGGGTGGCCCGCTTCACGCCATCCGGCGACGGTATCAGAGATGATTTTTACGGACGCCGAAGCCATCTGAGTGAGGTTGGTGTAGTGCTCCGTCTCGCGCTGAACTCGCTCCCCCTCGGATTGCAGAAAATCTTTTGCCTCTTGCAACTCCCCGATCATTTTTTCGATTTCTGCAATCGATGTAGCTCCGATCTTTTGAACAATCTCCACGTCAGTTTCGGACTTGGGCGTTGAAGGCACCTCTGCGTGAACGAGATCGCGGGTTTCACTTTCGATGATGCCTAGAGCTTGTAGAGCCCGCTTCCCAGGTTCCATAACATATGCCTCCTCATCCCGTCGTGCGCAGCCATCGCCACCATGACATCGATGTCGCAGGTGCCGGTAGCAGGCGCGTCTGCGCTTGTTCACGCCAAGCATCGCGGTCACGTCGCATGTCCTCAAGCATCGCTTTCAACTCGGACAACCGCTCCTCGGCCACGGCGAGACGGGTGCGCAACTCTGCCGTTGTCTTGCTAGGAACCGGGAACGGGTAGACACGTGCCACCGCGGCCCCGTCACTGTTATTACCGCCGTCTTCCTTACTGCCCGCGAAGAGCCGACCAGAGATTGCGCGAGCGAGTATCATCTTGCCGTGTTCTGTCAGCCGTGCTGCTTGCCCCAGTGAGAGTGTCGTCATGTGACCCCCAGTGTCATCGGAGTGCTCAAGAGGGTCACGCGATGCGCCACGAGACCCGTCCCGTGACGGTGCGCACGAGACAGTTAACGAATGGTGTAATGAGGCCTCGCGTGCAACGGGCCACGCTCGCCCATCAGTGAGCATCTTCCAAACGCGCGCGGGTGCTACGTCCCTTAAATTGCTGATACTTCAACGCTCGCGGTATCAACATGCCGCACGGTAGCCAGTGGTTTGCTAAGTCAGTGCAACCTGCTGGTAAGGGCGTGAGTTATGTTGACGTGAAACCGCTGGGGCGGGTAGCAACTTAATGCCCCTTTATTCAATCAACGATCCCAAGCACTGGCTCGACCGCGCTAAGGAAGCTCGCGCTCTCGCGGAGCAGATAGCCGACCCCGAAACGAAGCGCACAATCCTCAACAACGCCGATGATTACGAGCGGCTCGCCCAAAGAGCCCAAGAACGAGCAGCAGGCCGCTGGCCACAGTCAAAGTAGCCGTTCGATCCGCCCTTGCAGATTGCCTATGCCTCGTCGGTATCTGCATGGCGATCCCGAAAAGTGATCGCGTTCGTGATGGCCTGCTGCTGCGCCTCGTGCGACTAAGTCTTCTGGCGCTGACGAAGTCCCCAACATCAGCCCCTGGGGAGCCTGAAAGCGCCAAGGCAAGGCCCCAGTGGTGGCGTGCGCTCCCTGGGGCCTTCCGTATTCGCGGCGCTCAAGAGCCTCCTTTCGGCTGTCGAATTGCAACGAAGCGCGGCCTACGCGCCGCCACCGCTGGCTTCGCTTCCAAACCACAGGTCAGTAGGCCGCCCCGCAGGTCAAGCACGCCGCCACATGGCGTCCTTTGCGATCAAACCGGACGGCGGATTGTGTTGAACGAAGGCCAAAGCATCATCGCGGAGTTCCGTCACGTGCATCAGGCCATGATCAGCCATCTCTATGATGCGCTTGGCCAGGATCGTTCGCGACTCGAGCGACTTGGATGGTTCCGTGAGGTCGCTGCCAACACTCTGCAAAAACGCCCAGGCATCATCGAACGCATCGCAAATCGTTCGGGTCTTGCTCAAATCAAACGCCAGCGGAGTTTCAACCATGACGCCATCTCCTCACGCCCGACATGCTTCGGTGCGAGAGCGGACGGACGCTCAAAAGGGTCCTGTGATGAAGTGGATTGGAGGCTCGGTCGCTTTACGACGGCGGCTCGATCAGTCGGAGGCTACGCCCGCCACAGTCGGAAGTCCATCCACAGTTTGTGACAAGCCACTGCAGTGCTCAGACGCAAGTAAGCGCGTTCTTGTTTTGACTTTTGTGAGCAGAGAACGCGCCCCGACGATGCCCACCTTGTCCGTGTATCGCGGCGTATATGCCCCACTCAGTACCTTTACGAGCGCTGCGTCGCTCCACTGTCGGCGCTTGGTGCCTCGCCACGTTTGGACTTTTTGCCCACGCCATGCCCGAGCCAGGGATTGCCGCCAGCAACACCGCGCGCCACGAGCCACTTCCAGAGGGACGATAGGGAGACCGCGGTGACCGCGCATCATCCGGCGGGGACGTGTCGAATGGGGGTCGTTTCCGACAAGGCGGCCGTGGTGGATTCCGAATTGCGTGTAATTGGTGCTGACGGCATACGCGTGGTCGACGCGTCGGTCTTTCCGGACCTGGCGGAGGCAACATCAATGCACCGGCTATCATGATTGCAGAGAAGGCCGCGGATATGATTCGCCAAAAGCCGCCATTGTTGCCGACATAGCGGGTTTCTTGATCCACGACCGGCCATCCGGACCGCCGCGGACAGGCGAGAACCATGAGCAAATGGTATGGTATGGGCAGCGAGAATCCGCAGCTTCGA
>Ga0209239_1000480_pt1 | contig 22844 bp, 22 predicted proteins | sample GraSoi013_2_20cm_FD_185824 | JGI IMG/M metagenome (GOLD analysis project Ga0209239, IMG submission 185824) | Grasslands soil microbial communities from the Angelo Coastal Reserve, California, USA - Sample 10_02_2013_2_20cm (SPAdes) (version 2) | ecosystem: Environmental > Terrestrial > Soil >...
AACAGGAGGAGGCTGACGACCCTTTCCATCACGGACCAGTTCAGCACTGAGAGTCTTGCAGCCTCCATGGCTGGATAATCGGTACCGTTGTTGCTCATAGTCAGGAGAGCTGGGCGACAATGAACGAACTAGGATCAGTCAAAGCAGTCTCGTTCTTGGGTCTGAGCAATAGCGGAAAGATCGCTCAATCCTACAGATGCCTGGTCAGCGGAGCGACTGGCGCGAACGACTAAACGGCAACCCCTCACGAATGGAACAAGAGCTGGCAACCAAACTACGAGACAACCCAATAAGATACCTGACACAAGTCGAAACACCAGTTCCAGCAGTTCTGCGTCGCGAGACTAGCACGCATACCTATTTTTCTACATGTCTGATTGCTAGCGGGATCTCAACAGGGACCATCAACAACTCCGTTCGCATCTCTTTACTAGTCGAGCAGATCTTACCATTAACTCAGACCGTCAGGCGTTTTCTTGGCGATTTCCTTGGTACCCTCAGAGGATCGCCAGCAGCAGCCTCTTCAGCAGTCTCCCCGTCTTGCGATTTGGAGGGGATCGCCGAGGGCCTGCGTTCGGGATGACCAAAGCCCTTCAAATCCGCCGACCAAACCGCCACGCCTGGCGAATAGTTACAGAACCGATTAGAGCTCTCACAGATTCTTCATCCCATACCGAGGATTGAAACGGGGTGTCTTTCCTAGCCAAGAAGGCGCCACTATGGTCTCTAGCACTGGCAGTTCTGATTACAGCCGGTGTCTTCGCATCCTTGATGCTAGCAGTTCCCCAATTAGCCGATGGCTCACAGGTGTTGCGCGATTATTCGCTAGCTGCGTCTCCATCTAGCCTAGGTATGAACAAGGGATCCACAGCGACCACTACTATTACCGCATCTAGTGTTAACGGTTTCGACCTGTCGATAGGAATGACAGCCTCAGTACCATCAGCGGTCTCTGCGTTTCTACTCGCCACGCTAAGCAGCAATGCAGTTACACCCACATCGTTTGGTAAGGCGGATACTGTTCTGACAGTAACTGCCCTAACCGGGATCCCGGCAGGAACCTACCAGATCACACTAACATCCTCGGGCGGAACAAGATCCCACACGCTAGCAATCTCCGTGACCGTGGGTTCCCAAGACTTCACCCTCATCGCCAACCCATCCTCGATGATAGCCCTTCAAGGCTCAGCCAACACTACGACAGTGACTGTTACTAGCGAAGGCGGATACAACGGAAACGTATCTTTGACCGTGACAGCGCCGATGAACATTATCGGCGTGGCGGGTGGTCCTTCACCTGTGCACCTTGTTGCATCGGGCTTGGCCACCTCAGTTGTTTCCGTCGAGCCAAGCTCGCTCACGACCCCGGGACCCTACATCATCACAGTAACTGGGACAGCCGGAGAACTCGCGCACTCCGTCGACATTACAGTCACAGTCAAGGCTTCTACCATTATCACCGGGACGGAGGCTCTAAACCTAGACAGCTACTCGTTCCTATCCAGCACGAACGCGACTATGTATATCAGAAACAGCGGAACAGTGAACGTTACACTTGTGTCGTATTTTGTTGTCGACTCATCCGGGAACCAATGGGCTGATGTTTCGTGGAGTGGTCCCAACATTGCTCCCAACCAAGTCGGCATAGCGAACATCCTCATCGGAACCAGCTGCCCAAGCTGTACGTACAACGGAGCAACAGGCGCGTTTACACAATTCAACGCAGGGTATTCCTATACGATAACAGTAGTCACATCGAGGAACAACCAGTTCAGGTTCGCAATCACCAAATAGACTTCCCTAGAAACCCCCCATAGGCCCTCGAAGAAGGTCAAGAAGCAACTCGAGAGCGACACTCCACTAGAGAGACCTTCGAGGTCCTCGCAGCACAGATCATCCTCGCAAACGAGCGGACCCGCGATGCCCCTCTGTCCAGAGGCTAGACAGAGACTCGAAAGATCAACCGAGACAGAACTGCACGAAATCAGAACCGGCCGTTTTGGTAGAGTCCAGCTGCCCAGCGAAGAAGAAACTTGCTACTGGCTACAACAGTGGCGAGAAGGCGCCAAACCCAAGCAAGAGCCCCCCATCCGGAAGATCGTAATCCGAAGAAACCGGAACGAGGTGAGAGAATGACAAACAACAAGACCCGAGAAGGACCCTTACCGCCACCAGACAATGGAGTCAACGACGCGAGATCCGGACTACCCACTCCAACAGTTCGCAGGGACATAGCATGGGTCCAGCCAGAACCGACAACATCGGACGTTACGAGACCTCAACAACTGAGCCCAGACACGACATGGGCAGAACCCAGCATCGCCAAATCCAAGCTGGCAAAGGAGTCCCCGGGTCTCTCAACCACTCGGGACCAGACAAGAAAGTAGGTATCAAAGCAATGGTCCAACTCAGGTACGTTATTCGATCATGTTCTAGGTTGGTTGCTAATTCTTGTTCCATCCGTGAAGGGTTGGCGCGTAATCGTTCACGCCAATTGCTCCGCTGACTCGACATCCGTAGGGTTGAGCGATCTTTCCGCTATTGCTTAGACACGAGAGCGAAACTGCTGATAAGCTGACCCAGAAGGACGAACGGGTTTGGATCATTTCGGAGTTGCGTGCTCCTTCAACCATTTCTTGAGGAACGTGTGAGCAGGGTTCTTCTTCAAGCCCTCAAACTTGATCCCTGGATACGCCTTCTTTTCGCTGAGTATCTTTGACAAAATGGGTCTTTTTCGAGCTGCCTTCTCACTATTCCGATTGATTATCGATACTACAGAGTCATGATCACAAAATATTGTAAACTCAGTGAGCTTGTCTTTGAGTTGTTGAATCGCAAAGTGTACCGCGTTATATTCGGCTTCATCGCTCTGGACTGCTTCAAGGATCGTCGCGGTGTCTAACTCTTGCCTGCCCTTGACGACGAATCCGACCACCGTCGTCATTCGAACGTTCTTCTTGTCCATGTCTTTGATTCTTGCCTCGACATAGACCCGTGGGCCTTACGAAGGTTCGGGAGTGGTTGAACTCGCCATTTGCTCCTCTCATACTCGGGGTCCCTTCTTCAAAATCGTTCATCCTCGACAATGGGGTCGGTTATCAGCGAGGAAATGTCTATTGCAGTTGATCCTCGCGACACAAGAGTTCTCTTTGTATGAGAGATGGAACTTCATTCTTCGGAATTCTTCGATCTCGATGTTCAAGAAGAGCAAATGTGGTTTCAATCTTGGCCGAAAAACCCTAAATGCGGAAGATTTGCTCAACGAATCTCTAGGAGACGGTTCTTGGCCTTCCCGCCGTCAGTCTTGAGCGCAGCGTGGGTAAGGTCGATGGCGGCTTGTGAATGCAGATTGGCTGATCATCAGCATGCTATTCCTTGCGGAGCTTCGCTACGTTTGGGTAATCGTGGGAAAGAGGGCGAAGGAGCTTGGGAACCACATCACATCGTCCCGGAGAGTAACTGCGGGTCAGACAAAATAGATAACTGCGCCATTACGTGTTGGCCATGTCACAGTAGGACCCTCTAATTTGGAACCATTTTCATTCAGAGCTAGGCTTAGCCCTGCGAAAGGGCGGTCATTCGATTGTTAGGTTCTTGATTCTCTCGGTTATGTTGGGTATGGGCCATGGGCGCAGGGTCCAGCAGTGTCTCTGTTTTGCGTTCTCGACTCCTGACAGCTGCAACGAGTTCGCGCCGTAGGACGGACTAGAGGATCTGCAGCAGGTTTCCGAAGCTGTCGAACACGAAAGCGTTTCCGCGAAACAACGCTCCTACTACTATGACTGAGCCGTCGGCGGACATAGAGACAGAGTAACCGAATTTCTCGCCGGGGACCGGGCTCGGGTCTTGAATGCTCGGGACCAGGTTGGTTCTGGTACTGAAGAGGAACACGGTTCCGGTTCCGGACACGCACAATGGCGCTCCGGTCACCAGGTCGGATCCATCGCTTGCGATTGATATGGAGCTGCCGAACTCGGAGCAGTCAGTTGACCGGTTCGGAATCTTGCCGAATAGGCGGCCGTCTGAGCCGGCTAGGAAGACCGCGCCGCCGAAGACCGTGAACCCGGGTGGACCAACAGAACTGGCATGAGGGGCCCCTATGAAGAGGTCGAAGCCGAACCCGGGGTTGCTCGTGTCGAGGGCAACGGAGGATCCGAACTGTTCGAAGAAACTAGGGTCGGGGTCGCGGTAGGGCTGAGCAAAGTTGCCCGCACGGTCGAAGAGCAAAACCTTTCCCGCACCATCAATCACCGCTCCCGTCGAGCTGACACCTACGGCATTCGGCGCGCCAACAGCGACACCTCCTCCATGTTCAGAGGCTAGTGAGAAGCCAAAGTTCTCGTCGACCGATGGATGAGGGTCCCCGTAAACATGGAGAAGGTTACCCATAGCGTCGTACATGTAGACTTGGCCAGCTCCTGGTACAGTTCCACCCTCCGAGGGTATCCCGGGCGCGGAGATAGCGCCGATGAGAACTGTTGGCTGGGAGTCGGCCCCGTACACACCTGACTGGCCCGTTGTAACGGCGTCGTTTGAACTATTTCGTGCGAGGAAGGCGACCGACCAGCCGAACCCACTGTTAGCACCCGCAGCACCAGGCGGCCCATATGCCCGGACTAGGTGTCCGCCTGAATTGTAGAGGAAAGCCAAACCGGAAGATCCTGCGTAGGGGGCGCCAACCAGCACTAGGTTACCGTCAGTTGAAATCGACACCGAGAATGCGAATTGTTCGAAACTCACCGGGCTTGGATCACTGAAAGTGTGAAGAAGCGTTCCTTGCGAGTTGTAGAGGTAGGCTTCGCCAGCTGAGTAAACGCCTGTCCCGTTCTTCGAGGCCACATTAGCGTCTGGAGCTCCGACCAGTATGCGCCGACCGTCCGCGGAGATCGAGACCTGCTCACCGAACAGAGCCGAATGCGACGAAGTAAGGGTTCCACTCGCGGTGGAGGCAGCATGAGCCGGAAGGACTGTAACAACCAGTAGTGTTACGACAAGCACGATCATCATCATTGAGCTTCTCGTTCTCAATGACGGAGAGCTTCCCCATTTCCGAGTGTGTAGAGCGTTTAAGCCTTTACCCCACAAGCTTTCGATTCTTGGTCGATACTTTCCTCTACACGAAGGGTCTGATGAGCGGGTAGTGGTCCGTGTTGAAGTTGAACACGTAGGGTGTATCTCCTATTCCGTCGGGGCTGGGGCAGATGTTCTGTTGGGGTCCGCTGCAGTTGTCTACTCCGGTGAAGTCTGACCAGAAGTTGCCTCCGCTCGGGTAGCCGCTGTCCCAGAGGTTCTGACTCGGGCTGTCGTCGAAGGCTTGTATGGTGTTGTTGAGTATGTTGTTGTGGTATAGGAAGTTGTGGTTCATGAATGGATCGGCGAAGTTGAATGACTCAAAGGTGCTGTGCAGCACGATCCCGTACGAGTTGCCTGCTCTTACAGTGTTCCCGGTTATGGAAAAGTCGCCAGATGATGTGATGTTGACGCCCGTGGGTCCTGACTGGAAGTTGGTGGGCGTAGTGTTGATGATCATGTTGCTTTCTACGTTGACGCTGTCTGTCTGGTATTCGCTGATGCCGTACTGGTAGAGGTGGACGGTTGGTCCGGATGAGCCGATTATCTGGTTGTTCGCTATTATTGTGTCCCCAGATCCTTGCAGTGTGAAGCCTCGTGGGCTGGTGATGTAGTTGTGCTCGATGTCGATGCTTCCATAATTGCCTATCACGATTCCGTTGTCTGAGTTGAGTATGGTGTTGTAGAAGACGTCGAGGACGGAGCAGGAGAGGCTGATGCCTGTATTGGAGTCAGTTATTCCGTTTGCTCTGATCTGGAGAAAGTCGGAGTTGAGGCAGTTGACCCCTGTCTGTGCGTTGTGGACTGTGACGCCTGAGACTAGGATATTGTCACTGTCATGTAGTACTATTCCGTACTTGTTGTCGGTGAGTGTGCTGTTGGCTATGACGCCGTTGAAGATGTTGCCGGGACATTCAAAACATCCGGGAGGAGATGTAAACGAGTCCACGAGAATATCGGCCTGCGCCTTGGTTTCTGAGTGGATGAAGACGTTACGGATGACAAAGTAAACTGGAGGCGGGAACGGGTCTCCGGCGACGATGTTCCGGATCTCTATACCGTTCGCCGTGCTTGCATCTATGCTCCAACCCTGGATAATGTAGGGGTTGTTCTGGGCGCCGCTACCACCCGTCACGCCGTTGCCAGCTGTGAATGCGGCTGGACCGTCAATCAGTATTGGTGCGTGATGCACAAGACCCTTGGGGCTCGCATTTACCTGCCTAACTCCAACAATCGCTAATGTTAGAAGGCTCATCAACATTAGGACTGTGAACAGGCGAAAACGGTTACGTCCACCCAGAGATTTCAAATTATTATTCTACTCACAGACGCTTCGACCTCGTATATTAGGGAGACACTTATCGGATTCGCTGACAGATACGCCAGCGACGTCCATCCTTGTTGGCTGTCCAGTCCAGGAATTCGCAAACCATCGCGTTTCAAGCATGACAAGCCAAGAACAAGCCCGGATCCGCGATCGGGGCACGCGATTTTTGATCACCGAGATCCTCACGCTTGACCACGCCTAGAAATCCCACACAGCAAAACGCCCGACTGGCAATGTTCTGAGCCCTGAACCGCGGGATTCGCCCGGAACAGTTTCAACTTGCGAGAGCCCTCGGAAAAAGGGGGGCCAACAATATGATCCTCGTGACGCGAGAGTGCTCTTTGAGCGGGAAATGGAAGTTTCTATGAAGAGATAGATTCCTCCATCTGCTACTGGTTCCGGGCCACCGAGAATGTTCTATCGAATGTCACCGGTTTCTTGGTTGTTAGGTTGGACTATGCTATTATCGCTGTTCTCTCCAGGTTCTTGAAAGGTAAGTCGATTGGGCAGAGCGCCTGAGCAGACCCCGCACGAGAAGGCAGAAGCGACTCTGCACGCCATGAAGGAGTTCAAGCGGTATCTGGATGGGTTGGAGAAGGATCTGAGTCGTACTTCGAAGAAGTATTCCAACCGCGAGATCGCGCAAGGCGTCGGGTTCGTGGCAGCTGGGATACATGAGGCACTCAATTATTTGGAAATAGTCAAGAACGTGATTGTGAAGACTGAGCGTGTGGTAGCGAAGAGGAATACTGGTTCTCAGAGCGCGGCTCTATCAGCGAGCCCGGACGAGTGATTCATCGGGAAATCCATAACTACTCACTGCGGTAATTTTGAGCTTACTTTCCATTCGAGAAGGTAACGCTCATGGTTTCAATCGTGATGCCCAGCTGGTTCTGGGGCGGGCTGAGTGTTACGGTGATAGGTTCTGTGCTTGGTGTTTTCTTCTTCTGGAATGTAATCCCGTGGTTAATGGTTCTGGGTGGACTGTCCTTCGCTTATGACGGTTTGACGGCTGTGAAATGTCCGAACGGACATCTGTTTGGTTTCTGGAGACGGTTCGGTTTATCGCCCCCATACTATTGCCCTAAGTGTGGACTTCTAATTTACAAGAAAGGACCCGATGACGGATAGTTGCGTCTGATGTTAGATGAGGTATGGTATGATTCGTTTTGTTCGTTTCATGTAGTTGGCGTAGTCTTCGCCTAGCTCTGAAAGTAGAGCTTTCTCTTCCACTCTCATCCGGTAGCCGTAGGAGATGCTGAACACTCCGAGCAGGACCAGCAGCGCACCCAAGGACTGGACCGCTAGCGCTAGTCCGATGAAAGTGATCAAGACCCCAGTATACGATGGATGTCGGACCAGCCGATACGGCCGTTTCTCCACGACCCGGTGATCCTCCGCTATTCGGACTGTCAATGAGAAGAACCGTCCTAAGACTGCGATTGCCCACTGCCGAACGAGAATCCCTAGGAACATCAGGAAAAATCCGAGATAGAACGCCCAGTCAGGCAGCATCCCAATACCAGCATACCCGAAAGAGAAAGCGAGGATGATCGAAATGAAGACAGTGAAGATGATCAGAGCTCCCGAACCGCGATCCCTCTTTACCCGCGTCGCTCCGCGCCGTCGAAGCCTCGGAACCAGCACTGCTCCGAACAGTTCACTCGCAATCCAGACGAAGTAAGAAGTGTCGAACCAGACAAGCCCAAGACCCGAAGCGAATACCGGCAAGATTACCATGTCGAATAACAGGGGCTCTAGGCGAGTCTATAGAGAACTGTAGAAGAGTATGATTGTCCCGACCTGCTTATTCTCGGCCAGGTTTCAGCACAAACAGGTCTCGTAGGGACAATAATCAACCATGCCAAACTCTAACGTACTGATGCAACCTTTGTCCTTGAGTGGATGGTTTATTAAGCTACTATCGTTGTAGCCGATTAACCTTGACCACCGCCAAAATCGCGTTACGTACAGCATCAGCTCTTTTCCTCCTAGGACTGAGCCTGCTATTGCTTTCTCAGACTCACCAACTCGTTCCCTCTGTCCAAGGATCAACTAGAACAATCCATCTGGTAGGGTATTACCCGACAGGTTGGAACAACTCAAACCCAACGATTACAGTACAGCAAGGTGATAGCGTCACCATAGATCTGTCGAGCGGAGACGCAGCGCCACACCAGTTCCTGCTTGATCTTGATAGCGACGGGGTCAACGATCAGTCCAATTGCCCTCCAAACAGTTCTCCAACTGATGACCCATGTTCAATGATATTCAGCGGCAGCGGCACGACTAGCCTGACGTTCACTGTTAATTCTGCCGGGAGTTTCACGTACTACTGCACGATCCACCACCCCTACATGACGGGAACCTTCATCGTGCAAGGACCTGGCTTTTCAATGGTATCAACTCCATCCTCCCTCACGATCGTACAGGGCTCATCAAGCACCTCAACCATAACGCTTAGCAGCGAACGTGGGTTCACTGGAACGGTCAGTCTGACTTCGACAGCTCCCCCCGGAGGACCCACCGCAATTGTGAGCCCAATGAGCATCAACGTCTCTCCAGGGCCACCCACAACCGCGACTCTAACAGTCTCTACAACCCCTTCAACGCCTTTCGGATCCTATGCGGTAACTATCAACGGTGCGAGCGGCTCAACAACAAACATGACAACAGTCTCGGTCACAGTAGTCATTCCCGGCTTCAGCATAGCTTCTAGTCCCAGCTCACTCGGCGTGATTCAGGGAGTATCCTCGAACAGCAGCACAATTACTCTCGCAAGTCTCAACGGGTTCTCCGGCACAATTACGCTAGGTTCAACAGTCTCTCAATCAGGGCTGAGCCTTTCGTTCAGCCCCGGGTCCGTCACGATCTCGTCAGGAGGAGTTGGAACATCCATATTGACTGTATCAACCTCTACAACGCCCCCAGGATTCTACACGGCCACAACCAGCGGTATGAGCGGTTCAACAACTAACACGACAACGGTCAACATTTCCGTCACCATCCCAGACTTCAGCATAAGGACTAGCCTTCCGACCTTGAGCATAACTCAAGGCTCTACTGCAACCACGACGATCACTCTGACGAGTCTCAGCGGATTCTCAGGCACACTAACTTTGACGGGATCCGTTTCACAACCCGGACCTACTGTAACATTCAGCCCCGCATCAGTCACTCTACCATCCGGAGGAATCGTGAAATCAAACATGACCATCTCAGCCGCGGGAAGAACTTACCAAGTGGCGACAGGCAGTTACCCGGTCACAGTAACGGTGACGAACGGGACCTTGACACATTCTACAACTGTCGAGGTAAATGTAGGATCAGTCCCTAGCGGTCTTCCGCTGACCCTACTCGTCGGCGCCGGGGTCGCTATTGTGGCCGCAGCTGGAATTACGATTTATCTGGTAAGAAGGAGAGCTGCGAGAAGCCCGCAACCTTAGTAATCTGGAACTGTCTTCGATACGAGTCTGTACGCTGATTTCTTCCGGGAGCTATGGGGCGCAATACTCAGACATACCGGTATTCTTAAATTCTGAGAGCCTTCCGACACGGGGTTATGAAAATTGTTCCTTCTCTAGTAATTCTAGCACTAACGCTAGCCATTACAGTCAATGGAATGCAAGGTGCATCAGCCTCTGTACCGCTGAGGGTTGATTCTGGCGGATTTAACATCAACACTCTCCAAGGCAAGCTCGACTCGGTCAGCCACTCCGGTGTACCGTTCAGCCTGTCCAACTTCCTCCAGGACGAAGCGGACGTAGCCGACCAGGCCACAAATCCGACACCCAACACCGCCATAACCCCAACGTACGTCCTCAATAGCAACCTCGACGGCACAACCGTCGCGGCTCCTGACGTGACAGTCAACCAGGACACGCTCGCAGCCACACAGAACGAGCCGAGCATCGCAGTAGACCCGAACAACGCGAACCGAATCGTCGTTGGATCCAATGACTACGTTACTCGAACATGGTCTTGCACCATAGGAGGCACTCCGTGTAGTGCTCTCGGCGATGGCTATTCCGGAACACATTATTCCAAGGATGGCGGCCAGACATGGTGCTGCGTAGCCACTGATCCGAACAATCTAGGAACACTCATCCCAGGAGTAGAACGTCTAACCGGCGGGATTTACGATGCAGGTGGCGACCCGACTGTCTTCTTTGACAATCTCGGCCACGTCTACTTCAGCGGCCTCGGCTTCGACCGAACCTCACCGCCCAATACCGTCACCCTTAGTAAGGGTACCTTCGACACGAGCGGTAATCTCCACTGGGGACCACCCACGTTCATCGGACAGACAACAGCCCCCTCAACCCTCAACGACAAGCCTTGGAGCACGATAGACAATAACCCAGCCAGTCCATTCTATGGCCGAATCTACGTCAGCTGGACAAGGTTCATCTTCAACCCGCATACTGGCGCCTATGTCCAATCGCCCATAATCTTCACTTACTCGACTGACGGAGGCCAGACCTTCAGCACATCCCAGCTAATCGTCGGCAACGTTCTCTACAGCCAGGGCAGCCATGTGATGGTTGGATCCGACGGCACGGTCTACGTTCTCTGGGACGGTGACACCCACCTCGGACCCTTCGACAGCACCTGGGTGACCAAATCCACGAACGGCGGAGTCACCTGGAGCCAGCCCGTAGCGATCGCACCCCTAGTCGACATTCACTCCCCACGAAACTCCGTCTTTAGAGTGAACAGCTTCCCCGCGGGCGCTGTCGCTCCCAACGGTGACGTTTACGCTGCCTGGTCGACTGAGGCCCTGAACACGGCCACCAGTTATGGTGTGGACACGACTTGCTTTTCGAGCAATACTGTCTGCCACGCTGCAGTCTACTGGAGTGAGTCGAGCAACGCCGGAGCTACTTGGTCTACGCCTCAACTCGCCTTCCCAGCCCTTGATGCATCCTCTCGAACGGCGATCGGCTACCCACAGGCCCAGCCCAGCGGTGGCACATTAAACGCCCCGTCAGCCCAACGCGTTGACACGTTCTTCCCCGCAGTCGCTGTAGCTCCCAACGGCAATGTATACATCTCAAGCTATGCTGCTGACGTCGTCTCGCCTTGGCAGCTTTGCGCTCAGCCCGACAACCCAACCGCAGTTGGACGGATCAACTGCCTAGCGCTCGACAATTACGTCAACAACGCCAGGCTCGACTACGTTGTTACTGACCTAACAACCAGCACGACCCAGACGGTCACTACGCACCCGATCAACTCGCGCTACCAGTTCGGCGGAGGCTTCATCGGTGACTACACAGACCTCGCCGTAGACTCCAACAACAACTTCCACGCCGTATGGGCAGACACGAACAACGTGCAGACAGTCGTCTGGTGGTACGGCTTCCAGTTCGTACCGACCACCATACACCAGCAGGACATCGTTACCGCAACCGGATCATTCTGAGAGAATAACGTCTCCCAGAAAAACCCCTCCTTTTTTTCAATTCCACATTCTCGCATAATGCCACATTCCGTTTGAGTGTCGGCGGAGGTCCCGTGGACCACCGAGTCTTATAGTGCGGAGCGGGAGCGGCGGCTCCATGCCTTCATCTAAGATGGAAGTTAAACATCTCAATAACCCAGACGAAGTCCGAAAGTTCGAGAACGGAAAGATCGAGCTTGTAAAAATGGGCGGAGGCACGATAGGCCGAGCCAAGTTCGAACCCGGATGGAGCTGGTCAAAGCGTGTAAAACCGATAGCGAAGACCGAAAGCTGCGAAGCTCCCCACTTTCAATACCACGTCTCAGGCATTCTTCATATCGTGATGAATGACGGTACCGCGAAAGATGTCAGCCGCGGAGAAATATCGCTGGTGCCGCCGGGTCATGATTCGTGGGTCGTAGGAAACGAGCCGGTTGTCGTAGTCGATTTTCAGGGCTTAGCGGACTACGCGAAACAGTCCGCGAAGAAATAGGACCTCCTAGCCGCGCCCGCTCTACTCGCACACGCATCAACATTATCTCCCGGAATCATCCGGGAAACAGGCAGAATTCGCCCCTACTCCGATGACTCGCCCAATCTTTCTCTGGTCCAATCTCATTCTCATTGGCACAATCCTTACCCTCGCCTCCGTGTTGATTGGTGACTCTCGTGGCGGCTACGGTTTTCCGTTAGCTTGGAAGACTGGAGGATGCCCGCCACCTGGCATCGTAATTTCTGAATCGTGCTTGCTAGCGATAGGCTATGATTGGCTAAGTTTCGGACTGGATGCGTTGATCTACACGTTCATCGGGTTTGGGATTCTTCTTGCATATTCCAAGTATCGTGTCGCGAAGCAGATCCGTTAGAATTGGCGAACGTTCGCCGCCCTTTTCAAGGTCTTCTATACAAGTCGTGAGATAAGGAGTATCAGCCCAATTGCATAAGCCGCGGCTTTGTGAATCCTCAACAATAATCGCGCATTTTTGTTGGTCTCAGGCGCGTATTCTTTTTCGTTTGTCAGGACTGCCATATGATGCATCTCGACCACAGTGATTCCGAGAAAGACTGCCAAGCCGAGCCCGACAAGGTCAATTCGTAACGCTTGTATGTAGTAACTGGCTAGGACTGGCATGAAGCCCCAGGCCATGCCGAAGCCAGCGTACGAGTGTAGCCACTTTGGTTTCTCTATCGGGTAGAACAGGGCGAAGAATCCTCCTACCACAACGAATACCAGGAACCATATCGAGTAGATCAGCGACATGTAGACTCCAACAGCAACACCGGCCAGAACCGCCAAAACTCCAACGGCTCTGATCGCGCTACGATTCATCCTCGGAAAATAGGGAAGATATTTGTCGCTACTTCCTGCGATGTCGATGTAGTGTGCTCCAATAACCAGGCCTAAAAATCCAGCAAGCATCGTAAACAAGTAACGGTCCAAGTGGAACTCGGGAGCCAAGGTCGAGGCAACTGTTACCCATGAGAAGAGGACTAGGCTGAACGGCCAACGTAGACCGAACCACCAAACATTCCTCTTCCAGATGCCGACAAGATCAGGCTCGACCAGCGGAAGAACACTGTCAGGCATAACGGGCGCTCACTTCCGACATATTTAGCAGGTTCCAGTGCCCCCTGATTGAGTCTACGGGTTCTGAGGCGTTCTCGGCAATCCAAACGGTGAGCGTCTCATCCTGTTAATCCAGAACGAGATAATGGGGACGGACCAGATCAAGAGCCTGACGTGTACTCCGAGAAAAACCCAGTCCCACGGAGCAACAAGGGCTATGAGCACTATCACCGTCAGGAGGCTCAGTCGGTTTCGAACCCTCCTCATCCTTATCATAACATAACCATCAACAAGATGCTCCTCTTCCTGCGCGATAATGTGGGCAAAAGCGGCCAGGATCAATAGACTAGCTGCGAGGTCGACCGTGAATAGGATCGACGCATATTCCTGAACGTTGAGAGAATTGAAAGTAGACACGACCTGGTCGAAGAGGTACGGGGTTAGGGCAACGAGGACTAGTAGCACGATGTTGAGTAGTGTTATGAGACGGGTCTCGATCGGGAGAACCGACATGTCGCTGGTGTAGATTATCCAGCTTGTGATGAGGATCAAGAAGACAAAGAGAAACTGGAGGATGTTCCTGTTCATCTCGTCTACACTTGACGATTGGCTAACAGTTATGACAAGGCTGATCGCGCCGATCGAGAGGGACAATCCGTAGATCAGATCGGAGAGTGTCTCCAGTCTGGGTCGGGGGCGTCGCGGTGCCCGCTGTCCCTCTTGCGCAGACAACAACACTCGGGTCCAGTCAGCCCACATATGACGCTTTAGTCCGACCGGGCTATCAGAGATTGGATGGCCTGAAAGAATCGCTGCCGAGTATCGCTGCTGACTACTGGAGGAACGTGAGAAGATTTGCGGAGTAGCCTGTCAGCCGCCGAAGGCCGTTGTCATGTGAATGATTGCTGCGAAGAACAAGAGCCCTGTTATCGTTAGGTGCGTTGGTTTCCAGTAGCCGAAGATCCTCCTGATCGCGGGCAGTCTTTTGTGGATGTATCGTCCGAAGACCCCACTTGCCGCGGACGCGACAAGTACCTAGGTTGTCAGACCCGCTAGACCATGGCTGACGAGTTCGTGGGAATTGAAGTGATAGGGGAACCGGGCGTGGATGAGAACGGCGATCAGTCCGAAGAAGCTCAAGGTGATGTGGATCGAGAGCCAGGGTCGGACTCCACCTGCCTTCTTGATTAGTCCCATCCATGCGCTTCTCTTGACGAGAGTGTAGAATTGGGCGCCTACTAGAAGGAATGTCCCAGCGTAGGCGAAGAGCAGCCCGGGTTGTGTTCCTCCTTTGAGACCGTCAAAGAGGCCGCCTAACGCTCTCCGAGATTCTAGCAGAACGATGATCGCGACAAATCCGATAGCGAAGAAGATGGGCCATGAGTAGTCTATCCAGAACACTTGTTTGATCGGAATCAAGGTCTCTTCGCCTTCTGTGCGGCCTTCATCCGGTTCCGCGTCGCTATTGCGCGGCTGATGACGTCCCTGAAACCGAAGCCTGTGATGAACGCCGACACACCAACGGTCGTGAGGGTGACAAATGTTCTGACACTTGGAGAGGCAAGCCCGCCCGCGCCGCCACGTTGATTCGATTGACTGCTTAGCAGGACATAGGCGCCTATGACAATGATAGAGAGTACTATTGCTGTGGCGAGTATTTTCCTCTTGACCGACATTTGCGGTTCTCTTTAGGAGATCATGGCGGGCCCCTCAGTTTTCTCGGAACCGCGCAGGAAGAATTAAGGAGGCGGGTTTTGAAATGAAATCTGTGTCACATGACACTAAGGCTCAGGGTTACAGAATTCCACTGAATATTCATAGCCAAACCGATATTTTCTGGTCAATCCTTCAGCCCTAGAAGTAACAGGCAAGATATCGGGCCGCTCGTGCCACAACGGGTGATACCCAAGAGATGAAGTCGACTCCTACAAAACCTGGAGCAGTGTTTCCCCCGAGCAATATGCCGGGCACGGCCATCGTGTTGACGTTACTCGGAGGCTTTGCCTACTGCCCGTTAGCCGTTGGGTTCTTCATTGGCTTTGCTGAGGTAGGTGCGGTCCCTTTACAGTTTGCAATATTCTTCCTATCTGACATGGGCGTGATTGGTTGCGTAGTCATGTTGGGAGTGAGACCCAAACGTCACGTCGCTTGGGGAGTCTGTGTGTTGCTCTTCTCGGTGCTAGCCGTAGCCGTTGACGGTCTTGTAAACTTCTTCGACATCTCTGTTCCCTTGGGCATCATCTGGGCCGCTCCTTTCATGCTCGTCGTAATCGGTGGCATCCTAGCGATAATCTGGAGACCTCCGGCAGACGCTAGCACCTCAAACATAAATGAAATCGTTCATAACTAGTCAGGAGCGTGGAGTCTGTCGGCGGCGATGTGTTTCGGCGATCTAGACGGATTTGCAGTTCAGTACTTTAGCTGGCCCACTGTGATTTCGAGGATTCGGTTCCGGTGATAAGGATTCATCTGGGGCGCGGTTGGTTGAAGTGCGCTCTCCGTCGTGCGCGGTGACGCAGAATGTGGGCGCAGGTTTTCCTTCACCCATTCTGGGACAATCACTGCTCTCAACAGTTCTTGCACTGAAATGCCTCTCTTCTTCGCTTGATAGGATACGGTAAGGAAAGTCTCTTCGGCCAACGAAAGCATGATCTTGTTCATCGCTTAGAACCCACTTGACGCCTTGACAGCTATATAGAGTATATAATCATTTCACGCGCTATATTCGAATCCAGACCGAAGGAAAAAACTCTGGAGCGCCTGCTTATCCTCTTGTTGACCGCTGGCCTACGTGGGTTTCTAGGAAACTCGCGGCTCGCTTGATCGCATCGATCTCGTTTTCTCGACGTACGAACCCGTGGCCCTCATTCTCGTAAATCTTGACCTCGACCGTCACTCCATTCTTTCTCGCTGCCTCAGCCATCTGCTCTGTCTCCTTCACCGGGCAGCGTATGTCGTTCCGACCTGCGAGGAGGAGAAGCGGGGCGCGGATGCGATTTGCGAAAAATAACGGCGAGCGGTCTTGCCAGAGATCGTGGTCCTCAACGGGGTCTCCCATCAGCCACTCATCATTCTTTTGGAGAACAGGGTCTTCGTTCTCATGGGCTGTGAACCAGTTTGCCAGTGGAACAATGCTTACGCCCGCGGCCCACAGATCCGGGTACTTTGTCAAGGCCATTAGTGTGAGATATCCTCCCCACGAGCCACCTGTTATCGCGATACGGCTCGGATCGACGTAGCCTGTCGACTTGAGATAGTCAACTGCGGCGACCAAGTCCTTGAGGTCGCCCCCACCAGCATCTTTTCGGAGGGACTCCGTGAATCCACGGCCGAAGCCCGTCGATCCCCGGAAGTTGGGCGCGATTACCAAGTAGCCGTGGCTCGTGTAGTACTGTAGGCTGGGGAACCAGCTGTTGAAGTGTTCCCACTGGGGGCCGCCGTGGGAGTAGACTATTGCTGGGTGGGAATGGTCGGCCTTGATGTTTGCCGGGACGTAAAGGAAGCCGGCTATCGGCGTCTGGTCGAAAGAAGGATAGACGACAAGCTGAGGATTAACGAAATTTTCACGATGTAGGCCACCGACTAGTGAGTCGGTGATCTGCTTCAAGCTACGCGCCTTGAGGTCGTAGACCCAGATGTCGTGCGGGCTATCGCCGGAGGCATGAATGATTGCGAGGCGCTTCCCATCCCGGGAGAATTTGGCAGCACGGACAACTCCCTGAGTTGGCGGGATCTCTTCCTCCTGTCCATTGAGATCTCGGAGGAGGAGTCTCACATTCCCCCCCTCGTTTACAACGTACGCGAACCGATCTTCAGTTGGGGACACGTCGACAAGCTGGCTGTCCCAGTCTTGCAGAGTCAGCCATTGAAACTCGGGTCCCTGCTTCAGTTCCAGCAGAGCAACAGCATCTATTCCCCGGTCGTTGGCGTTGCTCGTAACATAGACTCTCTTACCATCGCGGGTCCAGCCCCCAGTGATCGTGGTCGACTTGTCGTCTATCGGGGCGAGCATTGTCTCGTTCCCCGTTTCTAGATCATACACGCTCGCGCCAGTGTACTGATAATTCCGGGTCCTTGTCAGCGCGAGCTTGTGCCCATCGGGACTGAACTCAAGGGATTCACAGTCGCCTGCCTCGTGACCAATTATCTTCTTGATCGTTCCCTTGTCCGGGTCAAACTGGAATACAGGATAAGTCCCAGGACCCTGGCGCTCCCCGGCGAACACCAATGATCGTCCGTCGGGCGACCATCTCGTGTCCCGGTATCCGATCTTTTCGGTGACTGTGATGTTGCTGATCGTGAATTCTGTCAGATCCAAAAGATAGAGGTTCGGCTTCTCGTCTCCCTGAACATCTTGCGTGTAGAGAAGGTAACGGCCATCGGGAGATGGGTCCTGAAGGAGAGTTCTCTCATCGCTCACAGTTAGTTGGACTGGCCATCCTCGGTTACTCGGCACCGCCCAGATGTTGTAGCGGCCGGTGATGTTAGTGTCGAAGTAGAGATGTTCGCCGTCTACTGACCATTGTACGCTGAGTATGCCGCGTGTGTAGTAGAGCTTGTCAATGTCCAATGGGCGATGACTCGAACTAGATGGGCTGGTAACTGTTGCACTGGCCAGTTTTGTGGCGGGTGTAGAAATCAATGGGACCACTCAGACTTTAGGGGGTTACTGACCGGATATAACGAAGTTACCGTGTAGCGTTGAAGAGAAGGGCGCCTCAACCAGTCCGCCGAGAAGGACTACGTTTGCTGTAAATGTGACGTCGAGCTTGTAATTACCGTTGACACGAACTCCTTGATCTACAGTAAGATAGATCGTATGTGTACGGCCCCCTATTCCGCCACTGATGTTGGTCTTTCCCAGATCTATGGTCTGATTCGAGGGGTTGGTGAGCATCATACTCATTGTGATGTTGGTTGTGCCACCATTACTGGAGGTGCTCGAGTCTGTAGTTCTCACGGTTCCCTGAGTTCGGACGCTGAAGAAATACTCCCACGCCGTAATGATCTGGATTGTTACGTCTAGGTTGGGATCGGCGCTGTTTGTACCTGTTGTCTCGTTGAAACGTGCGACTGCAAGGGGCACGTTGAACGCCTGAGCCACGGCGATGGGCGTTACGGCGATTATGATGATCGCTATCGCGATTATTCCGAGTATGAGCTTTCTTCTAGATCTTGTCTTGGGAGCAGCCATGTCTTCTTCAAATCCCCGCCCGAGAAACATGGAGTATTAGATTTTGTTACTGTTCCCAAACTCGATGAGTAGATGGCCGTTTAGCCGGCGTAGGCGTGAACAGTCTATCTTTTATGGGCGACTTGCAATTTCCCTACTGAGACTCCTTGGGAATCCCTGTGCTCGTTTCTAGATTAGACAAGCTCGAGGAGCAAGTCTTCCACCATGTCTTCGAGTTGAGCCCGAGGCAAGCAGTGATGCTTGGCTTGCACGATTATGATGGATTGCTGCCTGATGTTTCGTCAGATCAGCAAAAAGCATGGGCCGACAAAGCCGTCGGACTGCTTCAGCGGATCAAAGATGAATTTCATGAGCTCGACAAGGAGGGACGGGAAGATGCGCAGTCGATGGAGACTATGCTTGAGAGAATGCTGTTCGAGATACAAGATCTCCGTGCGTATTCGACTCGGCCCACGATCTATTCGTTGCAGCTGAGTGCTACTCCGTACATTTCCCGCGAGTATGCGCCGGTCGATGCTAGGATGAGCGCGGTGAACAAGCATCTCCGCAACATCCCCCTATTTCTAGATCAAGCGTCGAGAAACCTTGACGGAACCTTAGCAGACCCGATTGTCGAGGTCGCGATAAAGCAGATTCAAGGAGTCATGCGGGACCTTGACGGAGACGCGTCTCGAGAGGCTGCAAAGGCGAACGTCGCGATACGCGAAGAGTTCGAACGGTCAAAAGCGGAAGCAGTAATCTCGATGGTTGGTTTCATCGAAGCTCTCCATGAAGAGCACAAGACCTCAATGGATTTCGCACTCGGAAGAGATCGATTCCAGAAGCTGTTGTGGGTGAATGACAGGATCAGCCAACCAGTGGAGGAAGTGTTAGAATTAGCACTTCGAGACCTTGAAGCGAACACGAAAGCGTTGAGAGAGGTTACTGAGAGAATTAGGCCGGGCGCGACGGTAGAAACAATTCTGGAGGAGATTCAGCAAGACCATCCAACGGCGAAGGTCCTGCTAGATGATGCGGCTGAGGGATTACATGATCTTGAAGGATGGTTGAGGGAGAGAGAACTTGTTCGCATTCCCGCAGGGACCCGGGTTCGAGTGGTTCCAACTCCGTCCCACATGCGAGCCACGACCACCGCAGCGATGTCATCGCCAGGTCCATTCGAGAAAGAAGGCCTAGAAGGACTGTACTACGTTACTCCTCCAGAGGAGGGATGGGATGCTAAGAGAACTGAGGAATGGCTACGGCATCTGAACCGTGTGACGTTGAAGGAGATTGCGATTCACGAGGTCTGGCCGGGACACTACGCACACCGTGTCTTCCAGAAAGAGTACGGAACTTCGATGACGCGGAAGGCCTACTGGAACTACGCGTTCGGCGAGGGCTGGGCCCACTACTGCGAAGAGATGATGCTGGACGAGGGGTACGGGGTTGAACGATTACGGTTTATCCAGTTGAAGGAGGCGTTGTTGAGGGACTGTCGGTTTATCGTCTCGTTCAAAATGCACACGCAAGGAATGACGCTCGACGAGGCGCGACAGTTCATCATGAAGAATGCGCTTATGGATGCGGGACCTGCTGAGCGAGAAGCGTTGCGGGGAACCTTCGACCACTCCTATTATGGCTATACACTCGGGAAACTATTCATCAAGAAAGCGCGAGAGAGATTCTTCCACGCCCACCCTGACGAGCCAATTAGGACATTCCACGACAAGCTGTTGAGCTTAGGTGGTGCACCGGTCGGGCGGGTTGACTCGCTCATTGTCTGAACATTTCTGTTTCAGCCTGTTGGTGTGTTCGTAGGCGTTTGCTTCGATAGTGTAGTGCCGTGTAGACTACGAGTATTGCTGCTGCTATTATCACAATAATTCCTAGTATCACCAGAGAAGGATCTGTGGCGTTTGCGGCTGGCCTAGCCGGCAGGTCGTAAGTGTAGATCGTGTCGGGTGTAGTGAAGTAGAGTTTGTTGTTGGGCCCTAGTTCGACTGCGATTATTCCGCCCGGTGCAGTGTAGAGCGGGGTCATGGAGAGGACTGAGCCGGTCGCGTTGAGCTGAAGCTGGACCAGGTTGCCCGTGCTGTATTCGCCGAAGATGTAGCTGTTCGGGGCAACGGTGGCGATGCCGGTGGGTGTGACGACCGGGTTGAAGTCGACGGTCGGGTCGATGAATCTGGAATCGTTGCAGATACCTACACACGTGGGCCAACCATAGTTGCCGTTTCTTATGATGATTAGGATCTTGTCATCACTGTACAATCCCGGCATAGTGGCGATTAGACGATTATTCGAGGAGTCAAAGTCGAAGCCGAAACTGTTCCGTATTCCCCACGCATAGTCCAAGCTTCCAGTAATCGGATTGTCGCTGGGGATCGAGCCGTCCGGGTTGATCCGGAGCATCTTCCCAGTCATTGAACCCTGGTTCTGAGCCTGCTGGTCTTGATGGAACTCCCCGACCATCGCGTACAACTTACCATCCGGTCCAAATTTGATGTAGCCACCATTGTGGTAGACGGTATTCGGTGCGCTGCTCGTCACATCGAAAATATCCTTTGGACTGGTGCCAGTGTTGCCGTTAGCAGTGTAGCGCACGATATGGCCGTGAGTGAAGGACCCGCTGTCGCGGTACGTGTAATAGATGTAGACATAGTTGTTTGACGAGAATCCGGGGTCAAGGGCAATGCCTAGAAGTCCGGCCTCGCCGTCGGAAAAAATGGGAGTGATTGTTTCAAAGGGAGTAGGAAGAAGTGTTCGGTTCGGTTGAATGATGCGAATATTGCCTGTATCCTTTTCGGTGTAGAAGATGCGACCGTCCGGGGCGAACCTTAGCGAGACGGGAAATTTGAGGCCGGTGAGAAGAGCGTTTACGGGGGAGGTTATGTTGGTTTGCGGGATTATCGAGGGGCTGACGGAGAAGAGAACCAGAATGGTCGTCTTAAAGAGAAGGTTGTGAGATAGGTGGCTGTTCAGATGACGAATCACTCTCTCGCGGCTGAGTCGGACCTTCAACTCTATCGATTAAATACCCTAGTGGATAGAATCGTTATAGATCCGAAATGACTCGTAAGGAATGGCAGAAGAAAAAGAAGAAGATGTCCGGTCGAGAAGGCCCCAAGAAAGGCAAGGTCCGCTAGAAATACACAGCTTCCATCTGAAGACGAAAACCGGCAAGTATCCTGATTAGGACACTAGTATGTGTCACGATAATGGTTCTATTATGGATTGAGTGTCAATAGCGCTTCTCGCTTATCTCCATCGCGTCCTTCGTCGTCTCAGAGAACTCTAGCAGAGTCTCGACGGTCTGGCTGCGGTACCGTCCCGTGTTCCGGACGTAGTGGAGGTAGTTCTGCATCTGGTCCTGGAATACTCTCACATTGTCTGCGACTACTACGCTTCCCTGGTGCAGCTTATTCTCGACGGCTTTCAGATAGTCGAGATACTGGGTCTTCTCCGCGTCTAGGAAGACGAGGTCGAAGGGTCCGGGAAGCGTCGGGAGAATCTCCATGGCATCTCCTTGGATGACCTTGATCTGACCCTCTAGCTTCGCGCGTTCGACGTTCTGTTCAGTTATCCGGGCGTTTTCCGGGTTCTTCTCTACCGTCGTTATCTCTGCTCTGGCCGGGCTGTTCTTGGCTATGAGGATGGCAGAGTATCCGTACAGGGATCCTACTTCCAAGATCTTCCGGGGCTTGTGCTTCCCGACGACCTCGGCGAGAATCTTTCCTTTGACCGGTCCGATTGAGGGTATGAAGGATTTCTTGCCCATCTCCTCGATCTCGCGCAAGACCGCGTCGGCGGGGTCCGTGGTCTTTCTCGACACTTGCATCAGCCATAGGCGTAGCGGGCTGATAATTGAGCCAATCGGTACGCTTCCCAGAACCCTCAAACGCCGGAGAGGAGCCTGTCCCAGAAGTCTGGAGAGTGGGAAATTTCTCGCGACACAAGATTTCTATAGGGTTCCTTTTTTTTGTAGAATGCGCCTGATCCGTTATCTTTTCTTTTCTGTTAACTATTCTTTTTCTGTTATCTTTTTCTCGACCCCCCCGGGGGGTATGTCAGAACAAAAAAAAATCCTTCACACTTTTATCGACCTGCTCGAGCTGGGAAATCTCCCGGAACAAGCCCTGATCCGGAATTGCGGCATGCGATTTGAGATCGCGAGATCTTCACGATGAGCTATACGCTCAATTTCCACTCTGGAAAAAACAGTCGACCGTCCTATTCTGCGCGTCAAAAAGGAAGACTCGCC
>Ga0209239_1000481_pt1 | contig 22821 bp, 24 predicted proteins | sample GraSoi013_2_20cm_FD_185824 | JGI IMG/M metagenome (GOLD analysis project Ga0209239, IMG submission 185824) | Grasslands soil microbial communities from the Angelo Coastal Reserve, California, USA - Sample 10_02_2013_2_20cm (SPAdes) (version 2) | ecosystem: Environmental > Terrestrial > Soil >...
CCGTTACAATCGATCCACTCCGCACCTTTCTCAGGCCACCCACGGTCCGCCCCGGTCTCGCGGCCCCCGTTACAATCGATCCACTCCGCACCTTTCTTAGGCCACCCACGGTCCGCCCCGGTCTCGCGGCCGTCGTTGCAGTAGTCATCGCGGCCCTCCTTGCAACAGCCTGCGCGACGGTGCCCGTCACAGGCCGCCATCAGCTCCTGCTCCTCTCGGAGGGCCAGGAGACGCAGATGGGACTCACCGCCTATCAGCAGATCCTCAAGAAGTCCAAGCTCTCCACGGATCCGGTGGCCACCGAGCAGGTGAGGCGGGTTGGCAAGAGGATCGCCGAGGCGACCGGCCGCAGCGATTTTCAGTGGGAATTCAACCTGATCGAGGACAAGCAGGCGAATGCCTTCTGTCTGCCGGGGGGCAAGGTGGCGGTGTACACGGGTCTCCTCCCGATCACGCGCGACGACGCGGGACTCGCCGCTGTCCTCGGCCACGAGGTCGCCCACGCCATCGCCCGCCACGGCGGTGAGCGGGTAAGCCAGGGGCTCCTCGTTCAGGTGGGCCTCGCCGCCACCCAGATAGCGCTGGCGCGGAACGACCCCGCAGCCGTCCAGCAGGTCACGGCGCTCCTCGGGGCCGGCGCCACGGTGGGGCTGCTCCTGCCCTGGAGCCGCACCCAGGAGTCGGAGGCCGACCACCTGGGCCTCATCTTGATGGCCAAGGCCGGCTATGACCCGCACGCCGCGCTCGACCTCTGGAGGCGGATGGCCGAGGCCGCCAAAGGAAGCGGGCGCCCGCCCGAGTTCCTGTCCACCCACCCCTCGGAAGCGACCCGGATCGTGCAGATCGAGGGCTGGATCCCGGAGGCGATGCAGTACTACCACCCCCGCTGACCCGGCCTCGGTAGCACCATCGGGTGGGTCGGAGTGGGGTGACTGACCCCACCCGTCGCCCACCGCTCACTTAGCCGGAATTCCACGAAAAATCATGTGTTTTTCCTTGACAGGACCTTTTGGGTGACGCTAATGTGCCCAGCTAAGTGGGACAGAGTGGGATGAAGGCCCGTGGCTGTCCCATGGAGCGAAATGTTTATTGGACGCTACCAGCACACGATCGACCCGAAAGGCCGGGTGAGCGTTCCGGCGAAATACCGAAATGTGCTCGCGCAACACGAGGGCAACCTGATCGTCGTGCCCCAGGATCAGTGCCTCAACGTGTACCCGTTCACGGCGTGGGAGCGCGTCGTCGGCGCGCTCAACGATCAGTCGCAGTTCGACGAGCGGCTGCGTCGCGTCGGCCGGCTCTGGATCTCGCGCGCGAAGGAAGTCGAGCTCGACGGCGCGGGACGCATTCTGCTTCCGTCCGACAGCCGGGAGCAGGCGGGGCTCGGGAAAGATGTCACGCTCGTCGGCCTGGGGCGCGATTTCTTCGAGATCTGGGACCGCAGGCGGTTCGAGGAGTACGAGCGGTCGCACGGCGACGCGCTGGCCTCGGACTTCACCTGGCTCTCGCAGGTGGGAGTGAAGTAGTTCACGTTCCGGTGCTCGTCGACGAGGTCGCCTTTCTCCTGCGACCGCGCGGCGAAGGATGGGTGATCGATGGGACGGTGGGAATGGGTGGTCATGCCGAGGCGTTGCTGATGACGAGCCCCGCGTCCGTCCGGCTCCTGGGCCTCGACGTGGACCCCGAGGCAATGCGGCACGCCGGCGCGCGGCTCGCGCGGTTCGGCGAGCGCGTGCGCCTCGCGCGGGAGAGCTTCCGGAACCTCCGGACGGCGGCGGAGGCGCACGGCGTCGCGCGCGCGCGGGCGCTCCTGCTCGACCTCGGCGTGTCGTCTCACCAGCTCGAGGCGTCGGGGCGCGGCTTCTCCTTCCAGCGCGACGAGCCGCTCGACATGCGCCTCGATCCCACCCGCGGCGAGTCCGCCGCTGACCTCGTGAACCGGCTGACCGAGGCCGAGCTCGCGCGGATCCTGGTCGAGTACGGCGAGGAGCCGCACGCGCGGCGGATTGCCCGGACGATCGCGCGGCGGCGCCCACTCGGGAGGACCGGCGACCTCGTCGCCGCCGTGCGGAGCGCGGTGCCCCGTGCGGCCTGGCCGCACCGCCTGCACGTCGCGACGCGGACATTCCAGGCCTTGCGGATGGCCGTGAACGACGAGCCCGCGGCGCTCCGCGACGCGCTTCGCGACGCGCCCGCGCTGCTCGAGGTCGGCGGTCGACTCGGCGTGATCTCCTTTCACTCGGGCGAAGATCGCATCGTGAAGCGCACGTTCCGAGCTCTGGAGTCGGCGGGCTACGCCGAGCTCCAGCCGTCGCCCCTCGGGCCCGAGGACGACGAGGTGCGGGCCAACCCCCGCGCCCGGAGCGCGAAGCTCCGCGTGCTGGAGCGACGGGAGTGACGAACGCACAGCGACTCCATCGTGAACACGACCCCCGCGCCCGGCGGATCCTCGTCGCGGCGCTCGCCGCCGCGGCGGTGCTCGTCGGGGGCGCGCTGACCGTCGTCGGGATGCGGGTGCAGCAGGTCCAGCTCGCGTACCGCCTGGACGAGGTTCGCGCGCGCCACGCGCGGGCGGAGGCGAACGTCCGGCAGCTCGAGATCGAGGTGGCCACGCTCCGCTCGCCCGGGCGGGTGGAGGCGCGCGCCCGGCAGCTCGGCCTGGTGGCGCCGGGACGCGATCAGGTCAGGCTCGCGCGCGAATACGTGGCCGGCGGGACCGGCCTGGCGGCCACGCGCGGGGGCCGCATCGAGGCGCTCGCGAAGTGACGCCCGGCGACCTCCGCGCGCGGGTCCTGATCCTCGCGGCCCTGCTCGCCGTGGGGTTCGGAAGCCTGACCGGGCGCCTCGCGTGGCTCCAGGTCGTCAAGCGCGCCGAGCTCGCACAGCTCGCCGAGCGGCAGTACTCGCGCACCGTGGTCCTGCACGCCCAGCGCGGCCCGATCCTCGACCGCCAGGGCACGCCGCTCGCCACCTCGACGCCGACCGAGTCGCTCTTCGTCCAGCCACGGAGCGTCGGTGATCCCGAACGCGTCACGGCGCGGCTGGCGCCGATCCTCGGCCTGCCGCCCGGCGAGGTGCACGCGGCCCTGACGAGCTCGCGCTCGTTCGTCTGGCTCCGTCGGAAGCTCCCGCCCGCGGTCGCCGGCCAGGTCCGGGCGCTCCGCGAGCCCGGGCTCGGCCTGCTGCCCGAGCCCCTCCGCCTGTATCCGAACCGCGAGCTGGCGGCGCAGGTCGTTGGGTTCGAGGGTGTCGAGGGCGGGCTCGAGGGCATCGAGCGCGCCTTCGACGACGAGCTCGCGGGCACGCCCGGCAAGGCGATCGTCGGCCGCGACGCGCTCGGTCGCGAAGTCACCGCGCCGCACGTGCTGGAGGCGCCCCAGCCCGGGCACGGCGTCATGCTCACGATCGACCGGACGATCCAGTACGTCGCCGAGCGCGAGCTCGACGCCGCCTACCGCCGGACCGGTGCGAAGTCGGGAATGACGGTCGTCCTCGACCCGCGCACCGGCGAGGTGCTGGCCATCGCCATCCGACCGACGTTCAACCCGAACGTCTTCCTGGCCGCGCCGTCCAGGGACTCCTGGCGCAATCGCGCGGTGACCGATCCGTTCGAGCCCGGCTCGACCTTCAAGGTGATCCTCGCCGCGGCCGCGCTCGATGAGGGCGTGGTCCGGCCCAACGACCTCATCTACGGCGAGAACGGGTCGTTCACCATCGCGAAGACGACGATCCACGACTGGAAGAAGTACGGCTGGATGACGTTCGGCGAGGTGCTGCAGAACTCGTCGAATGTGGGCTCGATTAAGGTGGGCCTCGTCTTGGGGCGCGATCGGTACTACCGCTACATGAGCGCGTTCGGCTTCGGGGCGGCGACGGGCGTCGGCCTTCCCGGAGAGAGCCGCGGGCTCCTGCGCGCCCCCGGGCGCTGGTCGCTCCTGTCGCTGCCGACGATGTCCATCGGGCAGGAAGTCTCGGTGACCGCGCTCCAGCTGGTCGCGGCGTTCGGGGCCGTCGCCAACGGCGGCACGCTCATGAGGCCGCGGATCGTGCGCACGACCTTCGACGCCGAGGGTCGAGAGCTCCGGCGGTTCGAGCCGGAGCCGGTCCGTCAGGTGATCTCGCCCGTGACGGCGCGGACGCTGACGCGGATGCTCGTGCGGGCCGTCGAGGCCGGGACCGGGCACAACGCGGCGATCACCGGATACGCCGTCGCGGGCAAGACGGGGACGGCGCAGAAGCTCGATCCGGCGACCCGGCGCTACTCGCGGGCGCCGGGCGTGCTGTCCTTCGTCGGCTGGGCGCCCGCGGACGAGCCGCGCTTCGTCATGCTCGTGATTCTCGACGAGCCGAAGGGCGCGAGCTGGGGGAGCGAGGTGGCCGCGCCGGTCTTCGGCGCGGTCGGCCGCGAGATCCTGCGCTACCTCGACGTGGTGCCGCGCGACGGTCAGCCCATGCAGATCGTCACCGGGCCGTCGCCCCAGCTTCCCGCCTCCGGCGTGACCGCCCCCGTGAGGCTCGTCGGCGCCGACGTGGCGGTCGACGCCAACGGCGGCCGCGTGATGCCGGATCTCACGGGCCGGATGCTCCGGAGCGCGCTCGCCGCGCTCGCGCCGCTCCATCTCACGGTGGAGATCCGGGGACAGGGCCGCGTCGTCCAGCAGGCGCCCCGGCCCGGGGCGCCCCTCCGGCCCGGCCTCACGGCGCGGCTCATACTGGCGCCCGGCGCGCGCGGCAGCGCGAGCCGAGCGGCGCCGCCCCGTGAGGTGAGCGACGTGCGCGGCAGCGCGAGCCGAGCGGCGCCGCCCGGTGAGGCGAACGACGTGAGCGGCAGCGCGAGCCGAGCGGCGCCGCCCGGTGAGGCGAACGACGTGAGTGGCAGTGCGAGCCGAGCGGCGCCGCCCGGTGAGGTGAGCGACGTGAGCGGCAGTGCGAGCCGAGCGGCCCCGAGCCGTGAGGCGAGCGACGTGATCAGATGAGATGGCGGCGAGGGCCATGCCTGTGAGCGAGCTCCTCGCGGCGCTGCCGGTCAAGACCGTCGTCGGCGCGCCGCCGTCGTCGGTCTCGTCCATCGCCGACGACTCGCGACGGGTCGAGCCGGGCAGCTGCTTCGTCGCGATGCCGGGGCTCCGACAGGATGCGCGTCGCTTCGTCCCCGAGGCGGTCCGTCGGGGAGCGACGCTGATCGTCACGGAGGGCGAACCGCTCTCCGGCGTGTCCGTCGCTCAGGTGCTCGTGCCCTCGGCGCGCGAGTCGCTCGCGCGGCTGGCGGACACGTTCTACGGTCATCCCTCGCGCGAGCTGCTGCTCGTCGGGATCACCGGGACGAACGGCAAGACGACCACCTCGTATCTCGTCGAGGCGCTGCTGCGCGCGCGAGGGCTCGCGACCGGCGTTATCGGCACCATCCAGTACGTGCTCGGGGCCGAGCGCCGGCCGGCGGGTCAGACGACCCCCGGCGCGCTCGAGCTCGGCTCCATGCTGGCGCTCATGCGCGAGCGCGGGATCCGCGGCGTCGCCATGGAGGTGTCCTCGCACGCCCTGGCGCTCTCGCGCGTGGACGGCCTCGCGTTCGACGTCGCGGTCTTCACGAACCTGACGCAGGACCACCTCGACTTCCATGGCACCTTGGCCGAGTACCGTCGCGCCAAGCGCCGACTCTTCGAACTCCTCGCCCGGTCGCCGAAGCCCCGGCGCACGGCCGTGCTCAACGCCGACGACCCGTCGGCGGAGGCGATGATCGAGGGTCTCGACCTCCCCGTGCTGACCTTCGGGCTGCGTGGGGGCGCCTCCGTCCATGCGGTGGACTACGCGTCCACGATCGAGGGGCTCCGGATGACGGCAGCGACGCCCGCGGGCCGCCTGGCCCTGACCTCGCCGCTGATCGGCGAGCACAACGTCACGAACCTGCTGGGGGCGGTCGCCACGGGCCTGGCGCTCGGCCTCGATCCGGCCGTTCCTGGTCGTGGTGGACTACGCGCATACCCCCGACGCGCTGGAGCGCGTGCTGACCACCGCGCGCAAGCTCACGCGGAGACGGCTGGGCGTCGTCTTCGGCTGCGGCGGCGACCGCGATCGCGGCAAGCGCCCGATCATGGGCGGGATCGCCGCCCGCCTCGCGGACCGGGTCTGGATGACCTCCGACAACCCGCGCTCGGAACGGCCCGAGGCGATCATCGACGAGATCATCGCCGGCGCGCGCGAGGCCGGCGCCGACCCCGGCCGGTATACGGCCGAGCCGGACCGTGGCCGGGCGATCCGCGCCGCCCTGCATTGGGCCGAAGGCGGTGATACCGTGGTGATAGCGGGCAAAGGTCACGAGACGTCCCAGATCGTAGGTTCCGACGTGCTCCCCTTCGACGATCGCGAAGTCGCGCGGCGGATCCTTCTGGAGCGTTCGCCATAGGAGCTCGGATGCCATTGTTCACCGTCCAGGACATCGTTCGCGCGACCCGGGGCGCGCTGGTCGCGGGCGACCTCGGCGTCCCCGTCACGGGGGTGTCGATCGACTCGCGCTCCCTCGGTGTCGGCGAGGCGTTCTTCGCGATCCGGGGCCACCGGCTCGACGGCCACGCGTTTCTCGCGGACGCGGCGGGCCGGGGCGCCGCCTGCCTGGTCGTCCACGCGCTCCAGGACGACGCGCCGGCCAACGTGCCGCTCGTCCTCGTCGAGGACACGACGACGGCGCTCGGCCTGCTCGCCGCCGATCATCGCGCGCGGTTCTCGATTCCCGTCGTGGCGGTCACCGGCTCCAACGGCAAGACCACGACCAAGGAGCTGATCGCGTCCGTCCTCGGCACGCGCTGGCGAGTCCTCAAGCCCACGGCGAGCTTCAACAACCAGTGGGGGCTCCCGCTCACGCTCCTGAGGCTCGCCCCCGAAGACGAGGCGCTCGTGCTCGAGCTCGGCACCAACCGGCCGGGCGAGATCGCCTACCTGGCGGAGCTGGCGCGGCCGACGGTCGGCGTGGTGACGAACGTCGCGGCCGTCCACACGGAGTTCCTCGGCTCGCTCGCCGGCGTGTGCGCGGAGAAGGCGGCGCTCGTGCGCGCCGTGGACGCCGACGGCTGGGTCGCGCTCAACGCCGACGACCCACGCGTCGCCGGGATGGCGCGCGACGCCAAGGCCCGCGTCGTCGCCTATGGGCGCGCGATGACGGCCCAGGTCCGCCTCGTGGGCGACGTCGTCGAGGACGCGCGCGGCCTCGGGTTCACGCTCGAGGTGGCGGGCGCGCGGGAGCCCGTGACGCTCGCCTTCGCCGGCCGCCACAACGCGAGCAACGCGCTCGCCGCCGCGGCGGCGGGCGTGGCGCTCGGCTTCTCGCTCGACGAGATCGCGCGGGGGCTCGCCGCCGGACGGCCGGTCACCGGCCGTTGCGTGTGGCGCGCGGCCGGCGGCGTGCGGATCCTCGACGACACGTACAACGCCAACCCGGTCTCGATGCGGGCCGCGCTCGAGACGGTCGCGGCGCGCCGCGGCACCGGCCGGCTCGTCGCCGTGCTCGGCGACATGCTCGAGCTCGGCGGGATCGCCGACGACGCCCACCGGGAGCTCGGCCGCGCGGTCGTGGCCGCGGGCGCCGACGAGCTGGTGGGCGTCGGGCGCTTGGCGCTCCTCGCGGTGGAGGCGGCCCGCGAGGCGGGAATCGCCGAGGCGCGCCACGCGACCACTTTCGAGGACACCGTGGCGCATCTGCTCAAGCGGTTGGTGCCCGGCGACACGGTGCTCGTGAAGGGGTCGAGGGGAATGCGCCTGGAGCGGGTCGTCGACGCGCTCGTCGCGCGCCTGGCCCGGGAATGAGGACGGCGGATGCTTTACCATCTCCTCGTCCCGCTGGCCAAGGATCACATCCTCTTCAACGTCTTCCGCTACCTGACGTTCAGGTCTTTCATGGCCCTCATCACGGCGCTCGTGATCTCGCTCCTGATCGGCCCGCCGCTGATCCAGAAGCTCCGCGAGCTCCAGCACGGTGGCGAGACGATCCGCGAGGACACGCCGGAGCGGCATCGCACGAAACAGGGGACGCCGACGATGGGCGGGATCGTGATCCTCGTCGCGATCCTGGCCACGACTGTTCTGTGGGCGAATCTGGGCAACCGCTACGTGTGGGTCGTCATGCTGGCGACGCTCGGCTTTGGGTTCCTCGGCGTGTGGGACGACATGCGGAAGCTCCGGACGCGCAAGGGGCTGTCGATGCGCGTGAAGTTCGGCGTGCAGGTCCTGCTCACGGGAGGGCTGCTCCAGATCGTCTACTGGCAGCCGCCCGCCGCGTGGCTTCCGGTGCTGGCGATCCCGTTCTTCAAGGGCTGGTTCATCAACCTCGGCTGGTTCTGGGTCCCGTTCGCGATGCTGGTGGTGATCGGCGCGTCGAACGCGGTGAACCTGACGGACGGCCTCGACGGATTGGCGATCGGCCCCGTCGTCATGGCCGGCGGCGCCTTCGGCGTCATCGCCTACCTGACCGGCAACTTCAGAGCGGCGGATTATCTGAAGATCCTGAACGTCAAGGGCGCGGGCGAGCTGACCGTGTTCTGCGGCGCGCTGATCGGCGCGGCGGTCGGATTCCTCTGGTTCAACTGCCACCCGGCGGAGGTCTTCATGGGCGACGCCGGCTCCCTCGCGCTGGGCGGCTCGATCGGGATGCTGGCCGTGCTCACGAAGGCGGAGCTCCTGTTGCCGCTGATCGGCGGGCTCTACGTGGTCGAGGCGGTGTCGGTGATCGTCCAGGTCGCGAGCTTCAAGCTGACGGGGCGGCGCGTCTTCCGCATGGCGCCGCTCCACCACCACTACGAGCTTTCGGGTTGGCCGGAGCCGAAGATCGTCGTGCGATTCTGGATCGTCTCGTTCGCCCTGGCGCTCCTGGCCTTGACGACACTCAAACTGAGATGACGCCGCCCCCGAGTGGAATGAATAGCGACCTGCGGAACGGAACCGGGCCGCGCCTCGTCTCGGGCCACCCACCGACGGCGCCGGCCTCGCGGATGTCGGTACAACGGAGCCACGTCGCACCTCTCTCGGGCCACCCACCGATGGCGCCGGCCTCGCGGATGTCGATACAACGGAGCCACGCCGCACCTCTCTCGGGCCACCCACCGACGGCGCCGGCCTCGCGGATGTCGATACAACGGAGCCACGCCGCACCTCTCTCGGGCCACCCACCGACGGCGCCGGCCTCGCGGATGTCGATACAGTGATCACGGAGCGGAATGAGGTCGACATGGTGACGCGGGGGCGGGCGTACCTGGACGCTGTCGCCGGGCGACGGGTGACGGTCGTGGGACTCGCGCGGAGCGGCGTCGCCGCGGCGCGGCTCCTCCGGGCGGCCGGGGCGCAAGTGACCGGCACCGACCTGAAGCCGCTGGAAGCTCTCGGCCGCGTGGCCACCGAGCTGGAGGCGCTGGGCGTCCGCCTCCTCACGGGCCGGGAAACGCGGGGCGCCTTCGACGGCGCCGACCTCGTCGTCGTGAGCCCCGGTGTGCCGCTCGACGGCGATCAGCTGGGACCGGCGCGCGCCCGCGGCGTCCCGATCATCGGCGAGCTCGAGCTCGGCTGGCGCGCCCTCGAGGCGGAGACGATCGCGATCACGGGGACCAACGGCAAGACGACGACGACCGCGCTCACGGGCGCCCTGCTCGCCGAGCAACCCCGCCCGGTACTCGTGGCCGGCAACATCGGAACCCCGCTGGCGGCGCACGCGCTCCGCTTCCCAGCGGACGGTCTCGTCGTCTGCGAGGCGTCGAGCTTCCAGCTCGAGACGACGGAGACGTTCCAGCCGCGCGTCGCCGTGGTGCTCAACATCACCCCGGATCATCTCGACCGCCACGGGAGCCTCGGCGCCTACGTGGACGCGAAGGCGCGGATCTTCGCCAACCAGACGCCGGCCGACTGCGCCGTCCTCAATGCCGACGACGAGGCGACGGCGGCGCTCGCCGGGCGCACGCGCGCCCACGTCGTGTGGTTCACGCGCCGCCGTCAGCTCGCACGCGCGGTGTTCGTTGACGACGGATGGATCGCGGCGAAGCTCAACGGCCACGTCGAGGAGATCTGCCCGGTCTCGGAGATCTTCTTGCGGGGCGCGCCCAACGTCGTGTGGTTCACGCGCCGCCGTCAGCTCGCACGCGCGGTATTCGTTGACGACGGCTGGATCGCGGCGAAGCTCAACGGCCACGTCGAGGAGATCTGCCCGGTCTCGGAGATCTTCTTGCGGGGCGCGCACAACGTCGAGAACGTGCTGGCCGCCACGGCCTGCGCGCTGTGGGTGGGGCTCGCGCCCGAGGCGATCCGGCGCGCCATCGGCCGGTTCCGGGGGGTCGCGCACCGGATCGAGTTCGTTCGCGACCGTCGGGGCGTGCAGTACTACAACGATTCGAAGGGCACCAACGTCGCGTCCACGCTCAGGGCGCTCGAGAGCTTCGCGGAGCGCATCGTGTTGATCGCGGGTGGCCGTGGCAAGGGGCAGGACTTCGCTCCGCTCGCCGCCGCGGCGCGCGGGCGCGTCGGCCACGCGTTCCTGATCGGCGAGGACGCGCCGAAGCTCGCCGCGGCGTTCAAGGAGGCGTCGGTGCCGGCCACGCGCTGCCCGTCGCTCGAGGCCGCGGTGGAGGCGGCCCGCCGGCTGGCCATGCCCGGCGACGTCGTGCTGTTTTCCCCGGCGTGCGCCTCGTTCGACATGTTCGACAACTTCGAGCACCGGGGCGACGTGTTCAAGAAGCTTGTGGAGAGGCTCGAATGAATGTCACCGAACCGGTGGGGGGGTCTGGGGGAGGAGCGGCGGTCGCTCCCCCCCAGAATGGATAGTTGCCGCGCAAGCTCGCGCCCGACTTCTGGCTCTTCGGCGTCGCCGTCGTGTTGCTCTCGATCGGCGTGGTGATGGTCTACTCGGCGAGCGCGATCGTCGCGGCCGACCGGTTCCACGACCCCTATTTTTTCCTCAAGAAGCAGGTCTTCTGGGCACTGCTCGGGGGAGCCGGCCTCTGGCTGATGCTCCGCGTGGACTACCGGCGGCTCGAGGGGCTCGTGCTGCCGCTCCTGATCGTGTCGGCCGGCCTGCTCGTGCTCGTGCTCATCCCGCCCGTCGGCCAGGCCATCAACGGCACGCGCCGCTGGATCCGGCTCGGGGCCGTGTCGTTCCAGCCGGCGGAGCTGGCGAAGCTCACGCTGGTCCTCTATCTCGCCGCGTTCATCGCCGAGAAGCGCGACGCGCTCGGCGACTTCCGTCAGGGGCTCCTCCCGCCGCTCGCGGTCGCCGGGATGCTCGCCGCGCTCGTGCTCGCCCAGCCCGACCTCGGCAACTGCCTGACCCTGATCGCGCTGACGTTCGCGCTGCTGTTCCTGGCCGGCGGGCGCCTCGCCCACCTCGGGCTGATCCTCGCCCCCGCCGTCACGCTCAGCGCGATCGCCGTCTGGGCGGCGCCGTACCGGCTCCGGCGCGTCACCGCGTTCCTCGACCCGTGGTCGGACCCGCGCGGGAGCGGGTTCCAGATCATCCAGTCGTGGCTCGCCTTCGGCAACGGCGGCGTGCTGGGCCAGGGGGTCGGCGCCTCGAAGCAGAAGCTCTTCTACCTGCCCGAGTCCCACACCGACTTCATCTTCGCCATCATCGGCGAGGAGCTCGGCTTCGTCGGCGCAGCGGCGGTCGTGGCGCTGTTCGCCGTGCTCGTCTGGCGCGGGCTCCGGATCGGGCTCCGCGCCCCCGAGCCCTTCGGCGCGTACCTCGCGCTCGGGATCACGCTGTTGATCGCGACCCAGACGCTCGTGAACCTGGGCGTCGTGCTGGGCCTCCTGCCCACGAAGGGGCTGCCGCTGCCCTTCATCTCGTTCGGCGGCTCGGCGCTGCTCGTCACGATGCTCTCGACCGGAGTGCTCCTGAACATCTCACAACAAGCGAATGTTTAAGCGCTACCAGCACATCCACTTCGTCGGCATCGGGGGCGCCGGGATGTCCGGCATCGCCGAGATATTGTTGAATCTCGGATACCGCGTGACGGGGTCAGACCTGAGACGGAACGACGCGGTCGAGCGTCTCGAGCAGCTTGGCGCAAAGGTCTCCGTCGGCCACGAGGCCTCACACGTCGAAGGGGCGCACGTGGTCGTCTATTCGTCGGCTGTTTCGCGGGACAACATCGAAGTGCAGGTCGCGCGCCAGCGTCAGGTCCCGACCATCCCGCGCGCCGAGATGCTCGCCGAGCTGATGCGCCTGAAGTACGGGATCGCCGTCGCGGGCACCCACGGCAAGACGACGACCACGTCCATGATCGGCGCGGTGCTGGCGGAGGGACGCTACGACCCGACGATCGTCGTGGGCGGCCGCGTGACCAACCTCGGCTCCAACGCACGCTTGGGCCAGGGGGACTACCTGGTGGCGGAGGCGGACGAGTCGGACGGCTCGTTCCTGAAGCTCGCGCCGACGATCGCGGTCGTCACCACGATCGACGCCGAGCACCTGGACCACTACGGCACCCTGGAGGCCATCCGCGAGGCATTTCTCCGCTTCGTCAACAAGGTGCCCTTCTACGGCTCCGCCGTCCTCTGCCTCGACCAGCCGAACATCCAGATGCTGATCCCGCAGCTCGAGAAGCGGATCATCACGTACGGCCTCGAGTCGGCCGCAGACCTCGTCGCGCGCCGGCTCCACGGGAGTGGGATGACGAGCCGCTTCGAGGTCTTCCAGCGTGGAAGTCTTCTCGGCGAGTGCACGCTCCAGGTCCCGGGACACCACAACGTGCTCAACGCCTTGGCGGCCATCGGTGTGGGCCTGGAGCTCGAGATTCCCTTCGTGACGGTGAAGCGCGCGCTCGCCGGCTTCGCGGGCGTCCAGCGTCGGTTCCAGATCCGCGGGCGCGCGGCGGGCGTCACGGTGGTCGACGATTACGGCCACCACCCGGCCGAGATCCGGGCGACCCTGGCCGCCGCCAAGGTCGGATTCGACTGCCGGCTCGTGACGGTCTTCCAGCCGCACCGCTACACGCGCACGCACCATCTGCGTCAGGAGTTCCTCACGGCGTTCAACCAGACGGACGTCCTCATCGTGATGGACATCTATCCCGCCGGCGAGGCGCCGATCCCCGGGGTCACCGCCGAGGACCTCGCCGAGGGGATCCGCGCGCACGGCCACCGCGACGTCACCTACCTCGGCGGCGATCGGGCGCGCGTGGTCGAGCACCTCTGTGAGGTCACCCGGCCGGGCGACCTGGTGCTGACGCTCGGCGCGGGCGATGTGGGCGCGCTTGGGCCCGAGCTGCTGAAACGCCTCGAAGGCGACGATCCGAACGGGAGGGCGCAATGCTAGGAGAGATCCGCGGCGAAGTGCGGTTCAAGGAGCCGCTGAGCTTCCACACCTCGCTCCGCATCGGCGGCCCCGCCGACATTTTCGTCGTCCCTCAAGACGTCGATGACATCCGTCACGCGCTGCTCTTCGCCGAGCGCGAGCAGCTGTCCGTGGCGGTCATCGGCGGCGGCAACAACCTGCTCGTTCGTGACCGTGGGGTGCGCGGCGTCGTGCTGCGTCTCGAGGGGTGCCTCGGCCGCGCCGAGTTCCACGGCGAGGAGGCGATCGTCGGCGCGGGCGTGAGCCTGTCGGCGCTGATCCGCGAGGCGGCGGCGCTGAACCTCGGCGGGATCGAGTGCCTGGTCGGGGTTCCGGCGACGATCGGCGGCGCGCTCGCCATGAACGCCGGAACGCCGGACGGTTGGATCGGCGATTTTGTGAGCGCCGTCTACTTCCTCCATCCCGACGGCACGCTCGGCGAGTTCAAGCCGACCTCGGGCGCCTTCACCTATCGGGCCTTCGACGCGCCCGCGGGCGCCGTGCTCATCGGCTGCCGCTTACGGCTCACGCGCCGGCCGATCGCGGAAATCCAGAAGGACGTCAAGGTCCGCCTGAAGCATAAGAAAGCCACCCAGCCGCTCGCCCTCGCGTCGGCCGGATGCGTCTGGAAGAACCCGCCCGGCGACTTCGCCGGCCGGCTGATCGAGAAGTGCGGGCTCAAGGGCAAACGGATCAACGGCGCGGAGGTCTCCTCCAAGCACGCCAACTTCATCGTGAACCGGGGCGGCGGCACGGCGGCCGACATCCTGGCGCTCATGGAGCTCACGCGCGAGCGCGTGCAGCACCAGTTCGGGATCGTGCTGGAGCCGGAGATCAGGATTGTCGGGGAATAGATGCCGAGCGGCCTCGGTTCGCCGAGGAGTCGCGCCGCCCGAGCGCCCGACCTGGGCGAGCGCTCGGTCTTCGTCGCCGACCAGCGGGTGGGCAAGGGAGGCCGCCGGCGCGCGCGGCAGCGCCGGCACCTCCTGCGCCTGCTCCAGCTCGCGGCGCTCGCCGCGGCCGCGCCGCTCGCCGTCGCCGTCTCCGCCCAGTGGCTCCTCACCACGCCGCGCTTTGCCGTCGTGAGCGTGGACGTGCGCGGCACCTCCCGCGTGTCGGCGGCACGGATCCTGGCCGCCGCCGCCGTCCAGCCCGGAACGAGCCTGTTCGGCCTCGACCCGCGCGCCGTCGCCTCCCGTGTGGAGGCCATCCCCGAGATCCGGCGTGCGGACGTCGTCCGCGAGTTCCCGAACCGGGTCGTCATCTCCGTCGAGGAGCGGCGCCCCTTCACGCTCGTTCACGCGGGTCGCCTGCACTGGGTGGACGAGGAAGGCCGGCTCCTCGGCGCCTCGCCCGAGGCGGTCGTGCCTCAAGTGCCGGTCGTGAGCGGCCTCTCCGACGACGAGCTCGCGTCGATGCGTAGCGCGCCGAGCCCGAAAGCACTGGCCGCCATCGCGCTGATCCGGGCCCTGCTCCGGACCGGGAGCACGCTCGCCGCCGAGATCTCCGAGATCGACATGAGCCGCAAGGATGGGCCCCTGCTCTATACCATCGACGGCGTCGAGGTGCGGCTGGGCACCGAGGACTGGGAAGAGCGCCTGGCGCGCCTCGAGGGCGTGCTTGCCCAGGTGACCGGCCGGGACGTCCGCGCGGTGGATCTGCGGTTCCGGGGTCAGGTCATCCTCCGGCGCGGACGCTCGTAATGCGGCGCTCGAAGGCGCAGGACCTGGTCGTTGGGCTGGACGTGGGGACGACGAAGATCTGCGCGGTGGTCGCCCAGCCGGTCCCGCACGGTCTCGACATCGTCGGTGTGGGCACCGCGCCCTCGCGCGGCCTCCGGCGCGGGATCGTCGTCCATATCGACTCCACGGTAGAGGCGATCAAGGCCGCCGTCGCCGAGGCCGAGCAGATGGCGGGTGTCGAGGTCGCCGGTGTCTGCGCGGGCATCGCGGGCGGGCACATCCGCGGCGTCAACAGCCGCGGTGTCGTCGCCGTGTCCGGCAAGGACCGCGAGGTGGGCCCGACGGACGTCGAGCGGGCCGTGGACGCCGCGCGCGCGATCAACCTGCCGCAGGACCGCGAGATCATCCACGTCCTGCCCCAGAACTTCATCGTGGACGACGGCGAGGGGATCCGCGATCCCATCGGCATGTCGGGCGTGCGCCTCGAGGTCGAGGTGCACATCGTCACCGCCGCGGTGACCTCGGTCCAGAACGTCGTCCGGTCGGTGAACCGCGCGGGCCTCGCCGTCCACGACGTGATCCTCGAGCCGCTCGCCTCCGCGGAGGCCGTCCTGTACGAGGACGAGAAGGAGCTCGGTATCGTCGTGGTGGACCTCGGCGGCGGCACGACCGATGTCGCACTCCTCCGTAACGGCGCGATCTGGCACACGGCCGTCCTGCCGCTCGGCGGCGACCACATCTCGAACGACATCGCCATCGGCCTCCGCACGCCGATGGCCGACGCCGAGGACATCAAGAAGCGGTACGGATGCGCGCTGACGGCGCTGGTATCGGCGGAGGAGACGGTGGACGTGCCGTCGGTCGGCGGCCGCAAGCCCCGCCAGCTCTCGCGCCAGGTGCTCTCGGAGATCATCCAGCCGCGGGTCGAGGAGATCTTCACGCTCATCGCCCGCGAGCTCGGGCGCGCGGGCTTCCAGGACGCGGCAACGGCCGGCGTCGTCGTCACGGGCGGGACGTCACTCATGGAAGGCGTGCCCGAGCTCGCCGAGGCGGTTTTTGATCAGCCGGTCCGACGCGGCGTGCCCTTCGGCGTGAGCGGCCTCGCTGAGATCGTGCAGAGCCCGATCTACGCGACCGCGGTGGGCTTGGCGCTCCACGGCGCCCGCGCGCGGACTCAGGCCGACACGGCCTCGTCGACGGACTTCACCCGGCTCGGACGGCTCACGCGACGCCTGTCCGGGTTTCTCGATGCCATCCTATAGGACGGGTCGTGGCGAGCAGGCGCCACTGTTTCCTTCCGACGTCACCCGTTCATCGCGCCGGCGGCGCCAAGGCGGACAGGCGAACGAAGCCGGCGCGCGCCTGCGTCGGGCCACCCGCGGTGGCTCCGGGCTCGCGGACCCCGATACGAACGAAGCCGGCGCGCGCCTGCGTCGGGCCACCCGCGGTGGCTCCGGGCTCGCGGACCCCGCTACAAAGGAAGCCGGCGCGGGCCTGCGTCGGGCCACCCACCGTGGCTCCGGGCTCGCGGACCCCGATACAGAGGAGGATCTGATGGAGAGGGATCGCACACGGCGCCCGCTCTTCGAGCTCGACGAGGTGCCGCAGGCGGCGAAGATCAAGGTCATCGGCCTCGGCGGTGGCGGCAGCAACGCGGTGAGCCGGATGATGGCCGCCGAGTTCACCGGGGTCGAGTTCATCGTTGCGAACACGGACATCCAGGCGCTGCACGCTTCGCCCGCGCCTGTGAGGCTCCAGATCGGCGCGAAGCTCACGCACGGCCTCGGCGCGGGCTCGAACCCCGACATCGGTCGGCAGGCGGCGCAGGAGGACCCGGATCAGATCACGCGGCTCCTGCACGGCGCCGACATGATCTTCATCACCGCCGGGCTCGGCGGCGGCACGGGCACCGGCGCGGCGCCGGTCGTCGCGTCACTCGCCAAGGACCTCGGCATCCTGACCGTGGCCGTGGTGACGAAGCCGTTCGCCTTCGAGGGCAAGCGCCGGATGGCTCAGGCCGAGGCGGGGCTCGAGGCGCTGCGCGGCGTGGTTGACACCCTCATCACGATCCCGAACCAGCGACTCCTGTCGGTCGTCGACCGGGGCACGCCCCTGATCGAGGCGTTCCGTGTCGCCGACGCCGTTCTCCAGCAGGCCGTCCAGGGCATCTCCGACCTGATCCTCGTACCCGGACTGGTGAACCTCGACTTCGCCGACGTCCGCACGATCATGTCGGGGATGGGCATGGCGATGATGGGCACCGGCACGGGCCGCGGCGACCACCGCGCGCTCGACGCCGCGCAGAAGGCGGTGGCGAGCCCGCTCCTCGACGACACCTCCATCCAGGGCGCCCGCGGCATTCTGATCAACTTCACCGGTGGGGCCGACCTGTCGATCCACGAGGTGGAGGAGGCGGCGCGCGTCGTCCAGGAGGCCGCCCACGACGACGCGAATATCATCTTCGGCGCCGTCATCGACCCGCACATGAGCGACGAGGTGCGGATGACCGTGATCGCGACCGGGTTCGCCGACCGGAAGGAGACCGTCGGCATCGGCGGCAAGGTGGTGGACCTGCCGCGCGCGGCGCGCGCGAGCGCGGCAGGGGCCGGGAGCTGGCGCAGGCGCGCGGGAGAGCTGCGCGCCGATGCCGAAGAAGCCCTGGGTGACGGGGACCTGGAAGTTCCCGCGTTCCTGCGTCGCCAAGCCGACTGAGGTCGCTCAGGGGGCCGAGGGGGTCCCTGCTCCCCCCGGCCCCGTGAGCCGGCGCTGACGTCGCGATGCCATCCTCACTGATCCCTCACGGCAGCCCGCCGGCATATCTCACGTTCGCCTCACTCGCGGCCCTCGGGCTCCCGCACGCGACCACGACGCGCCACTGCCCTGGCGTCGCGTCGTTCGCCGAGCCGATCTCCGCCGCCAGCCCGGTTTCGCCCTTCCGCGCCGACGCGATCCGCACGCTCGCGGCCGCCGGCCTCGACCTCCGCCGCGTGGGCTACGCCAAGCAGATCCACGGCGCCGAGGCGGCGCAGGCTCCTGCGGGCGGCGGCTTCGCCGGCACCGTCGACGTCCTCGTGAGCGTCGAGCCGCGCACGCCACTCGCGATCTTCACGGCCGACTGCCTCGCGATCATCCTCTACGACCGCGAGGCGCGGGCACTCGCGGCGGCGCACGTCGGCTGGCGGGGTATGGTACGCGGCGCCGCCCAGGCGGCCGTCGCGGCGCTCGGGCGGCTCGGCGCGCGCCCCGAACGACTCGACGCGGCCATCGCGCCGTCGATCGGCCCGTGCTGCTACGAAGTGGACGAGCCGGTGACCCGCGAGCTCGCCCGCGCCTACCCCCTCCGCTGGGAGGCGTGGGTGACTCCCGGGCGCCCAGGCCGGGTCATGCTGGACCTCTGGACCGCCAACGAGGCGTTGCTTCGAGAGGCGGGCGTCGAGCCGGCGCGCGTGGAGAACCCGCGTCTCTGCACCGCCTGTCACCCGGAGCTGCTCTACTCGTACCGAAGGGGCAATCGGGGGCGGCTGGCCACGCTCGCCGCGCTACCGTAGAATCGCGGTGCGGCCATGCCGGACATCCGGGCCAGTCTCGAAGGTGTGCGCGAGCGCATCGCCCGCGCCGCTGAGCGCGGGGGGCGCCGGGCGGAGCAGGTGCTCCTGATCGGCGTCTCGAAGACGGTGGAGCCTGCGCGCATCCGCGAGGCGATCGCCGCGGGTGTCCCGGCGCTCGGGGAGAACCGGGTCCAGGAGGCCCGCGCGAAGATCGCCGAGCTCGGGCGGCCGGTGCCGTGGCACCTGATCGGGCAGCTGCAGACGAACAAGGCCAAGGAGGCCATCGAGCTCTTCGACCTCATCCACTCGGTGGACCGCGCGGAGCTCGGCCGCGAGCTTCACAAGCGGGCTCGGCAGCGGGGCCGGCCGGTCGAGGCGCTCGTGCAGGTGAACGTGGCCGGCGAGGCGTCGAAGGGCGGGGTCGCGCCCGAGGGGCTCGGCGATCTGCTGGACGCCGTCACGAAGCTCGACCACCTGAGGGTGCTCGGGCTGATGGCGATCCCGCCCGAAGCCCGGGACCCGGCCGACGCGCGCGTGTGGTTCCGGACGCTCGCGAAGCTCGGCGAGCGCCACGGGCTCCGGGAGCTCTCGATGGGGATGAGCGGCGACTTCGAGGTGGCGATCGAGGAGGGAGCGACGATGGTTCGCGTCGGGACGGCGATCTTCGGGCCGCGCCCGGCCGCGCCCACAAAGGAGCCACGCGAGCGATGACGATCAAAGACAAGAAGATCGGGTTCGTCGGCGCGGGCAACATGGGCGAGGCGATGATCAAGGGGCTCCTGGCGGCGACGCTCGTGACGCCCAAGGCCGTCTACGCGACCGACGTGCGCTCCGAGCGCCTCAAGGAGCTCGATCGGCGATACGGGATCCAGGTCGCCGCCGACAACCCGGCGCTGGTCCGGGACGTGGACGTCGTCATCCTCGCGGTGAAGCCGCAGATCATCGAGCCCGTGCTGCAGGAGGTGGCTCACGCGTTGACGCGAGCGAAGCTGATGATCTCGATCGCCGCCGGCGTGTCCACGGCCAGGCTCCGCGCGGTCCTCGGCAAGCAGGCGCGGCTCATTCGCGTGATGCCGAACACGCCGGCGCTCGTGCTCGAGGGCGTCACCGCGATCGCCAAGGCGGAGGGCCTCGAGCCGGGCGACCTCGACACGGCGAGCGAGATCTTCAGCGCCGTCGGCCGCGTGGTCGTGCTGGAGGAGGAGCTGCTCGACGCGGTCACGGGCCTCTCGGGCTCCGGTCCCGCCTACGTCGCGCTCGTGATCGAGTCGCTCGCCGACGGCGGAGTGAAGATGGGGCTCGACCGGATCACGGCGATGACGCTCGCGACCCAAACGGTGCTCGGCGCCGCCAAGCTCCTCCTCGAAACGGGTCTCCACCCCGGCGCGCTGAAGGACATGGTCAGCTCGCCCGGCGGCACCTCGATCGCCGGGATCGCCGCCCTCGAGGAGGGCGGGGTCCGCACGACGTTCATCAAGGCGGTCGAGCGGGCCACCCAGCGTTCCCGGGAGCTCGGGGTGTTAAGATGACGCCGTGTTCGTCGTGAGCAATCTCGTCCTTGCGCTGGCGAGGCTCATCAGCCTGCTCCTCGAGGCGTACTTCTGGATCATCATCGCCCGCGCCGTGCTCTCGTGGGTCAACCCGGATCCCTACAACCCGATCGTGCGCTTTCTCCATCGCGTGACGGAGCCGGTGCTCCGCCCGATCCGCGACCGGCTCCCGACGGTCGGGATGGGGCTCGACCTGTCGCCGGTGGTCGTCCTGCTCGCGCTCAAGGTCGCCGAGTGGGTCGTCGTGGATAACTTGCGCGATCTCGCGCTGAGCCTCAGGTAGCCAGTCGGAGGGTCCGATGCGTATCAGTCCCCTCGATATCCGGCAGCAGCAGTTCACGGTCAAGATGCTCCGCGGCTTCGACAAGCACGAGGTGGACGCGTTCCTCGACGACGTCGCCGACGACTACGAGGCCGTGCTCCGGGAGAACGCGCTGCTCAAGGAACAGCTCGCCACGCTCGAGGAGCGCTCCCGCGGGCTCGCCGCGCGTGAGCGGGCCCTCCAGGACACGCTCGTGACGACGCAGCGGCTCGGCGACGAGATGAAGGCGGCCGCGCGGCGCGAGGCGGAGCTCCACATGCGGGAGGCCGAGCTGCGTGGCGAGAAGCTCCTGGAGGGCGTGCGCAGCGAAGAAGCGAAGATCCGGGGCGAGCTCCAGGGGCTCCGGCGCATGCGCCGCCAGCTCGTGGAGGATCTGCGCTCGACGCTCGAGAGCTACTATCGCATGATGGCGACCGAGTTCGGTGAGGACGCCGGCGAGCCGAAGGGCTGAGCATGCCGTGCTGCGTCTCCGCGTGCAGCCGCGCGCCTCGCGGGACGCGATCCTCGGCTGGCAGGACGGTGTCCTGCGCGTGCGCGTGACGGCGCCGCCCGTCGAGGGGGCGGCCAACGCGGCGGTGGTCGCGCTCGTGGCCAAGGCACTCGGCGTCGCCCCATCCACCGTGCGCGTCGTTGGCGGCGAGCGCGGCCGGGACAAGCGCGTGCGCGTGGCCGGCCTCACCGACGCCGACGTCCGTACGCGACTGGCGTGAAGCCCGACACGATCACGCCGGTCTGGTGGGCCCACGACCGCCTGATGCTCTTGGACCAGCAGCTCTTGCCCGCCAAGGAGCTCGAGCGGGCGTACACCCGCTGGGAGGATGTCGCCGCCGCCATCCGGACGCTCGTCGTGCGCGGCGCGCCGGCGATCGGCGTCGCGGCCGCCTTCGGCGTGGCGCTCGCCGCGCGCCAGAGCCCCGCGGCGACCTTCGACGCGCTCCTGACGGATCTGGAGACGGCGATCAAAGGGTTGGCGGCGACGCGGCCGACGGCCGTCAACCTCTTCTGGGCGCTCGAGCGGATGAAGCGCCTGGCGCTCGAGTCGCGTGCCGTGCCGCTCGATCAGGTGAGGATGCGGCTCCTCGCCGAGGCGCAGGCGATCCGTGACGAGGACATCGCGGCGAACCAGGCGATGGGCGCTCATGGCGCCGCGCTCGTCCCGGCGAACGCCCGCATTCTCACCCATTGCAACGCCGGGGCCCTCGCGACCGCGGGCTTCGGGACGGCGCTCGGCGTGATCCGGGCGGCCCACGCCCAGGGCAAGGTCGGCCGCGTGTGGGTGGACGAGACGCGGCCCGTCATGCAGGGCTCACGGCTCACGGCCTGGGAGTGCGCGCGCGAGGGGATCCCGCATACCCTGATCGCGGACGTCGTGGCCGCCTCGCTCATGGCGCGCGGCCAGGTGGACCTGATCGTGACGGGCGCCGACCGGATCGCCGCCAACGGCGACACGGCAAACAAGATCGGCACCTACTCGCTGGCGGTGCTGGCCCATCACCATCGCGTGCCCTTCTACGTGGCCGCGCCGTTCTCGACGATCGACCCCACGCTCGCCTCGGGCGAGCACATCCCGATCGAGGAGCGCGATCCGGCCGAGGTGCGCGGCGTGGGGGCCCAGCAGACGGCGCCCGCCGAGTCGCCTGTGTTCAATCCCGCGTTCGACGTGACGCCGGCCTCGCTCATCACGGCGATCATCACCGAGCGCGGCGTCGTCCGCCCCCCGTATCATTTCGGCTGACCGTCGGGGCGCCGGTCCACCCGGCCGTCAGGGAGGTCAACCCGCGGTGGTCTCGAACCGCGAGACGCGCGTCGCCCGCGCCTATCACGACCAGACGGCGCACTCGCCGGCGTCGGTCCGCACGAGCACCCACTCCCTCGACTGGGACGTCAAGCCCTTCCCGTTCAAGGTCTACCCCGACCTTCCCCCGCTCGCGCTGCCGCGGGAGATCGATCCGCTCGCGATCGACACGCTCACCGCCATCGGCGCCGGTACGGCGGGTGCCGAGCGCATGACGCTGGCCGACCTCGCGACCGTTCTCTACTACGCGGCGGGGGTGACCAAGAAGAGGGCCTACCCGGGCGGCGGCGAGGTCCTGTTCCGCGCGGCCCCGTCCACGGGCGCCCTGTATCAGACGGAGGTCTACGTCGCGGCGGGCCAGGTCGAAGGGCTCGAAGCCGGGCTCTACCACTTCTGCCCCGGCGACTTCGCCTTGCGCCGCCTTCGCGCGGGCGACGTGCGGGCGGAACTCGCCCGCGCGGCGGCAGACGAGGCGCCCGCCCGCCGGGCGGTGACGATCGTCCTGACCGCGATCTACTGGCGGAACACGTGGAAGTATCAGGCGCGCGGGTACCGCCACCTCTTCTGGGACTCCGGGACGCTCCTGGCTCACCTCTTGGCGGTGGGCGGGGCGCTCGGGCT
>Ga0209239_1000482_pt1 | contig 22806 bp, 19 predicted proteins | sample GraSoi013_2_20cm_FD_185824 | JGI IMG/M metagenome (GOLD analysis project Ga0209239, IMG submission 185824) | Grasslands soil microbial communities from the Angelo Coastal Reserve, California, USA - Sample 10_02_2013_2_20cm (SPAdes) (version 2) | ecosystem: Environmental > Terrestrial > Soil >...
CGCAGACTTATCCCGTCCAGGGACGAATGATGAGCAGCCGGAAGACCAGACCCCGAGACGAGGTCGGGCACTATGTCTGCCCCAACTGTGGAAGCCCAAGCCTTGTAAGAGATGCTGAGACTGGCGAGGTCATCTGCACCAATTGTGGCTTCGTGCTGTCAGACCCGACGGAGCAATATGCGGCTCCAGTTCCTAGACGAACCGAGGAGGGACTACTGGAGAGCCAGTCAGGGCCTCCTGGAAGATTCTCCGCATTCGACAAGAACCTGTCCACCATAATTTCAAGAGCCCAGGCATCGAATCGGAACCTAAACGCTGACGAAAGGCTCCAGCTCTGGCGACTCAGACGGACCCAGCTACGCGCCTCCGCCGGTTCGTCCATGGCGAGAAACCTATCTCGCGCGATGAGTCAGCTCAGAGGACTATCTGGCCGCCTGAACCTTCCTGAGGTCGTGACCGAGCGAGCGGCCCTGATGTACCGTCGAGCCCTCAACAAGGGTTTGGTCAGAGGACGCCCAATAAACGGGATGGTGGCAGCCTCAACCTATGCCGCGTGCAGACTTACAGACGTTCCACGGTCTCTAAGCGAGATCGCAAAAGCTTCGGGCATGAGCCGGAAGTTGCTGGCCCATTACTACAGAGCCTTAGTACGATCATTGGACGTTACCATGGCGATTGAAGATCCGCTCAAACGGGTCTCGAAGATCGCCTCTCGCGCGGGTGCGGACTCACAGACCGAGATGCTGGCTGGAAAGATACTGCGAGAAGCAATCAGATTACGGGTCAACGTAGGAAAAGACCCGGACGGGCTCGCAGCCGCCGCATTGGACCTAGCCGCCAGGATACGAGGCTCTATGGTCATGCAACGTGACCTTGCAAAAGCGGCCGGGGTCTCTGAAGTTACCATTCGAAGCCGAATGAGGGACCTCAAGACGGCTTCAAAGTCACTGGGGCTCCCAGACGTAGCCTAGACTGTCACTCACTTGTCCCTTCGCAGGTAACGTCATTCAAACCAGTTTGCAATAGTGTTGCCTCCGCAAGGAGGGTATCACGCCAGCTACTGGAGACGCTGGGATACGTCTTGCCTAGAGGCCAGGGAACACGCTACCATACGTAGACGTTACTCTAGACGCTGCTTCAATTCTAGCGGACGCTATAATGATACGATCTCTAGTTAAGGACCCGTTATCATACTTCCAATCTTACAAGAACTATTTCGTCGCGATTTACTTCGCCTTCCTCGCGTTTCCTGTTGAGGATCTAGTTGTCATAGCAACCTCTGAACCAGTATGGATGCGGTCGGCGCTTCAGAGCGTCATAACAGCAGGAGCTTTGATAGCGACGATATGGGGTTACGTTGCCACAAAACTCTACCTGTATCCACAGCCTCTATCACTAAGGAGAATTCTGTCAGGTCCGTTTCGTGCTGTGTTTCTGTTCTTCGCGGTATATTTGGTGCCCATGGTTCTCGGTATCGTTGTTGCATGGAGCGTCCCCTCGGCTATCGCTACCGGTTCTGCAGTCAAAGTTACGTATGTCATTGAAGGCATCACGCTACCTTCAGCCGTCACGGGTCCAATTATGTTAGCCATCGGAGTAGCGCTCGTGTCGGCTTTCACGATCTATCCGTTTGCTGTTCTCTCCCGGCTTCGATCTCAACTTCGAGACAAAGATGTCAGAGGGGCATTGCGAATATTTGCCTCGGCCTTCAGCCTGATTAGCGTAACTCTGCTTGCTGGCGATGCTGTATCATCGTTCGGCTACAGCATTCAGGGAACGACAAATTTTCTTTCGGTAATTCTGATAATTGTGGCCGTTCGTGCATTCCGCAAGCCAACATTTCTGAAGTCATTCCTTGGAGTTGTCCCTTCGCTCGAGTCGTCGCCAATTGCCTCTCACTATGATCAGATGATACTTCTTCACGGCCCCGGCGGCGAAAAGTTTGGTCCACTCTCCAAATACATCGTAGAAGCAGTAAGTCGACACAACCGAGTGATCTACTTCCACCATGCTGATGAGGCCGTCATTAGAGACGGCCTTTCTCGGCAAGGGATTGACTTGACGAGATACACGCTAAAAGGTTCTCTCAGGCTTGCATCTTTGGGGAGCATCTATCCGAATAAGGGGATGGTTGACGAAACACCCCTTGAACTCACCCGGGAACTCCTTCTTGAAGCAAAAACATTGGGTAATGAAGGGCTCAGCGTCATTCTCGACTATGATGATTTCACTATTCGTCCTCTGCAGAAATTTGTCCAGCACCTGACTAACCCAAGGTGGGCGAGTCCCGATCATTCTTTGCACGTTCTCGTGGCGTTCGATTCGACAGTTTTCCGAGGAGAAGAGGCATCTCTAGCTCAATTGGAGAATAAGATCCGAACCCTTGACCTCTCAGAATCAATGGACACTTTCTCAAATACAGTTGGATTGTCTCACGAAGAGATTACTGGGAAGAAGCTGCTGCTTGAATTCGATCCACAATCTGACTACGACCGAATTTTCAAATCGTTACTAGCGGAATCCGCCTCCCACTTTGAAAGGACAGTCGTCTTCACGCTGAAAGGGCGCCCTGTCTATTCACTAGCCCAAAGACAACCCGCAGCAAAAATCTTCGTGCTGACGCCTAGAGTCTCGTATCCCAAGGTAGAGAGTGAGAACCTAGTCTTGCTGCCCTCATATGACACATCACTAATTCTCGACGCGCTGAACAAAACCATCGATGCCTACGCTGGATCATCATTCACCATCATATTCGACAGCATCACACACTTCATCTTCACGCTGGGACCTGAGAGAACATACTCTCTGGTCCGTCAGGCCCTAGAGCTGATGATCTCCGATAAGATCACGGCAATCTTCACGATGAACTCCAGAGCGCACGACCCGAAAATAACGTCCACCTTTGAAAACATGTTCGACCTCGAGATTCTCGACGAGCAAGGAAGAGGAGTTCCAGAAATCAGAAAGAAAATTACCGCAATGAATTGACTCTTCGAACTGAACCTTAGGACAGAACTATTCGTCCCTGTTTTGCAGTCCGAAAACTGCCTTGACAGATATCCTACGCGATGAGCCCCGGCATCTTCTGAGATGAGGAAGATCTGGCCCGAAGAATAATCTCAAAGTATTTCATACCAAATTGCAACCCCATTTCAAGACCCATCGGGTCGTGCTTGTCGTGACACTCTGTCAATATCAGAAGAAGAGAACCTAGTATCTTCGACCAATAGTCATTGCCGATAACGCGGCTGTTGAAGACCCGATCGGATTCGATGCAGTAATTTACGTATCGATTGTCTCGGACGCCATGAAACCTGTAATAATTCATTGTGCTGTCTGCATAGGAATCAGGTATTCCAAGGATTCTGGAGAAATCCAAGAACATAGTCCTTACCTCTTCCCAGTGAGGATCATCCAGGATCTGGGTTCTGTCATGACCCGGATAATTCTCGATTTCATCCTGTTTAACGAGAATCCGGACATACACTTCGGCTGCTCTCCAAGATCTGACAGGGTTAAGGTTGGGAAACAAGTGCAGGTAAACCTGAAAGAACGCTTCGGCAGACTTGTCCAGATGACCCCTATCATGCTCCACGTAGCCGGTGACGATGTTGTATGCTAGACGCTTCGCCAATACCCGGCACTCTCGTAGAGTCTTTGGTATTACCGGCTTCTGAGCCTGGACTGTGGTTAGCTGGCCGGCTGGCTGAGGGTCAATAATAACAGCCTTCGACTCAGCTACCTCCTCAGCAACTGTCATGTTCTCGCCACCTTGCCTCGACTAAGCTTCAGATTAGTTTCAGCTATGTCTCGCGGATATAATCGTGGCCTACCATTCTAACGAAAAAGCTTCTACGCGCTTTATATTCTCCAGAAACAACAACGATTCCACTGTTAGCCCTTTTCCAGATATAGAATATTCTGTCCAGCGGAAGAAATGTCAAGAAACACGCCTAGGAGAAGTGATATTTGCTGGCCCAGAAGAGATAGTTTTTCCTCAGTCCCATGAATAAGAAGAACGCGCCACAGTCTGTATAACTCCACCCGCAGCCACTGGTCCCATCGGCGGTAAAGCGTCCACGAGTAACGTGACTACGATGCCGAAGAACAGGCTACTAAGTTGAGATGCATGTTCCAGCTCTCCAGCCTCATTTCCCTTGAAAAGCTTCAACGTTCTTAGAGCGTATTAGATGAGTGCGAGACCTAATCCAGTGCCGCAAAGTAGCCGATTCGAGAACTAATGTCCAAGGCTCAGAATTCTTTTCACTTTTGAACGTGACGCGTTAGGTACAATACTCGTAACCGGCAGTCTGACTCAAACTTCGACTAATCGGATCACATGTGCGAAACTCAGTGGGACGAAGCTGCAGGCAATTTGGAACCGAAGGAGTGTTGCTCGGGAGTCACTTCGTTAAACTGGGAGAGCCGAGGATTCCAGATCAACTCGGTCTCGGTAAACGGGTTGCTCTTTGGCCGCGACTCCTGAATTTTCTCTCCTACTGAACCTTGGACTAGCAATTTCCGCAGCTTTTGGCTTCAGCTTCCTCTTCTCAAAGATTAAGCAGCCCGTGGTGCTGGGTCAGCTTATCGCGGGAATAATTATCGGACCCTTCGGTCTTGGATTGATACAGGACCTCGGAACGATAAACCTGCTTGCTTCTCTCGGAATCGTACTTCTCCTCTTTACTGTAGGTTTGGAGCTTGACCCGTTAGAGATCCGCAAGATCGGGCCAGATAGTTTCATACTGGCGACTGTAGAACTCACGATCAGTTTCGTCTCAGTCTTCGGCATAGCCCTGCTAGTTGGTCTCAGCACCATCGAAGCTGTGTTTGTCGGCGCTGTCGTGGCGACAACTAGTACCGCGATCATGAGCAAGATACTGCTCGAGTCAAAGGGTTTCCACGCTAAAGAGTCTCAGATGGTCATCACCGCGTCAGTCATCGAAGATTTCGCCACCGTCTTCATTCTCTTGTTACTTCCAGGCCTTGCTGCAGCGAGCAATCAAGTCGCGTCCTCGGACCTCGCCCTGTTGGTGGCAAAGGGAATCCTTCTGGTCGCGGTAATCTTTGTCTTTGGCTGGCGGATAGCGCCGAGGATCATAGATCGTGTGACTCAGAGCGATCAGGAATACAAGGAGACGGCGTTCCTCCTAGCTCTGTCCTTCGGATTCATCTTTGCTTTGCTCTCATCCTTCCTTGGATTTTCTCCAGCAGTAGGTGCTTTCCTGATGGGTCTAATGATTAGAGGAAAACAGGCCAGGTTCGTACTGGACAAGGTTGGACCGATAAAGGACCTGTTCATTGTCCTCTTCTTCGTCTCAATGGGAACACTCATAAATATGGGAGCGGTCTTGACCCTTACTCTCCCCATCCTCGCGGTCATTGCGACCGCCATTCTTGGAAAATACTGGGGGTGCTGGACTGGAGCGAAGCTCTCCTCGGCAAAAGGCGAAGCTAGAAGGGTTGGAGTATCAATGCTGCCCCGGGGAGAGTTCTCCTTCATTGTCGCCAGTGAGGGAGCGGGATTGGGAGTAGCCTCTCAGATACTCTTTCCTGTCGCTGGACTCACGACTCTAGTCAGCTCATTTCTGTCGTCCGTCGGAATGCGTTTGCTCAAAACACGAACGACGAAGGGTACAGAGGTCGCAGTTTCGGTGAAGTCAAGGAGAGCCGAAGAGAACGTTTGAGGTGTAATGGTGGTGGAATCGCGAATCCCTCCTGGAGCAAGTCTTCTCCTGATGGGGTCGGGGTTGTACTGGATTCTCTCCAGCGAGCTGATATCCTCTTTCACAGTCCTCACTCCTGGGCAGTTTCAGACCGACGCTCTAGGGACGTTGTTCATCACAGTTGTCGGGATAATATGTACGGCCGTAGGTCTGTGGATCGTCCACGTTGACTTTGACGAACTCCGCAATTTGTTTTCTCGGCGTGACGGGTGGATATTCACGGTTCCGGTCGGGCTGGCCGCCGCCGATGTGTATCTTACGCTAATTGTCCTTTCTACTAGTTCTCAGATTGTGGAGTTGAATCCGTTCGTCTCTTCTGCCATCGGGATAGGAGCGGCCGCTTTAGTGCCCTTCATCGTTTCGTATCTGGCTCTGTCGCAGGGCCTCGGTCTGTTCATGCTCAGGATAGGCTCGTACCTCTTCGGTCCTTTGAAGTCTTACAGGTATCTTCCATTCGTCTCTATTTGTGGAGCGGCCGCATTTGGGCCAACTAGTAATCTTGCGTTGCTCATTTACCCTACTGCTGGACTTGTCGCATACCTTATGGGTGCTCTGGGTTGCGTGATGTTGCCAATGTTCTTATTCACCAAAATCAAGAAGCCATGAAAGGCCCTAGGTAAGCCTAAGTTCCAGCGGCCATAGTCTAGAACTAGTCTCACCTTTGGCACGCAACCCTCGCTTCATGGTTCAGGAGCATCACGCAACTCGACTCCACTGGGATTTCCGACTGGAACTTGATGATGTCTTGAAGAGCTGGGCTGTGCCGAAGGGTCCCCCTACAGAGCCGGGCGTCAAGCGATTGGCAGTACAAGTGCCCGACCACCCGCTGAGCTATTTCGACTTCGAGGGAATGATTCCCGAAGGAGAATATGGGGCTGGGACTGTCAAGGTCTGGGACAAAGGCACGTACGTCCTTGAGCTGAGAGAACCGCGAAAGTATCACGTGCTTCTCAAAGGTAGAAAACTGAAAGGCGACTATCGGCTCATCAACTTCAAAGATCGCAACTGGCTCATGTACAAAGTAGCTTGAGAACACCTCATTACGTCCCAGCTCTAATCGAATCCGGAATTGTTATTCTCGGCTTCTCCTTTAGCAAAATCTGAGAGGATGCAACCGATGCGAGAGCAACGGCCAGTGAGAAGACGATGACTGCTTGGAGCTGGGCCGCATCGGCGATCAAACCGCCAGCTAGGGGTCCCAGTCCACCGCCTAGGCTGATTGCGGATTCTAGCAAGCCGAGTCCTTTGCCTCGATCTGCTCCAGAAGTGTAGTCTGACATTAACGCGGTCGAAGCCGATTGCACTAGTGGATAGATTGGCAAAACCCAGAGAAAAGTGACAATTACGACATTCGTGACGAAGTACAGAATCGTGAAGTATGCCGCGTATCCTGCCGCACCGAGGATGAAGATTGGTTTTCTTCCTATCTTGTCGTTGAGCGGCCCTACTAGGCGATACGCAAAGACCCCGAGCACTGTTGTTCCTGTGGCCGCTAGCCCGGCCGTCAGTCTTGAACCATTTAGAACGTGTACAAGGTAGAGAGTGAAGAAGCCGTTGAATGCCGACGCTGAGACCAGCACAGTTATGGAGAGTAGACAGAGAATCGCGATGTTCCTTTGTTTCAATAGTCCCCAATAGCCTCTGGAAATGTCCAGAGATCTCTTCAGGGTCAGTGCGTCTCTTGGAGCAAACAACACGACGAGGGTGCCCGCGTAGCCGTAGATAGCGCCAAGGAAGAAGAGAGAGTTGACAGGAAAGTACTGGTATAGAATTCCACCGAGTAGAGTTGCGGAGGCGTAGCCTAGCAATGCTGCGGTCCAGAATTTACCTATCGCTCGGCCATACTGTTGATTGGACAGAGTGGCCATTGCGGCGTAGACGGGGATGAAGCTAGAGGAGAAGAGCCCCATCAGAGACACGACGAGAACAAACTCTTCGGGCCGTTTCAGGACCGGAAAGACTGAGAAACCGACTCCCTGCGCCAAAAGGGAGATGAGCAGAATCTTGTTTCCTCTGCCCGTCTTGTCGAGAATGCCTCCCCAGCCAAGAGAGAGCCCCATCGTCTCAATCGCCGGGATGAGAGAGACGAGTGCAATGAGAAGGTAAGAGGCACTGAGAGAGCGCAGAAGAATTGGGAAGAATGCCCAGATTATTCCTGTCGGGCCGAACGCGAGAGCAGTTGAGACCTGAACGGCGAGTCTTTGATTCATCCGATCTCGAATCCGGGGCGGTCGCTTATCGTACTTCAAGATTGAAGACCGCGGTCGAGTGAATTTCTTTCGGAAAAATGATGCGGAGGTAATCTCTCGACCTATTGGCTCTTAGAAGGAGAGAACCCGACAAGTCGTCGTATCTCTTCGCTTATTCGTCGCTTCTCATCGTCGTTCTTTGCCATCATCCACTCTAGCTTCAGCTTGAACACCTCTTGCTCCAAAGTCGGCTTTTGTTTTTGGACTGCGCTCGTCGTGTTTGAAGCCAAGCTGGTTGTCAATCGTCTTTCTCCGATAACTGTGATTTAACGGATTCTGAACCTGTCAACAGAGGTTTAAAGTCCCAGAGCTGCCCCGAGAGCGAACCCAAGAATAGCTAACACTCCGAAGGATAGGTGGAGAAAGATCGTGTTCGCGTTCGCAGGGATTATCGCGTGCGGGTCCTTGTAGTTTACTCGAAGAATCTTGATCGCTTTTGCAGCGAACGGCAGGCTCAACAATGCGATTAGCGAAGTGAGGCTCGTGATGCCTGGGGAGAAGATTTCGAGGAGGGCGTAGAGGACTATGAGGATGTATGCTGTGACGACCATTCCGACATAGACGCTGATGGATCGAGCGTATCCGAGTCTCAGGACTAGGGTCTTCTTTCCAACTGCGTTGTCGGCGTCCATGTCTGGGAATTCGTTGATCCAGAGGACTGCCGCGATGAGCAGTCCGACGGGTATTGAAGCGAGCAGAGGTTCTATTGCGAAACTGTGTGCTTGGACGTAGTAAGCGCCGAGAGTCATTACCGGGCCGAAGTTGAGCCCGACAATTAGTTCTCCGACTCCACGATATGCGAGACGGAATGGAGGTCCAACGTAGGCATAGGTGGAGATTACTCCAATCAATCCTAGTATGAACAGGTAGGGTAGTGACAGGGCGAAGATGAAGTAGAGGCCGATCAAGCTGCCCAAAACAAGGCAGGTTGTCGCGACGAGAATGTGGGTTGAGAGTTTGACTAGTCCAGCGGTCAGTATTCGACCGCCCCCAGCGAATGGATTCTGATGTTTGACCTGGAGATCGTTTCCGCTCTTGAAATCGAAATAGTCGTTAAACATGTTGGTGGCGATCTGGATGAGACTGGCGCCCAGGAGAGTAAGAAGGAAGGTTACGAGGTTGAAGGCATGAGCAACTTGAAACGCGATTACTCCTCCAAGAATCACTGGGACAATGGTCGCTTGCAGGAAGGGGATGCGCATGGTTCTGAGCCACAGAGCTAGGAAGGGTGGGCCTTTGACTCGGGTGGTCGGGTCGGTCGTCAACGATGAACCTCCTTTTTTTCGCGAGAGCGGCCGGCCCGCAGATAATATAAACTCTTAACGGTTCTGTTAACTCGTCGTCGGTTGAGTCAGCTTCGGGGCATCGACTCCAGGGATTACCGTCGTCGTCGGATTCCCCTTCACCGCTTCAACTGCCCCGCCTTGCGCCTCGACTATGGGAGGCCGGGAACGTGCGAACCTCACCCGTCCCCGCCGAGCCAGGTTAACCGCCGCCACCCTGTCCCGGTCCATAGCTACTCTGCACCTTCCGCACCAGAGCTTACGTGCCAGTCGCTTGTCCGATTGGAGTCTCTCCCCGCATCTCGGACAAGTCACGCTGGAACCTCTGGTCTCACGCCTAGTCAGATGAATGATGGGCAGTCCTCTCCATCGAGCCTTATACTCGATCTGGCGTTGAGCTTCGCCGAAGCTCCACCCGTTCATCCTACCCCGATACCTTCTACCCTGACCGTTACCCTTCCGGTAGAGACAGCGTATGCCCCGAATGTTCTCCAGAACGACTGCCTGTCTCCGCTGGACCGCTAACGCCACAATCGTCTTCGTGGTGGTATGGAGGAGATGACCAGTCCTAGCAGTTCTACGCATTCCATACTTCGACGCTAAGCCCGTTCTTATCCTGGCATCGTCCCGTTTGAGAGATGCGACTATGCGCATCGTAGTACTCGCTATGCGCACAGTCTTTGAGAGATCGTAGGGACGTGTCTCCTCGTCGTTTCCAACCGTGAGATTACGAAGATTACGGTCCACGCCGACAGTAGACGCACACTCCACCCTGGCAACGTCGCGTGCGATAGAGAGGCAGAGCCTGTTCTGGGTGAGGGTGAAGGAGCGCACCTCGACTCCTGGTTGAGAGATGGAATTTATCATGTGCTTGGTCAGGGGTATGCTGAGACGCTTCCCTCTTGATAATGGAATCTCTAGTCCTCCATTCTTCGCTTTGAAGCTGTAGCATGATACGAGCTGCTGTCTGACAGCGTACGGGGTTCTAGTAGCGAAGCCTCGCTTGAGAGACTTCTTCCTAGAAGCTAGTATGCCTGCTGCTCTCGATATGGCGCAGAGCTTGTAGCAGCTGGGTGAATCGTAATGGGCGAGCTGGTTGTAGGAGAATAGTGAGAGCTTTCTCAGCGAGGATACTTTGTTCGCCATGCCTATCCGTATGGACTCGTTGACCATCCTCCTGAACACTTCCAATAGTCCTAGCACGTCCCGTGTTGGAGCATAGTGCTGCCAGACAGACTTGACAGTCAACAACGAACGACAAGAACCAGAACTCTCCATATACGTCAGAGAGGCATCCGACGATGAGTTAACAGAACTCTTTTAACCATTTATCGTCGTCTCTGAGAGCGAAAACCTAAAGTCGGCTTTAGAAGAGCCGCACTGAGCCCTTCAAGAGGATCGTAGTTGGAAGAGAGAGACGTAGTCGTAGTAGGAGCAGGCATCGCCGGCTGCATGACAGCCGCTACTATAGCGATAAAGTCGAAGAATAAAGTAGACGTTCTCTTACTCGACCGGAACCCAGAGGCTGAGGTTGGAAAGAAGACCACTCTCGGATGGGTCTGCGGAGACGCTGTTGGAGAGCATCACATCAAATTCCTCAACGAGCATCTCGGCGTCACTTACGGCAAGCCCGAGATGGAGAACCGGGTCACGGCAGTCTATGTTTACTCGCCCGACATGAAGGTCAGGGTACCATTTGAAGGACCCGGATATGTGTTGGATCGACCAAAGTTTGGCAAGCGATTACTTGATGATGCCCTAAAGGCTGGAGTTGAATTTCGTGGAGGAGTCCAGGCACTGGATCTCGTCGAGGATTCAGGCCGGATCGTTGGACTCAAGGGACAGACTGTGGGCGGGACTATTAACCAGCCCTTCGAGATGAGAACGAAGCTCGTTATCGACACGTCGGGAATGTCGACGAAGCTACGAAGAAATCTGCCTATCCCTAGTCACATCGAGAAAGAGATCGACAAAGATGACATTGAGCCAACAGCACGCCTGAACGCAAAACTCAGGGATGGGGTCGAGGTCGAACCCTTCCACTGCGACATCTACCTTGACCAGGAAAAAGCTCCTGGAGGATATCTCTGGCTATTCCCGAAGAGCGAAGACAAAGTGAACATTGGTCTCGGCATTCAACAGAAGAGAAGCCAGAAACCGCTGAGTGCACTGTTGAAGGACTGGCTAGCGACTGATGATCGCTTCAAGGAGATGACGCCCTTGAGCGATGACAGCAATCTCACCGGAAGCTGGCAGGTCTCAGTGAGACACCAGAACGATTGTCTGGTGGCTAATGGCTACATGATCTGCGGCGACACCGCCTGGTTCCCTAATCCAATTAGCGCAGGCGGGATTGGCCCAGGACTGATCGGCGGCGTCCTTGCCGGAGAAACAGCCGTCCGTGCCGTGGAGCAGAATGATTTCAGCGAGAAGAATCTATGGCAATACAACCTAGACTTCGTGAGGCACTACGGAAGCAAGACCGCCGGACTGGAAGCGTTCCGGATGTATCTCCAGACCCTGAACAACCAGGAGATTAACTATGGAATGCGCCACTTCCTGTCAGGGAAGGAGGCTACCGAGATTTCGCTCGGTGAGATGCCGCATCTCTCGCCCTTCGGGAAGATGGTGAAACTATTCCTGGGACTTGGATCCTACAAGGCGTTCCGTGGATTGGTTTACACGATGAAACAGATGGAAGCTCTCAACAATCTCTACCAGAACTATCCCAAAGACCCGTCACAGTTCGAAGCATGGAAGCACCACGTAGATTCGATTCTAGCAGAAACTAGAACACGATTCAGCTAGAGAAAAGTCACACAGTCAATAAATACCCCAGTTCTCCCACGTCGATGTGAAGCAGTTGTCTTCTCCAGACATTACTCCATTCGAACCCAGACGAGTCGATGATCAGGAACTCGTTATGGAGATGTTGTCCATGGAGACAGACGCAACCTACACTTTTCAAGGCCTCAAAAGAAGACTAGGACTACACCAGGAAAAGCTGACGAGAATCCTCAGACGACTAGAGGACAATAATCTCGTCGCGAAGACCGAAGAAGGATACCGGACCCTGAAACATTCGCGCAAGGCACCGCAACACCTCGTGAATGGTGAACCAGTGATTCGAGGTCAGCTTCCGCCAGGGATAGACGCGCAGAACCTGCTGGGAAAGATCAAGGGTCGATGGTTCAAGAATTTCCGCTGGGTAGGCTACGCCAATGGGACAGATGAGCTGTCGCTCTACTGGATTACAGAAGACAACAAGTTCCAAGTCAGGATTCAACTCTCGCCCATTGAGATTCTGGTCTGGTCCCAGCCGACAGATCCAAAAGAGACGGATTCTCCCGTGACTGCGGCCTACGAACTGTTCGACCGCATCAGTCGAATGGTACCAGAACTCGGCGAAAACAGCTAGACTTTCAGATCTGGGTCGAGTTTCACTCCTAGAGTGAAACCAGAATATCTTCAGCCCAGGCACGATTATTATTTACTTGAAAACCCGGACGCTCACGGAGACTAATAGCGGCAATGGAGGCATCCCCGACCGAGCCTGAACCTGTCCTAAGCTGGAGGACAGTCATTGGACTCCTTGGCTGGGTAACTGTTCTTGCCGGAATATTCCTCCTCACAGTAGGCTGCAGCCCAATACACCAGACATCCTGCACTGCAAGACTGACGCTATCCTCAACAGTGACGACCACCGCCGGGGCACTTCTTCTGGCCACCTCATGGCTAACAGGAGAGAAGGGAGAGAAGACTCCCATGAAGGTAAGTGTCAAGATGCTCGCGACCTACCTTCTGATACTCCCAGCTCTCGCAATCATCGTGGTCATAGTCCTCTTCTTGACTTACATCGGCCTCCCGCCAGGTTAGAAGAATCGCTAGATGATATGATATCTCAGACTAGAGTTTCAGGATCGCTGAACCGAGAACAATTGCCAGACCTACAAGTTTCCGCACTTGCGCGTGAGAAAATTCGAGAGTTAGAAATTACGGCAACGCTACGAGGCAACTTGAGAATAGCAAAACTCTTGAAGCGCGTCAGAACTTTCCGTTCGAATTCTTCCATTCAGCGCGCGGCGGTATTGGCTGAATCGTGTCCCAGTGCTCAGCGATTTTCCCATTCTGTATTCGGTAGAGATCGTAGTAGGACGAGGGGTGTTGTCCGAAGCTGCCCTCGGCGACGACGAGGACGAAATTACCTTCGCCGAGCACTCTGTGGACGCGGTCGTATTTGACTGTCAAGCCTTGCTTGGCTAGGGATTGCAGTCCAGCGAAAAGGCCTGTCAAATTGTCGGCTACTAGCGGGCTGTGCTGGATGTAGTTGTTGCCGTCAAAGTACCCTGCAAATTTGTTCTTGCGGCCGCTGAGAAGATCGTCCATGTAGGTCCGCATCAGAGCCTTGTTAGGTTCGGTCTTGTCGAGGTCGGACGCTGTCGTGGGGCCATCGATCATCGTATGGCCGCTTGGGCTCGGCTTGGCAACTCTTTCCTGGTGGTTGTCCCAGTGTTCGACGATCTTTCCATCTTCGAAACACCAAATGTCGAAACCGACCCTCGGGACAGCGAAGTTGTATTCGGTATGCGCAAACACGAAATTGCCATCCTGAAAGACGCGCACAGGGTTGACCCTAACTGATCCTTTGGGACGGGATTGCCAGAGAGCGGTTAATCCGGCTAGACCATCAGCTAAGGCTAGGTTGTGTTGAACATACTTGTTGGGGCTGATGTAAACGAGCGGCTTTCTGTCACCTGTCTCGATGCTCTTGAGAATCTCGACGACTTGCTCCTTGTAACTGCTCAAGGCTGGCTTTTCGACCGAAGGCAAGACATCCTGAGTCATGATCATCATCCAAACGGGGATCATGGCGATATAATCCAATGCTCCAAGGATTGACTGAGTTGCGATTTCCCCAGTCAATATGGGTCGCCGTAAACAGTCGTATGGTGAGGAAGAAAGAGAATGATTGGAGAATCTATCCAGTTGGATTACTGTTTCGACGTAGTGAGACTAGACTGGCAGCCTATAGAACGACATCCTAGACCTTTCCGAAAGAAGAACCCGAACGACTTTGGGCGAAGCTCCTTCAGGTTCAGCCTAACCCTTTCTCATACGTTCTAGGCAACTGATCAAGTCTCAGCGACTGCGTAAGGCCAAGGTATCCCGGCCGCTGCAGATTGTCCCGCAATGCTAGACTAGCGGCCATAGTTTCGCAACAAAAGACCGAAATCGGTAAGATCGCATCAATAGCTGACGTCGAGATATTGTTCTAGAAAAAAACGGGACGCTCACATCTAACGAAGCGCGGGCGGATGTGAGACCCTTTCGAGATTTCTTGTTCTAAGGTAGGTTGATGTTCCGCCTATAGACTCGCGGATGCGAGTGTTAGTCCCGAGCCGATGTTGGAGTTCTCTGTCACGGTCTGTGCTGCCTGTTCGATCAATTGTGTTACCGCTTCAGGGTGGGAGATCATGGAGGGGTGTGCTGCCCTAACGTCGACAATTTGTGCGTGCGCGCGCTGAGCCATGAAAAGCTGCAGATACGGTGGGATGACGAGGTCAATTCTTCCTAGCAGGTACCAGCTGGGAATCGACTTCCAGGCGGGTACTCCTGACATGGCGGGTAGTATGCTGAGAACCGCAGGACGCTGCGCAGATGCTAAGATGGCAGCTTTGTCGACTGGTTGATCATTTGCGAAGCACGATGGGAAGACGCTCTGCTTGATGTACACGTCGAAGTCTCCAGCCGCAGCGCCCGGGTAGTTGACAAAGTTGAACACTTTGCTGGGGTCTCCTCCTAGGCAGGAGGCTGATTGGCCGATTGGTGGTGGCATGCTGAGGAGTTGTATCAATGACTCTCCTTGGTCAGGCACAAAGGCGTCCACGTAGACGAGGGCCTTAACGTTGGGATTTCCTGTCGCCGCGTTGGTGATGACGGCGCCTCCATACGAGTGTCCGACAAGGATGATTGGTCCGCTAATGCTCTGGAGGAAGTTGGCAATGTAGGCGGAGTCAGATGCTAGGCCGCGCAACGGATTCGACGGAGCGTATACTGTGTATCCTTGGTCTTGAAGACGGCTGATAACGCCGCTCCAACCTGATCCGTCCGCCCATGCACCGTGAATGAGAACGATGGACGGTTTCGGTCCGGATACGCTATCAGATCTCGCACCTACGACATAAGCCGGAACGATGAGAAGAGCGAGGATTGCTAACGGGATGAACTTTTTCATTCTATCATTTCACCTCCCTTGGCTTTGGGTTTGTTGGCGCGTTGTTTGGTTTGATAAGCCTGCAGGTGATTGAAGGGATAGTTGCAAAAATTACAATCTGAAATGAATTCTCGGAATTCCAGAGTACATAAGGCCCCGGAAAAACTTCGTGAACTCTTCAATCGCGAAGCAATCGACCCACCTGAGGGTTTCTCTGAACCAAAACGATAATGCGTCCAGGGTGTAGCGTTGGACGTTGGTTGGTCACTTGGGTGAGTCTCTTGGGCAGAGGGCTACGGTCAAAGGCACCATCGCTCTTGCTTTCACCTCACTCTTCGCAGTGAGTCTAGTCACTGTTCACGTTATTGAGCCGGAAACGAACTTTGGTCCTATCAGTGTATACTCTCTTGGACCATTTGGCATTGTGATGAGGATTGGTTTCGTATTTCTCGGTCTCGCATTTGTCTCCCTTGCAGCTGGATTACGCGGCCAAGCGAGACCTACTAGTCTTTACAGAGTTGATTTGATCATGCTTTCCATAGCCGGTGCAGGGCTTGTCATTATAGGTGCGTTCAACACAGATGCTATTGGGACCCCTTCGACTCTATCCGGTCTCATTCATAGCACGGCTGCAAATATTTGGTCAATCTCGGCGATCGTCGGAATATTTTTATTCGCTATAGCTTTTCGCCAAGACGGAAAACGCATAGCTATCGGACTAACATCAAGAAATCTGGGAATCGCTGCAATGATAACCTATCTAGGAGGCTTTCTTGGTCTCGGAGCCGTTCAGCCTAGATTGTTCTTTGCACTAGTCGTCCTATGGATGAGCCTCATTGCCAACCAGCTTCGTTCTGGAAAACTCACACAGCTCGCCGATCGGGAGACCCGCTAGGCTCCCCCCAATGAGACAATCAGGTCGGTCAGAAAACCGGCCAGAAGCCCGATAAAGAGCCCGACCATTATCAGATCATTCCGAGATTCTCGTCTCGCAGTATTGTACATTAGAAGCGTGACATAGATCAAGGCTCCCCCGGCGAGGGATAGGAACATGACGTAGGTTAGCTGGGATACCCAGACGCTCCCAACCACGGTCCCTAGAAAGGTGGGACTGCCTCCGATTATTCCCATCTTGGCGAGGAACGAGATCTGGGGTTTCTCTGAGATACCCGTTAGGGGTCCCGCGATTCCGAAGCCTTCGGTGGCGTTGTGAGCTCCGAAACCAACAATGAGAACTACTGCAAGCGCGACTGCGCCTGAAGCGTAGGACTGGCCGATGGCTAGGCCTTCGCTGAAGTTGTGTAGTCCGATGCCGACAGCGATCATCGTCGCAAGATGGCGGGGGTTGCCGAAGAGCTCAGAGCCATGCTGTTGAGGCATCTTGTCCCGCGTACCAACAGGGCTTGGTTTTGCTCCGTGATTATCGCTGTTCTCTTCGGCGGCAGCTAGTTTCCTTTTGGTTGAGATGATTCGTCTGAGATACCTCTGTTCGTAGAGAGCGAGTCCCAAGAGTCCCAGACCCAGCCCACCGAACAATGCGAGAAGATCGATGGCCCCGTCCGTAACGGGACCCTTTCCCGTGTAGCCTGCGACCGCGGCAAGCTTTGTTGGCTGCCAGGCAGCGGACAAAACGTCAGTTATCAGGAATACGAGAATACCCATTGCGAGCGCGTTGAGGAACCCTTTCTTCATGCGGCTGACACCCTGGAGCAGAGCCATGGGTAGGCCTAGGAATATGGTCAGCCCAGCGATGGCTCCTAGCAGTAAGAGCTGTGCGTAGTCGATCAAAGCCGCAACGTAACTCTAGGTTATGACATACGTCATTTAAGCCAATCGACGTTAACGAAAGCTGTTAACACTGTTAATAACAGCGCATTTCGCTTCCCAACAGCATGCGAAATATTGCTGAAGGGATCAAGAGCGAGAACTTGATTCCTGTCGTTCGTGCCCGCCTCGCTCTCAGCTTGAGACGGGAGGGTCTCAGGGTGAAGGATATCGCAACTGTTCTCAACACCACTCCCGCTGCAGTGGTTCAGTATCTGAAGGGCAAGAGGGGGAGGCTAGTCGCGCGACCGGCTCAAGTCGACCGTACCATCGATGCTCTTGCAGAGAGGGTCTTGCAAAGGGTCCGAAGTGGCGTGAGAGAGGGAGTGCGGATGGCGGAATTGATGGAAGCAGCTGACCAGATAATAATTGCTAGCAAGGGCAGCAGGGTGCTTGAAGAGACACCGCGGAAGAGGGAGAAACAGGTGGTTGAGGTTCTTCGACAGAGACTCGAATTGGAATTGAAGGCTTCGGAGAGGTGCCTCGAATCAGCGGTAAAGTTTGATGATCAATACTCCAAACTTCTGCTCAGAATGATAGCTGCGGACAGCATGAGGCATGCTGATGTTGTTTCTCAGATAATCTCATGGACCGAACTACCTCACGAACCTACTCTGAACGTTCCAAAGAAAGAATTCCTCGACGCGATCTTGCAGATAGAGGACAAAGCGGGAGAACAATCGCTCAGAGACACAGTGAAAATATCTCACCCAGTAGCGAGGCTACTTCTTGAGTGGATCGACGCAGACGAGAAGAAGCACGAACGGATCATTAACAAAATGGTCCATCTGATCCACCAAGGCTCAACCTGAGACACTCACTCTGTCAGCAGGATCATGTAGTTTTCCTCAAAAGGCGGAGATCGTAGTGTTGCTCGATTATTCTTGCTGCGCTCTTTGGAGAATAGTTTGTAGTGTCGATGCTTAGGCTTGGCTGGAATGGGACTTCTGAATCAAAATGGTACTTCTTCAAGACGCTATTGAGTTTTGTCTTTGTGCTTATTTTTCCATGTTCCTCCTAGCTTTGGTCTTGACTCGCTTGGCTAATTCTTCCTCGTGGCAATGGAGCTGGACGAAACAAACTTGACCACCGCGTGACCTGACTCTTCGGATTGTCTGTCTTACAAAAGAATCGTCAGTGCCTTTGACATAGACGAACGTGAAGACTGTATCGACTCGTTCTTTTGCAGCTTCCTCTAACATCTCCAATCGAAACTTGTCGGTCAGTCTCCAGAACAGCTTTGTACCAAACTCAAAGACAGATTGAACGAATTGAAGGGAGATGTGGTTGTGGAACAGTTTGAATCCAGTCTGTTTTGCGAGTTCAGTTGCGACAGTGAGCTTTCCAACTGCAGGGGGTCCATAGATGAAGATGAGTTTCAAGTTTGGTCTGGGGACGGTCTTGAGTTCTTGAAAACCCGGGATAAGTTCTTGACAATTCTTTTCATAATGTTCACAGCCCCTCCAAGAATGGAGGGCTTTTGCGTTTCGGAGAAGTCTTCATAGATCCATCAATGATCAGAGACAAGGTTTGGCGTTGTTATCATTTGCCAGAGAACTGAGCCTTGTTGCAAGTAGTCACCTTTCAGTGGCCTTAGAGACTAATGGTAAGGGGTTCCACGGATTCATTGTGGAGCTACCGGGAGCGTTCGTCAGAGGTGCCAAAGAGGAAGAAGCTCTATCCAAAGCACAGCACGAGGCCACGTCCTACCTCGCGTGGCTTGGACGAGAACTCAAACAACTCCCGAAAGCACATATTGTTCAGACTCATCAATGCAAGCTAACGGTTGAAGATGCAGACTGCGAGATCCTCTTAGATGTCGATCGAGGCCCAATGAGCGACAGGGAATTTCAATTGCTAGTCGAACTAGCGAAGCATTCCGGGGCCAGCTTCGCAAAGCTGTATGATCGGACGCAGCTCAAGGACTGGGTAGATGAAGCCCGTATTAGGAAAACATTTTACGGCCAGAACAAGAAGACCATCAAAGAAATATTCGATCATGTAAAGAGGACACAGTACTACTACCTATCAAGGACCGGAATCGCCTTTTCAGAAGACGACGCATTACCCTTAATGGAAATCCGCGAATTAAGCTTTGACAGTCTTGCACACCTCTTCAGTAAGGAAGGCAACTCGAAAATCTACAATGTGCAAAACGAAGAATGGACCCTGAAGAAAATCCTAAGACGGTTCGTTTGGCATGACAGGATTCACGGGAAGGCTATAACAAGAATACAGGAAAAACAGCGACAACTAGGACTCATCGACAGGTACGAAGATCCGTTCCGGTTCAACATACATCGTACTTCGTGACGCTTGAGTGATTTGAACCTCTAGAGGGCAGTCTTTGGATTTGGGAAAGTGAATCGAGAAGCCCGACGAACATTTCGTCTCTTTCTTTTTCGTATCCGTCAAATTTGGAGATGCCCTTGAGTGGCGGAGGAAATACGTGGAAACGACATAATACAAACAGACTAGAAACTGGACCAGGCTCTCAAGCCGAGGTAGGACTGACGACCCTCAGAAGGATTTGAAACTCGAAGTGAGCCGGAGGGACTCGCGCCCCGAAATTACAGCCCGATCAGCCAAGAGAAACTACTTGGGTCTGACGAGGATGTTGGTTCCTTCTAGGATGACCTCATAGACAGATTCAGGTTTTGAGGCAGGGCCCACCATTACCTGGCCCGTTCTGACGTCGAACCGGGACCCGTGCCAAGGACATTCGATCTCGTTCTCTTCTAGCCTCCCCTGGTCTAGCGGCCCTTCCTCGTGGGTGCACACGTTTCCTATCGCGTAACATTTGCCGTCCACGTTTGCGAGGCAGACTTCTTGGTCCGCCACCTGGACCATCTTCATCACGCCCGGTGGAACTTCGAGTGTTGTTGCGACGTTGACCAACTCAGCGACCATTCCTGCTATGCTCCTACTGAGAATGAGTAGGCCCTTGTTAGGCTAATTGTTCTTATCGGAAGGGCCGCCCTTTTACCAGTGGGTCTACCCGAAACCCGGCGAAGGCCTGCCCTCAAGTCCGCAGAATCCTTTCTTCGCAATGATTTGTTTCCACAGTCGGGCTTGTCCAGTTTAGCGACCTGCTGATCTACCGTTAAGGAAGGGTCCAACCCTTAGGGCGAGACTTCCTACCGCAGTTTCCTTTAGAAACACCTCACATAGTCAGGTTGTGAAGGTTCTCGCGTTCGTGTTTCCAATGATGATAGCAACATCCCCTTTCGGATGCCAGGCCATACACGTTATCCTGTGCGGGCACGAGTAGAGCTTCCGAATGTGTCCCTCCTCAAAGTTGAGTATGGCTCCCTGTCCTCGGCTACGAGGGAACGGGCTACCTGTTCCTATCAAAGCCCGGTTATTCCTCGGGTCCCAAGCAACTAAGGTCGGGTATAGACTCGGCTCAGTGACTGGTATGTTTTCGAGTTCGCCGTTGGTCCATCGAAATACGCGGGGTTCGTGCCAGACCACTTCGTAGCCAACCGCAAGAGCGTATGACCCGTCAGGGTTCCATTCGACCCCAATAATGTCCGTTTTCTCGATCGTTATGAGAGGTTTCAGCTCTTTCGCACCCTCCTCATATCCGTAAAGCGTGGGACATGGAACCATCGACGTGCCAAAGTAGTTGCCCGAAACCAAGGCATTCCTGCCTTGATGATGCCACGAAACCGAGCGGAGATTGTTGAGAGCACCGGCCAGCTCCTGAGTTTTTCCAACTTTCCATCCAAGAGCTGCTCCGTCGTTTCCTACCAAGAGGGCTGTCGAGCCGTCAGGTGACCAAGCCACACGTCTCAGGTTAGCTTCCGTGCCTACTCCGACCACTTCGAGATTTCCATTTTTGAACAGAAGCACGGCTCCGCGGTTGCCCACTATCATTGCCTCGTTCATGGGATTGTAAGACGCGCACCTGAGATTCTCTCGCGTCGGGCTGTTGAATTTCCTAAATTTCTGACCATCGAAGCCGAGAACAAGGCCCCGGTTTCCTACGGCTAGGGCTGATCTTCCATCCCTCCTCCAAGCTATCCAGCGAATGTTGTCTTCTGGGTCTGTGGCAATTCTTTCAAACCTATCTCGATGATATCGGAGGACGATAGCTGAGGGCGCTAGAGATCGCACTGTAGCCCAGACCCAATCGGCGTGCACAAGCATTAAAGGCACATGTTTTTTCTCGGTGTGCCGAGTGTCTGAAAAACGCCACGCAGGGCCACTCGTCATTCCAGTGAGCCCCGAAACCGATCGCCTAACAGCGCGCGTGGCCAGGAGCATTCGACGAGTTCTTTGTTGAGCGTGGATAGTGCCTTCAGTTACCATGAGGCGATCAGGGTGGCTGGGACTATCGCATCTTGAACCTGGTTACGATGAATCGTCCCAGGGCTGTGACGCATATGGAGGGGTCTTGGCAGCCGCCGACCGGTATGTGGAAGAATAGTAGGAAGCTGCGTTTTCCGAGGCGGGCCATTATGGTAGTGAGCAGGCAGTTTCCCTTTCCCGGGGGCTCTTTGGAAACTTCGAAGAGCAATTGCATGACAGGATTTCTGGCAAGGCTGCTTTTCGCGTGCAGCCTCAAGATTCGGAAATCTGGGACAAGGTCGTCTCCAATCGGTTTTACGATCACCAACCTCCTAGTGGAGCGCTGCATGATGCCTATTGCCACTAGATAGTGGCTCGTGGGTATTTAGTTCGACCTAAGCTTGGACTCCCTGGGCGCTCCTGGCCTTTGCCCGGTCGGCCGGCTTTGACCTTGCTCTATGGTTTGCGCGGCGAGAATCCTTCTGCTTACGAGGTGGCTTCTGACCCGTACTTTCAGTCGCCGGCGGATTGGCATCAGGACTCTCTCTTCGCATGGAGTACAATCGGAATAGGCGGTTCAACTTCGTAGTCAAGGAGGGACTATTGGTCGGCAGCAGGCGTAGGTAAGTAGCGCGTTACTCCGGCAGCACTGCCACCACATTCTACGGTCGTCGTTGAGACCCTAACTCTCTGGTCGAGGAGGGACCTGGTTCGGATGGGTTGCCGGATCGCACGCTTTTCAAGAATATTAAGTGAAAACAAGCGAGCGAAGGTTTGAACTTTCATCTGAACCCAAGCCTGAGGCGCTAGTTCAAACCTCTCAGAAGGGTTAAGCATATTTTCCTTTCGGGACCTGTGACTTGGTCCTTAGAAGGGACATCTTCCTCGAAGTGGGATCAGCACCCCTCAAATTTTGAAGTTGGGTCATCAAGGTATCCGCAATTTTCTCCCTGTTCTATCTGTGCGGTGTGTTGTAAAGGTGGTGTGTCAGGCACTTCCGACAATGAAGCCATTTTCCACACTTCCAGCATTTTACCCACGAGCTTCGGTCCTCATTTGATACTGCCCGTTTCCGGACGCTCGACAATGGTTTTGACTGGTTTCTTTCTACTGTCAATCCGAAAATATTACCCGATCTTAAGCAAAGGGTCCCTAATGGAATGTGAAGTATCCAACTTTCGGAATCGGGTCCGAACCTTTTTTGATTCCCCGTATGG
>Ga0209239_1000484_pt1 | contig 22777 bp, 19 predicted proteins | sample GraSoi013_2_20cm_FD_185824 | JGI IMG/M metagenome (GOLD analysis project Ga0209239, IMG submission 185824) | Grasslands soil microbial communities from the Angelo Coastal Reserve, California, USA - Sample 10_02_2013_2_20cm (SPAdes) (version 2) | ecosystem: Environmental > Terrestrial > Soil >...
CCTCCTGCGGAAGCTGGCGGAGCATCGCCTGCTCCGCGTCGAACGCATCGATGGCCGTGAGGTGTATTGGGACCCGACGATCGGCTTCGATCCGCGCCGAGGTGCGCCGAAGCGACTCGCCCGCTTCCCGCTTCGATTCCCGCTCGTGAAGGCGACGAAGCACGCGCGAGACCGGCTCCGCCGCCGAATGCTCGTGATTCCGAACGAGCGAATCGTCCGGAAGGATTTCTACTACCTGCCGCTGTGGAGGGTCGAGGCGGAAATCCCTTCGGTCGGTCGAAACGACGGAGGGGCGGCCCGCGAATTCTACGTGAACGCTATGACGGGGGAGCTCGGCCACGCCGTCTACGGCCGCCTTACGTTCGAGGAGATTCCCCGCAAGGATGCGGTGCGACTCGAGCCGCTCGCGGCGAAATCCACTCTCGAACACGTCTCGGCCGAAACGGTCAATGACGCGATCCCAGTGGCGAAGGTCGGGCCGTCGCAGGCCCAGGACATCGTGCGGACGACGCTCGGCGCGAGGCCGACGGAAACGGAGCCCGAACTCGTCTTGCTGCCGATGTGGCGATTCGACGTCCGCTCGAACGGGGCGGGTCGCGAACGCACGATGTGGATGGAGGGGACCTTCGGTTCCGTCTTCGACAAATCGCCCTGAGGTCGTCGATCACATGAGGCCGAGAGGCCCGAGCTTCTCCGGCAGGTATGTGTCCGTCACGTAGTCGAGTCCGTACTTCGCGAGGGCCTGCTGCTCGGCTTTCTTGTTGATCTGAAGCATCGTCTGGATTTCGTTCCGCCAGAACTCGTCGTTGAAGCGCGGGTCCGTCATCTCCGCGTTCAGTGCGCCGACGTCTCGCGGCGTGAGGGCGTCCGTGGGCAGTTCGTAGTTCAGGATGTCGCTCGCGGTGATGCCGACGAATTCGGCGGTGGGCGTCGCGAGGTATTCGGAGATGTGCGCGGTCTTGATGGCGCCATACGCTACGGACGCATGGATGCGGAACGACCACGGATCCCCGTCGGTGAACGTGGCACAGGGCAGCTTCAATTCCTCGTTCAACCGCTTGAGCAAGCGGCGAGTGCTTCGACTCGGCTGCCCTTTGAGGTGGACCAGGATGCACTTCGCGTCCTCGTCGAAGCCGTTCTCCACGAGGCGGTCGAACATGCCGCCGGTCTCGATTGCTAGGATGAACTTTGCGTCTGCCTCGATGAGCTTGACTTTCTCCTTCTCGACGTTGTATGGGATCGTGTAGCCGGCATCGCCGACGTCATCGCGGCAGTTGATTCTCTTTCGATCTCCGTTCCGAGTAATCTCCTCGAGGGTCAGGTTCCCGATGACGCTAGCCCCGCTCTCCTCCGGACGGAGTTTGAAGTCCTCCCGCAGGAGCTGCGTGATCACCTCGAGGTCCTCCGCGAGGAGGTTCGATTCCTCCTGCGCGTGGAACTTCGCGATGTCCCAGCCTTCGGAGATGTAGTACATCTCCCTCAGCGTCGAGGACTTGCTGTCCCGGATCATGTCCCGGATGAACTCGAGGACGTACATCGTCCGCAGGAGCATCAGCGCGCCTTTGAGCTTCTTCGCGCTGCGCACGCCCATCAGGTTGCCATACTTCCAGACCGCGTGCTTCGAGTCGAAGCGGATGTTCGCCTTCGTCCGGAGAGGAATCTTCATCTTCGGGATCTGGCCGCCGTCGAGTTCCTCGTAGATCTCTTCCGCGATTGCATAGAGCGCGTCCACGGCCTTGCTTGGTGCCGGCGCACCGCCCTTCTTCTTACTCGTCATCGAGTGCCTCTTCCGTCTCGTCGTAGTCGATCTCGCCTTCTTCCTCCGGCTCCGCGGCGGGTGCCTCTTCCCCTTCGAACTCGGCGTAGTTCAGCTCCCAGTCTCCTGGCAGAGGCTCCGCGCCGATCACGAGGCCCGGGTTGATTCCGCTCACGTAGATGTCGGATTCGTCGTACTCCGCCTCGTCGAGGCCTTCGAGGACGAAGGAGATGGAGGCCTTCGCGACGCTGTCGATCCGTTTCAGCTCCCAGGTGATCTTGCCGTCATCGCGGACCTCGGCGGGCTTCGGGTCGATGGACTTCGGGGCGATGCCGCGCGGCAAGAGCAGGTGAAGGTTCAGCTTCTTGCCCGCGGCGGTGAAGTTGTGGACGTTGAGCGTGACCGTGTGCCGCTTCTCCTTCTTGTCGTACGCGATGTCCTCGTCGACCCAGACGACTCCCATGATCTTCGTGATCGTCGCGTCGAGGACCGGGACCTTCTTGTTCACGATCTTCGCAGACTTGTCGGCGATCCGCGGCAGGATGAGTTGGACGATCTCGAACTTCTCTTTCGTCTTCGCGCGGTGAGCCTTCTTCGTGAGATGCGTCTTGAGGCGGCGCCCGGCCTCTTTCAACGCGAGGTCCAACTCCGTCATGATCTCGTCGGCGGTGGCCACGGCCTCTTTCGACTCCGACGTGTACGGCACCTTCGTCGAGCAGAGATGGACGAGGACGATCGCGGGGCCGAACGGCAGGCCTTGTCCGCCGCGTTGCTCCAGGCCGTACCGCCTCCAGTCGACGTTCGCTACGGCCTGCGTGAGCGCGCACCCGCCCGCCTGGTACAAGAGAGGCACCCGGTTCGCGAACCGGAGGACCTCGATGGGTTGGTCCGGCGGGAGGTCTCCGCCATAAACGATCCCGACCTCGACCTGGAATGGATTTCCCGAGTAGACCGCGGGATCCCGCGTGAGAGGCGGGGCGTAGAACTCCGGTCGAAGGTTTCCGAGGACGTTCTTGAGGCCTCGCTTGATGAGCCGCTCCCCGATCGGGCTGAGGCAGTCCGTCGGAGGGGACATCAACTTCGCGGACTGCATCGCGTCATGTAGCGCCTTCGCCTGTTCCAGGACGAGGGACTTCGGCTTCACGTCGGGGTCCAGCCCCGCGGCATCGCAGATTTCCTTCGCGACGCGGGAGGACACCCGCACGAACTCCTCCTCCAGGAACGCGGCCAGCTTGTAGGATTTCGTCTCCTTCATCATGGCCATGAGCGTGCCGAGCTCGATTCCGTGGGGATGCGGAGGAATTTCCTTCGTCTTCGGAGGGAGATCCTCCGTGGCCCTTTCGAAGACGATCTCTTCGCCTTCGGGCGGCCGATACGTAATGCGCGCATGCGGATTCACGATCGCCGTGGCCTTGAGGTATTCCGGGATCGACTGCTTTCCCGCGTTGTAGCGGCCCTTCAGAGGGATTTCGACCCGCGTGCCATGGGCCCGCTCCCAGACCACGAAGTCTTCTTCGACCACGTTCGGCCGGTTCTTCTTTGTATCCAGGATGAGCTCGATTTCGTAGGCGACGTCTTGCTCTGCGACCTTCGATCGAATCTTCGTTGGCTTGCCGGTCGTAATCTGACCGTACATCACCGCACCGGAGATGCCAAGACCTTGCTGGCCGCGCCGCTGAGCGCGGCTAAAAAATCGTGAACCGTAGAGCAACCGTCCGAAGACATTTGCCACTTCCTTCTTGATGATGCCCGGTCCATTGTCTTCCACGACCACGACGAACTCGTCTTTGTCGATCTTCTTGACCTCGACGAGGATGTCGGGGAGGATGTCCGCATCGGCCCCCGCATCGAGGGAATTGTCCACACCCTCCTTGACCGCCGTGAGGAGGGCCTTCGTCGCGGAGTCGTAGCCGAGGATCTGCTTGTTCCGCTCGAAGAACTCGGAGATGCTGATCTCGCGTTGTTTCTTCGCGAGTTCCTCCGCGATCGAGATCGATGGCATGCCATCACAAGGGACGGTCGAAGACAACGGTGGGCGTTCCCATCCCTGGGCCCCGCGTATTTGAGCGCGCCCATTTAAGACTTCGCAGCCTGTTTCGCAATGTAGTTTCTATGGAGGGAAGGGGTTATTACGCGCGCGCGTGGAGGTGGGTGAAAGTGTCCGCTTCGGGCCGGTTCACTCCTCGAAAACGGCTCCGCACTTCGGGCACTTCTTGGCGCTCTCGTCGACGTCCGCGCCGCAGTTCGTGCACGTGAAGGCCGTGGCCTTGGAGGCTTTCTCGCTCTTCGTCGGTCCGGCGTCCGCCACCTTGGGCTTCGACGTTTCCTTCGGGATCTGCGGCTCGGAGCCGAGCATCTTGGAGCGCGTCGCCCGCGCGCGGACCGTGTACCACCACATGAACAGGATGACGTAGTAGAACGTGAACGGCAGGATCATCGAGAACGCGGTGAAGTAGACGAACAGGCCGTAGAAGTTCGCGGTGGGCGCGGTCAGCGGGCCGAAGTCGAGGTTCGTGAGCGTCCAGTTCGTGTCCTTGTCCCATACGGAGAATCCGTATCCGTAGATCTGGCTGGAGAGGTTGAGGTTGGTCAACTCGTACCAGGTGCCGTTATGGGTGTTGGTGGAGCTGTTCGCCCCCGGGCTGAAGGTCATCGGGAAGTCGGATGTGGCATATGACGCGAGGCCCGAAATCGTCGTGAGATTCATGAACACGGCAAAGTCGGTCGGGGTCGCGTTGGCCTGGGTCTTCAGCTTCACTCGGAAGGTGAACGGTTGCGTCGGATCGGCTCGGTACGGGATGACCGTCCCGTTCGCCAGGGCCATCGTCGGACTCATGAAGGGGCCCGGGGTGCTGGCGAGGGGAACCGCGTCGGCTTGAGAGAGGAGGAGATTGGTCGATAGCGCTCCGCCGATGAGGATCGCGATGAGGATGACCGGCAGCGCGTTGAGCGCGAAGCGTCTCACCGACCGTTCGCCGAGGTAGTACGGCACGAGGAAGACCGCGAGGGGCACGAGGATGATGACCAGGCAACCGAGTCCGCCGGCACTGAACGGGAGGAGATTCGGGACGATGAGCCCTAGGAGGACGAGGTAGGTGATCCGGAACCAGACGGTCTTGCGGAACCGCAAGAACAGCTTCCATACCTGCACCGAGAGCTTGTCATCGGGACTCACAGAACGATGCGATGCGGCCTTCTTGATAAATAGTTGTCCCCCTTTCTTGACCCGCCCGGCGAAGCGCCGCGATCCTGCGGCCGCGGATTCCGTTCGCCTCGTAGCCTTGTTTGCGCAGCAACCCCGGTGCAGGTCTAGCGGGAGATTACGTTAGCCCAATCTGTCTCATCAGCCCGACAAGGTCGTAGAAGAGCCTCTCCTCGGTGATCTCGCCCTTCTCGTTCCACGTGGCCACGGTGCAGAACTCGACGTGGAAGCTCTTGTTCGTCGGCGGAATCGTGTTGCCGTCCGCGATCTTCATGGGTCCCTTCATCGTCCCGTAGAAGTCGGCCACGGAACAGGTATGGTTGCCTTCCGCGAACAGGATCTTGTAGGGCCGGTTGATCAGGTGGTTGTCGGGAAACGTCTTGCCGTCCGCGATCTTCATGGGTCCCTTCATCGTCCCGTAGAAGTCGGCCACGGAACAGGTATGGTTACCTTCCGCGAACAGGATCTTGTAGGGCCGGTTGATCAGGTGGTTGTCGGGAAACGTCTTGAAGAATTCCTTGGCCTCGGACTCATGGTTGGGCCGGCCGCGAGTCGGTTCCGGCTGCCCTGGCCAGTACACGGCCGTGTCCGCGGCGTGTCGCTGCCGGAATACCGGCCAATCTTGCTTGTTCCATGCGTCGTCCAGAGTCTGCATCAGTTCGAGAAGCTCGTCTCGCTTCATACCCCGCCTCGGCGTCCTCGCACCGCGGGCACGCCCAAGTACCTTTGTCCTTGAGCTGATCCCTCGACCCCGTCTCCCCTTCACGGTTCAGACCTCTGACGCCCGCTCGTGAATCCGGCGTTCGAGATTCGAATTCCTACGGCCGAACGTTCATATAGACTCCTCAAAATAGCACGAGACTTCCATCGAGGGTTGAGGGATGACCAAGCTCGTCGTCGCGATCGGCGGGAACGCGCTGCAACCCGCGGGCGAATCCGCGGACCCGTCGGCCCAGCGCCGCCGGATCGAGGTGACGGCATCGCGCCTCACGGATCTCGTCGCGGCGGGCCATGACGTCGTCTTGACGCACGGGAACGGGCCGCAGGTGGGGAACATCCTCCTCCAGAACGAGGAGACACGGCACCTGGTCCCCCCGATGCCGCTCGACGTGTGCGGCGCCGAGAGCCAGGCGCTGATCGGTTACCTCCTCGAGCAAGCCCTCCGGAATGAGTTCGCCTTGCGCAAGATCGATCGAGAGGTCGCCTGCGTCGTGACGCAAATCCTCGTCCACGCGGACGACCCCGCCTTCACGAATCCAACGAAACCGATCGGCCCGTACTATCTACGTGACGACGAAGTCCTCGTGAAGAAAGCGAAAGGATGGAAGATGGCGTACGACCAGCGCGGGGGCTGGCGGCGGATCGTGCCGTCCCCGCGGCCGGTGGACGTCATCGAGAAGGACATCATCCGCACGCTCGTCGGCAACGGCGAGGGACGCCTCGTGATCGCGGCGGGTGGCGGTGGGATTCCGGTCATCCGGAAGGATGGCACGCTGGTCGGCGTCGAGGCCGTGATCGACAAGGACCTCGCGGCCGCCGTCCTGGCAAAGGCGATCGGATGGAAGCACCTCGTAATCGCGACGGACGTGCCGCAGATCGCCTTGGATTTCGGCAAGCCGAGCCAGCGGTTCCTCGATCGCCTCACGGTCGCGGAGGCGAAGAAACACCTCGCCGACGGCCAATTCCCGCCCGGGAGCATGGGCCCGAAGGTCGAGGCGGTGGTCGAGTTCCTCGAGCACGGCGGGCAGCACGCGGTCATCACCGACCTCGGGAACCTGGCGACCGCGGTGGCCGGCAAGGCCGGGACCCAAATCGGTCGAGCGTGAGCGCGGAAGGATTTTCCCCACTCAACACGTTCGCAGCCCGTCGATGGCCAAGGTCCCGAAACGATGGTACGAGGATTTCTTCGGATCCGACTACCTGATCCGCTACGTCCACCCGGAGACCCCGGCCCAGGTCGAGGCGATCGACAAGATCCTCCACCTCCGGAAGGGCGGTCGCATCCTCGACGTGGCGTGCGGCGCCGGTCGCCACACGATCGACCTCGCGAAGCGCGGGTATCGCGTGACGGGTTTCGACCTCTCCTCGCCGCTTCTCGCGGAGGCGCGAAAGGCCGCGCGCACGGCCGGCGTCAAGCCAACGTTCGTCCAGGGGGACATGCGACGCCTCCCGTATCGCAACGCCTTCGAGGCGGCGATTTCGATGTTCACATCGTTCGGATACTTCGACCGACCGGAAGAGGACCGTCAGGTCTTGCGGGGCATCGCCCGTGCGCTACGGCCGCGGGGGAAGTTCCTCATGGAGCTGTTCAACCGCGACAGCCTCGTGGCGAGGTTGCCGTCGCAGAGCTGGCAGGCGCGGGACGACGGGACCGTCGTCCTCGAGGACGCGTCGTTCGACCTGCTCCGGGGGCGGTTCGAGACCCGCCAGGTAATCATCGATCGGAAAGGGACGCGGGAGTTCACCGCGTCGGTCCGCGCGTACACCCTCGCGGAACTCAAGGAGATGCTCGACGAAGCCGGCCTGTTCGTCCACCGCGTGCTTGGCGGCCTCGACTTGACGCCGTACACGGCCCGCTCCTGGCGGTTGGTCCTGTACGCGGTCAAGGGCCTGGAGCCCGAAGGCATTCGCACCGTGTGGTAGCCTGCGAAGCGCGGGCGTTGAAAGGTTTTTAGTGGTCCGACCCGCTCGGTTTCACATCGCATGCCCATCGAGGAACAGATCAAGGCGGTCGAGGACGAGATCCAGAAGACGCCGTACAATAAGGCGACCCAGCATCACATCGGGCGGCTGAAGGCGAAGCTGGCGCGGCTCAAGGACGAACAGGAAACGCGGCGCCTCAAGGGGGGCGGTGGCGGACCAAGCTATGCGGTCAAGAAGAGCGGGAACGCGACGGTCGGCCTCGTCGGCTTCCCGAGCGTCGGCAAGTCGACCCTCTTGAATCAGATCACGGACGCGACGAGCGAGGTCGCCGCGTACGACTTCACCACGCTGGACGTCATCCCCGGCCTCCTGGAGCACCGAGGGGCGAAGATCCAGGTGCTCGACATGCCCGGTCTCATCCGGGGCGCCTCGAAAGGCCGCGGACGCGGGAAGGAGGTCTTGTCCGTCGCCCGGGCGTGCGATCTGCTCCTCCTGATGATCGACGTGTTCGAGACCCATGTCGACGTCCTCGCGGACGAACTGCATCTCGCAGGAATCCGCCTCAACGAGCGGCCCGCGGACGTCACGTTGACGAAGGCGAACCGCGGCGGGCTCACCGTGAACCCGACGGTCAAGCTGACGAAGCTCGATTCGGAGATGGTCGCCGACATCTGCCGGGAGTGGGGCTACCTGAACGGCACGGTCGTCGTGAGGCAGGACATCACGGAAGACCAGCTCATCGACGTCCTCGCGGGGAACCGCGTGTTCCTGCGGGCGTTCGTCGTCGTGAACAAGATCGACCTCGTCTCCTCGGATTACGTGAAGCAGCTCCAGGCCAAGCTGCCGGGATGGAAGCTCGTTCCGATCTCCGCGGAGAAGGGCGTCGGCCTCACGCGGCTGAAGGACGAGATCTACTCGACCCTCCGATTCATGCGCGTCTTCCTGAAGCCGCAAGGGAAGGAAGCGGACATGGCGGATCCGATGATCGTGAAGCAGGATTCCGACGTCGGCATGGTGTGCGACGCGATCCACCGCGACTGGCGGAAGCGATTCCGATACGCGAACGTGTGGGGCCAGTCCGCCCAGTTCCCGGGCCAGAAGGTCGGCCTCGATCATCCCCTGAAAGACGCTGACGTCCTCACGATCGTCTTGCGAAAAGGCTGACGGAACGCGGCCCGCGTCAGGCTCGCGGGGGGAGGAGGAGCTTGACCACCGCGCCCGCGATGGCGAGCGCCGTCCCGAGGATTGGAATCGCGGCCAACCAGTAGTAGCTCGTCGGGAGCAGGCCGTAGAAGCGAGAGAAGAAGAAGGGAGGGAAGCCCCCGAGGGCGCCCAGGGCGGCGAACCAAACCACGGCGGCCGCGAGCAGCCGACCCTCCTTGCGCCTCCGAAATGCGTACACGCCAAGTACGAGGACGATGACGAACGAGGGGACCCCCAGCAAAACGGACCTCGTCGCGATCGAGCCGACCAGGCCGACCACCGCCCCCGAGCAGATCAGGGCCCCCGCGAGTCGATCGGGGTCAGCGGTCATGAGCGTCGACCTCACGCGAGGCGGTGCATCCGCTTCAGGTCCCCTTCGAACGGCTTCAAGGTCGGAGGGATGTCGACTCCGGGGAGTTCGACGTTGAGCGAAAGGCCCTGGTCCCGTTTCCGCTTCCAAACGTCCGCGTTGAAGGCGAGGAGTCCCTCGGTGAAGTCCGCCCGGGAGGCGGGGATGCCGTCCCGAGGCATGGGAAACCTCTCCGCGTGCACGCTCCCGTCATACACGGACCGCCAGATCTTGTCCGTCGAGAACGGGGTGACGGGCGCGAGGAGGCGCAGGAGATCCCGCAGGCACGCGTGCAGCGTCCATCGGGCGCCCGTGTCGCCCTCGTACGCGCGGGCCTTCACCATCTCCACGTAGTGCGGGGCGAACAGGTTCCAGAGGAAGTCCCGAGCCCGGTTCGCCGGGAGGAACAGGTTCAGGTCCTCGTAGGCGCCGCGGCACGAATCGACGAGCCGGTTCAGCTCCGCGAGGATCCATTCGTCGGAGGGTTGGAGCTTCCCGGCCTCCGGCTCCTCGAACGACGAGATGAACCGCGCGACGTTCCAGAGCTTCGTGACGAACTTCGCGGCCCCGCCGATCTTCGCCTCGCTGATCCGGAAGTCGTCTCCCGGGTTCGTCTCGCCCGCGACGAAGAGCCGGATCGCGTCGGCGCCGTGCTGCTTGATCAAGGGCCACGGATCGATCACGTTCCCCTGGGTGCGATGCATCGCGCGACCGCGGGCGTCGAGGCCGAGTCCGTGGATGAAGACGCGATGAAATGGTTTCGACTTCCGCACAAGCCATGACTTGAGCATCGTGTAGTAAAGCCAGGTCCGGACGATCTCGCGGCCCTGCGGCCGAAGCGAGACGGGGAAGTTTGCGGCGAAGAACTTCGGGTCGGTTCGGTACCGAGTGAGGAAGAGATTCGACACGCTGGAATCCATCCAAGTGTCGAAGACGCGCTCCTCGCCGACGAACTCCTTGGAGCTGCACTTCGGGCATTTCGAGAACGGCGCGGGGTCCTTCCACGGCCGGTAGTATTTCCCCAGAGGCGGGGCGAGCGTCTCGCCGCATTTCTTGCAGTACCACAGCGGGATCTCGGTGTGGTAATACCGCAGCCGGGAGATCGGCCAGTCGATCGTCAGGCTGTCGATCCAGTCGAGGACGAGCTGCCGGTGCCGGGTCGGCCGGAACTCCATCTCCTGTGCCAGGCGACGGAGGTCGTCGCGGAACTCGAGCTGCTTCAGGTACCACGCATCGGAGGAGAGGAACTCGATCGGGTTCAGGGTGCGCGAGCAGATCGGCGTCTGGTGCTGGATTGGCTCGAGCTTCTCGAGGAAGCCGCCGGCCCGGAGGAGTTCGATCGCCTTCGCGCGGGCGGCCTCGACCTTCAGGCCCTTCAACGGGCCCGCGGCGTCCGTCATCTTGCCGTGCTCATCGATCGCCTTCACCGGTTCGAGCCGCAGTTCGCGGAACAGCTGGAGGTCCACCATGTCCCCGTACGAGCAGATCATCGCGGCCCCGCTCCCGAACTCCGGCTTGGCGGTCGGGTGCGTGAGGATCGGGACCTCATGATCGTACAGCGGGACCCGGGCCTTCTTGCCGTGGAGGCCCGCGAACCGGGCATCGTCGGGATGGACGATTACCGCCCGGCACGCCGCGAGCAGCTCCGGTCGCGTCGTCGCGATCCGGATCTCCCCTTTCGACGTGAGCGGGAACTTCATCCACACGAGGTTCGAGGGCCGCTCCTCGTAATCGATGTCGGCCTCCGCGAGCGGGGTCTCGCACACGGGACACCAGAACGTCGGGCGCTCCCCGCGATAGAAGAGCCCTTTCGGCCACAGCTCGAGGAAGATTGCTTGGCTGAACGCGCGGTACTCGTCGGAATCCGTGTAGTACGTGTGGTCGAAGTCCGCCGACATGCCGACGCGGACCGCCAGCTCGAGCAGGCCGTTGCCGATTGCCTCGATCTCCTTGCGGCATTCCTGGATGAACGCCTCGCGGTCCCACCGATGCAATGCCTTGCCCGTCTTTTTCTCGACCGTCCGCTCGATGTTGATCCCGTTCCGGTCGAGGCCGAACGGGAACAGGACCGCGCGTCCGAGCATGCGCTGCGCGCGGGCGATCATGTCGATCATCGCGTACGCCATGACGGCGCCGACGTGCCATGAGCCGCTCGGATACGGAGGCGGCGTGTCGATCACGTACGTCGGCTGCCCGGGCTCCGGGGAAAACCGATACAGGTCGGGCTCCGCCCGCCACGCCTTCAGGACGTCTTCCTCGTAGGCCGGCTCCCACGTCTTCTCCCGGAGTTTGGGTTCACCCATCGACGGGCGGTCGAGAGTCGCGGAGCGCATAAAAGGATTGTTCCGGGCGACTCGCGCGGGCGATTCGCACACCCTACCGGAGGCTTCAAGCCCGGTTACGATATACCTCTACTTAGAGGTATAAACGATGGAGATCGGCTGCGGTGCGAGGGTCCGGGATTTCGATGGCCGGCGGTACTTCTACTTCTGGCACTACGAGCGCTCGAACGGTCGTTCGATGCGACGCGAGAACTACGTCGGCCGCGTGGACTCGGAGAAGGCGAGGACGGATCTCCTGAGGCGAATGGCCGCCTACCATCGCAAGGCGGAGCAAGAGTTCGCCCGGAGGCGGGCCCGGATCGAGCAGCTCATTGCCTCGGAGCATACCTCCACTTAGAGGTACGGTCCCCGTGGACCTCGGAGGCCTCCCGAAGGGCTCACTCGATGTACCGCAGCGCTTCCGCCGGCGGGATGCGCGATGCGCGGATTGCGGGTTGGGCCGCGCTCGCAACGGCCGCGACGGACGCAACCCCGACGATCAACGCGAGGTTCGGCCACGGCACGGTGAAGACGACGATGTCCGCGAAGTACACGATGTAGATCTTGTACGCCAGGACGATCCCGAGGGCGACCCCGATCCCGATCCCCAGGACCGCGATCAAGGCGATCTCGACGAGGAACGTCGACAGGACCATTCCCCGCGTGAAGCCGATCGCCCGCAACGCCCCGATCTGCGTCCGTCGCTCGACGACGGCGCGGAGCGTGATCACCGCGAGGCCCGCGATCCCGACGAGGAGTCCGATCCCCAGGTACGCCTGCATGAGGGTGAGGACCTCCTGCGACGCGTCGAACGCCTGCCCGATCTGCTCGCGGATGTCGATCGTCTGTAGGCCGTACACGAAGAACACGCGCTCGAGGTCCGCCCGGAACGCCGGGACGTCCACGCCGGGCAGCATCTGGAAGAAGTACGCCGTGTACCGCTCCTCCGCCGGGAACACGCCACGCACCACGCTCTGGTCGACGAACACGCCGGACGTGAACTGGAGCGCCTGCTCGAGCACGCCGACGATCGTCAGGTTCACCGTGCGACCGGCGGCGTCGAATGCGCGGATGCGGTCTCCCGGCACGACGCGCAAGCGGCTCTCGTCTGGGACGAACTGGTTCGGGCCCGCGGCCGTGCGGTCCACGATGGCCAGCGTATGATTGTACCGCAGGGAGAGCCACACCTGCTCGCGGGTCGCGAGGGTCTCTCGCGCGCCGCTCGATTCGTTCACGTAGGACGGCAGGTAGCTCGTGAAGCCGTACTGATTCGACTGGATCAGGAAGTTGTCGACGCCCCAGAGCGTGTAGTCGTACGTCCGATTGCCTCCGACGGTCTGGACCTTCGCCGGCATGACGCTCGCGCTCGACGTCCCGTTCCAGCCGCCGGCGAAGAGCGACTCGCTGAAGTTCTCCTGGAGGCGTTGCCGGAAATTCGGGATCTCGCCGTACGACGTCGTGTACGCGATCACATCGTACCCGCCGGACTGCTGTTGCACGAACGAGTCGAGGCTCGCCGCCTGGAGGCCTTGGAGCATCGAGATCAAGGTGACCATGAACAGGATGAGGGCGAACATCGCGACGGTCATGCCCGTCCGGAAGCGCTTGTCCGTCGGATAGGAGACCGCGGTCTTCAGCACGGGACGGCCGGCGCCGCGGTTCGCCCGCCGGAGCAGGGCCCGCAACGCCTCGCTCACGTTGAAGACGGCGATCAGGATGCCGGAGCCGACCAGGATCACCCCGACCATGACGAACGCGATCGACACGTTGTCCGTGGCCTGGTTCAACAACGTGAAGGGCAGCAGGATCCACGCGAGGTTGAAGGCCGCGGCGAGGGTCATCGCGGCCCGAGCCCAACCGCGGGACGCCGCGACGATGCCGAGTCCGAGGGCAAGGACTGGCGGCCCCGGGATCTTCCCCATGCCGGTGTCCAAGGCGAAGCCCCACAACGTGAGCGCGAGCCCGCCGAGCGCCACGAGGATCCCCGCGACGAGGACGTCCCGCGACCGCTCTTGCGTCCCGGGTTCCGGGAGATCGCGGATCGCCCGCACGATGTTCAGCCGGCTCACCCGCCAGGAGGCGAGGAGGATCGTGATCCAGGTGAGCGCCGTCCCCGCCACGAACGCCGTGAGGACGGAATCCGGGTCGAAGTGGAACGTCACGACGACGTCTCCGTGGGGGACGAGCCGATCGAAGAAGTACACCATGATGTATCCGAGGCCGAGGCCGGCGAGGGCGCCGAGCGCCGCCGCGACGACCGCGTAGAACGTCCCCTCGAGGGCGAACGTCGTCAGGAGATCCGACCGCAGGAACCCGACCGCGCGGGCGACGCCGAGCTCCGGCTTCCGCTCTTCGGCGAGCATGACGAAGATGTTCACGATCAGCAGGACGCCCGCGAGGATGCCGAACGCCCCCATGACGAGGAAGAGGTCCGTCGCATCGCGCCCGATTTGCACGGCCTGCGCCGTGTCGTCCGCCTTGACCGCCTCGACTCGCAACAGGAGATGGCGCGTCGCGATGCTGAGCCGCAGATCCTGCGTTACGCGATCGGAATACGCGACGCCGTCGGCGATGCCTCCCCGGTTCGAGACCCGGATCAGGTTGATTGCGCCACTCTCATTGAACGCGGCCTGCGCCCGGCGCAGGTCCATGAACAGGATCGCGCGGCTCTCGTATGCGGCCTTGCCCGCGTCCCGCACGATCCCCGCGACGGTCGCGTGGACGATCGTCTGGTTCGTGGTGCCGTAGAATAGGGTGAGATCCTGGCCCGCAGTCGCGTTCAGGTCCGCCGCTGCGCGTTCGTTCGCGTAGAGCTCCGCCGGCAGCAGCCGGTCCGTGTCGACGGTCCGGCCGTCGAGCAGGGTCAGCGGCCCGAAGCCGCCTTCGTGCGAGGCGTTGAGGCCCATCACCGTGATCTGCTGGTTTCCCTTGTTCCCGACGACGTTGCGGACCGGCATGACCTTCAGGAGGGCCGGCGCGATTCCGTCGATCGGGGTCGCGTTCGCCGCGAGGTCCCCCCCGATCTCGGTGAAATTGGTTTCCGCGAAGGAGAAGAGCTGGCCATTGAACGAGTTCGAGACGAGCTCGTCGATCGCATCGAGGCGCGCGTAGACGTCCTCCAGGAAGATGTAGCTCAGGGTGTCGCCGACGACGAGGCTCGAGGAGATGATCGCCGTGCCGACGAGCAGTCCGGCGACGACGATCAGGACGCGCGACTTCCGCCGTCCGATGTTCCTCGCCGCCAGGCGGGCCAGGAGCGGTCGGAACCCAATGACCACGGCGACGAGGACGACCCCGATGACGATCGCCCACGCGGACGCCTCGGGAAGGGCCATCCTACCCGCCCCGCGTCTCCTCGACGATCTCACCGTTCCGCATGCGCAAGATGCGGTGGGCCCTCGCGCTGACGACGGCGTCATGGGTCACGAGGACGAGCGTCTGGCCCTGCTCCCGATTCAGGCGCACGAGGAGGTCCATGATCTGGGCCGACGTCTCTGAGTCTAGGTTCCCGGTCGGCTCGTCCGCCCATACGATCGCGGGGTCGTTCACAAGAGCCCGAGCGATCGCAACGCGCTGCTGCTGTCCCGCGCTCAGCTGGGCCGGCTTGTGGTCCGCCCATCCGTCGAGCTCCACGGCCGTCATAAGCGCAAGCGCCTTCCGGCGGGCTTCCCTGGCGGGCGCCCTCGCGACGAGGAGCGGGAGCTCGACGTTCTCCACGGCGGTGAGCACCGGTAGCAAGTTGTACGTCTGAAAGACGAAACCCATGCGCCGCGACCGATAGCGGCTCTTCGCGTTGTCGTCCATCGAGGCCAACGAGACGCCCTCGATGAGGACATCGCCCGACGTCAGATCGTCGAGTCCAGAGAAGCAATTCAACAAGGTCGTCTTGCCGCAGCCGGACGGCCCCATGATCGCGACCATCTCGCCTCGAGGGATCGCGAGGTTCACTCCGCGGAGCGCATGGACCTTGACGACCCCGGAGTTGTACACTTTGTGGGCGTCCACTCCCCGGATGATCGGCTCGGCCGCCATGCGACGTTTTCGATGAGCCGCGGCTTATTTAGGGTTTCGTTAGGACCATTCTACTCGGAGCGAGCGACGAACAGGTTCAGCGTCCAGGTGTCCTCGATGCCCGCCGACGTCGTCAGCGGCTCGAGGCGAGCGGCGAGGTCGGCATCGAACGCCTGGCGGCTTTCCGTCGGCATCTCGCGAAGTTCCCGCTCATACCATCCATACGATGCGGCAAACGCGAGGAGTTCGGTCACATCCGGGAACCGGACGCGAAAGGTCTTCGTCGTCGCATCCCGTCGCTCGAAACCTCCGACTCCGAGGGCCCTGAGGACCGCACGCGGATCTCCCAGGGCGATCGCCTCGGGATCTGTGCGGACGAGCCGGACCGCCTCGCGCACTTGGGCGAGATCCTTCGACGGAGTGCGCGTCCCGTGCTTCTCGAGCAGAGCCCGCAACGCGGCGAACGACGGGCTTGGGTCGGTCGGCCACTCGCTGAAGACGAACCGCCCGGAGGCCTTCAGGACACGGTGGACTTCCTGGAACACGCGGTCATAGCCGAGGGCCGGGATCCCGAGGTTGCTCGCTGCGGCGTCGAACAGTTTCCCGTGGTACACGATGTTCCGCGAATCGAGCATCTCGAACCGGATGTTCCGGATGCCCGCGTTCCCTGCCCGATACGATGCGACGGAGATCGCGCCGTCCGCCAGGTCGATGGCGACGACTCCCTGCGGCAGGACGCGGGGCGCGATGAGGCACGCGAGGAGCCCGGTCCCCGTGCCGACGTCCAGAAACAGCTCGTTCGGTTTCGGGTCGGCGAGGCGCACGACCTCCTGGGCGATCGGTTCGAACCGCGGCGTCACGTTCTTGTCGTACGCCTCCGCCATGCGGCTATACTCGTCGACCCACACGAGGGTCGCCTCGTTCGCGTTCACGGACGCGCCGCGAAGAGACCTCGCGCGATAAAGGCTTCGCGCCGCAAGGTTTTATGACGCGGCCGAAGGTTGCGCTCTCGTGGCCGAACTGGTCCCGCGGTTCAAGGAGGAGCAGGTCTTCATCATCGAAGCGTTCCTCGTCCACTCCTTCCGCGAGAGCGGTCGGAAGGGCGTCGTCCTCGGTCTCAGCGGCGGGATCGATTCGGCCCTCGTCGCGAAGTTGTGCGCAGACTCGCTCGGCCCCCAACATGTGCTCGGCGTCGCGATGCCCGACGGGAGAGGCGGGAAGGACCTCAAGGACGCGAAGAAGTTGGCCAAGGCGCTCGGGATCGATCTTCGGATCATCGGGATTGCGCCGATCGTGACGTCCCTGGAAAAACGACTGCTCGGATTTCAAGCGGACCAAATCGCGCGCGGGAACCTTCGGGCCCGGGCCCGGATGATCGCGCTGTACTTCATCGCGAACACGGAAGGGCGCATCGTCATGGGCACCGGCAACAAGAGCGAGCTTCTAACTGGATATTTCACCAAATTCGGGGACGGCGCCGCAGACTTCCTTCCGATCGGGGATCTCTACAAGACGCAGGTGAGGGAGATGGCCCGCTATCTCGCCCTGCCGCCGGAGATTGTCGAGAAGGTGCCGACCGCGGGCCTGTGGCCCGGTCAGAGCGACGAAGCGGAGCTCGGGATGTCGTACGACGAGCTGGATCGCATCCTCCTCGGGATCGAGCTGCAACTGGAACCGGAGGCGATCGCGCAGAAAGCGGACGTGTCGCTCGACCACGTGGCGTACGTGCAAAAGCTCGTGACCTCGAGCGTCCACAAGCGGAAGATGCCGCTAATCCCCAAGGTCGGCGCGCGCACGATTGGATTGGACTGGCGGGAGTAGACGCCGTCGTTCCTCGAACGCCGCCAGGAAGCCGTCTCGGTCCGTGACGTCGAACACGATCTCGGAGGCGGAGAGACCGAAGGCTTGCCAGAATCGCCGCGGGCTCCGGAGCCGAACTCGCATCAGGTTCGTGCGGCCCCCGGTCACGAACAAGACGGGCTGCCCGAACGGACGGCTGATGCCGAGCGGCGTGCGGAATGCACCCGCGTCGTCCGCCGCCACGAGCACATCGATGCTGGAGAACGGAATCATGGCCCGAAAGTACCAGCCCTGACGCAGGATGACGCGGGAACGGGTGATCCAGTGCTGCGTGAGGAGCGGGGAGATGGCGAACAGCACGAGGTACGCGGCCAGGAGTGCGGTCAGACCGAGGATCGCCGAAATCGGGCTGGACGTGAAGACGATCAAGATCGCGGCGAGGATCGCGAGGCTGACGAACACGATGATGCGGCTCGTGACAAGGGTTCGGCCATACGCGAACGTGAGTCGTTTCTCCACGGTCCCGGACTCGTGTGACCTCGGATAAGCGTAATGCTCCTGGCCGCGTCGTGCCCTGTCTGGTTCGCGAGTCGCTCGCGTTGCGTTCGATTGCCTCCGGACCATGTGTTGCTCGGAGCGTGAAGTTTCAACCCGGTCTCGACGGGTCCTATCATAAAGGGATGAGAATAAAAATAGGGCCATCGGCATACATCGATTGTCGCATGGGAAACTCGCAAACCTTTTTGTGGTGTCCCCCTGATACCGGCCCTCTCGCGCGCGATTTTCTCTGGAACGGAGACACGCGAGGCGAACCTTCTCGCTTTCAGGGGGAGCGGGGGATTACATGGAAGAAAGCATCTTCCAACCGTACCTTGGCACTCGGACGATATTCAAGATGGACCGGGAAATCCTGCGTCCGTCGTACCTGCCGGATCGCCTGCCGCATCGGGAGAGCCACATCGGACAGCTCGCGCAGATCCTGGTGACCGCGCTGAAGGGCGAGCGGCCGAGCAACGTCCTCATCTTCGGGAAGACGGGGACCGGCAAGACGGCCGTCGTCAAGTACATCGAGAACGAGTTCCGCAAGGCCGACGGCGCGCGGATGGTCCAGTACCTCTACCTGAACTGCGAGATCGTCGACACTCCGTACGGCGTGCTGCAGTCGATCGGCAACAAGTTCATCGAGAACTTCCATCAGCGGATTCCCTTCACCGGACTATCGACGGACCGCGTGTACAGCCTGCTTCTGGAGAAGCTCGACGAGGAGAAGCGCGTGGTGATCGTGGCCCTTGACGAGATCGACAAGCTCGTGCAGAAGAACGGCGACGACATCCTGTATCAGCTCCTGAAGATCAACGACGACCTGTCCAAGGCCCGCGTCTCCCTGATCGGCATCTCGAACGAGCTGACCTTCACGGAATACCTCGACCCTCGCGTCCGCTCGCGCCTGGCGGACGAGAAGATGGTCTTCCCCCCGTACAACGCGGACGAACTGTACGACATCCTCGCGGAGCGGTCGCGCCTCGCGTTCGAGAACGGCACGGCCGCGGAAGGCGTCCTCCATCTGATCGCCGCCCTCGCGGCGCAAGAACACGGCGATGCACGCCGCGCCCTCGATTTGCTCCGGGTCAGCGCGGAGCTCGCGGAACGCCAGGGCGAAGAGCACATCACGGAAGAGCATGTGCAGCGGGCGAAGAACAAGATCGAGCTCGACACGGTCATCGAGGCGGTGAAGAGCCTTCCGACCCAGTCGAAGCTCATCCTCCTGGGGATCCTCCTGAACGAGGAGATCGGGAACACGAAGCTCACGACCGGCGAGGTCTACACGACGTACCGCGACCTCTCGCGGAAGACCGGGGTCACGCCGCTGACGCAGCGCCGGGTCACGGACCTCATCTCGGAATTGGACATGCTCGGCCTCGTCCACGCCCGCGTGCGATCGTTCGGCCGGGGCGGGCGGACGAAGGAGATCCAGGCCTCCGTGCCGCTGCTCGACGTGAAGAAGGTCCTCGAGAAGGACGAGATCCTCGCGGAGGCTCGCGGCTACCGCCTCAAAGTCCAGACGACGCTGCTCTAGGCGGCCGCGCCCCTCATTCGTCCGGTTCCCGGTCCGACGAGTCCGCGTCTTCGTCCGGGGGATCCCCGTTCGGCGCCGGGGCCTTGCTCCGCCTCTTCCACGGCCACCGGATCTCCGGGAGCCGCGGGCGGACGTACTTCGTCCACCCGCGCATCGCGTACTCCAGGAAGAACGGCAGCGCGAGGAGGAAAATCAGGCTCACGAGGAGGCTGTCCCAACTGTTCTTCGGGGCACCGTCCGTGCCGGTGCTCCCCCAGCCCCTCGGGCAGCAGGAGTCCGTCGGCTGGAGGGTGAGCTTCAGGAGGCCGAACCACGGGATCTCGCCGCGGGCCCGGCCGATGACGTCGGCTTGACGCGGCAGCCAGGCGAAGTCGTACGGGGTGGAGGGGCACGGATCCAGGCTGCCCGCGCACGATTCCTGCGCATTGTGGTCCCCCATCGTGACATACCCGGAACGAGGCGCGAACGATTGCGCGAGCGATGCAAGGTTGAACGTGATCCCAAAGTTGTGGGTGAACCCCATGCGATGGATCGTCACGGTCCGGAGGGCATAGGGATACGTCGTCGCTCCCGCGAGGTTCGTCGCCTCCCACTCCGAGGTCGGCAGGAGGGCGAGGTCCGGGATGTCGGCGGTATTGTTCCCCGAGTGGACCGTCACGTACATGATGGCTCGGTGGATCACCGGGGTCGCTGACGACGGGCGGCGAAAGATGATGACATCCCCGAAATCCCCGTACGTCGAGTATCCGCTCGCCCGGCCCTCGAGATACGTGACGACATCGGCGCGGGTCGGCGCGGCCTGCTGGAACACCATGTCCCCCGTGTCGATGACGCCGAGGAACGACTCCTGACTCGAGTGCTGCATCGACGAGCTCTCGACGACGACGAGCGGCGGCCAGACGCGGGCGTACGCGTAAATCACGGCGAGGAACATGACCACGATGATCGCCGCGACGAGGAGATCCCGCCCGAGTCCCTTCCAGAAGTTCTCGTCTTCCTCGTCCTCTTCTTCGTGTCGCGACCGGTCGCGGGGCATCGGCCTGGTAGCCAAGGATGGGAGTCCGTATAAACCCCACGCGGGCGGTCCGCTAGAGATCGAACGTCGAGACGGCGTGGCGCACGGGATAGGCGACGTTGTGCACGGGGATCGGCGCGGCGTCACCCTCGAAATCATCGAGCCGGTCGAACCTCGGACGGAGCTCGCCCGCCGGGATCCCTTTGTGAATGTGCCCGTGAATCACCAGCGTCGGTCGTCGCCTCAGGAGGACCGATTCGAGCGCCTTCGATCCCAGCTCCGGCCGCCATTCTTCTTTCTCGCCGCCCATCGTCACGTACGTCGGAGGATAGTGGGTCAGGAGGATCTGCGTGCCGTTTCCCGCCAGGAGGCCGTCGAGGACCTTGACCCGACGCTCGTACTCTTCCGCAGCTCGCGGCAGGTTCTTCCGCTGCCACCACGTCGGGCGGTCCAGACTCCCGACGCTCCCGATGATTCGAACGCGTCCCGTCGGCGACTCGAAGACCGCGGCCTCGTCCTGGAGGAACCGGACGCCGAATGCGTCGGCGAATCGGGCGACGTACGCGGGATGGTCGCCGGCGTACTCGTTGTTCCCGAACACCGCCCACACCGGGGCCGACATGCGCGCCCGGATCGTCCGCACGACGGTGCCGAACGCGTCGATGTCGTTCCGATCCGTCGTGTCGCCGGCGAGCAGGAACAGGTCGACCGGTCCGAGACGATCCAGGTCGGCGGTCACCGCCGGCAGGTGTTCGTTCCCGTGGACGTCCCCGACGGCCGCGATCCGCACAGACGCGCCGAACGTCGGCCGCGTCGATGAACCTTTCCCGCGCCTAGAACTCCCGCACGATCGCTTGACCCGACGCGAGGTCGACGATCGGGAGGCGCGCGGGCATCGGCTCGATGTTCCGCATCTTCTGGTACGGCGTCTGGGCCTGCCACGTCGACGAATTCACGAGGACGACCCCGCGATACTGGTCCACGCCCGCGGCATGGACGTGGCCCGTCGCGAAGATGTCCGGGATCTCGTCGATGATCAGGTGGTCCTCCGCCTCGGGTGCGATCGGCGTCTTGCCGCCGTAGATCGGGGCGAGGTGCCGCATGCGGAGCATCGCCTTCATCACGTCGAGTGGACGCGCGTAGCTCATGCCCGGAATCGCCGACACCAGGTCGTCCATGCTCCGGCCGTGGTACGCGAGGATGCGGACGCCTTCGACGCTCAGGAGGGAGGGGTTCCCCGCGAAGATCACGTTCGAATCGAAGAGGTTCTGGATCGAGGTCGGGAACGCCGGCTGGGGCTCGGCCGGCCGAACGGCGTCATGGTTCCCCGGGAGCATGATGACGGAGATGCGGTCCGGGAGGTCCGCGACCATCCGTGCGAGCGCCTCGTATTGACCGTAGATGTCATCGATTGCGAGTTCCTCGTCCTGACGAGGGTAGACGCCGATGCCGTCCACGACGTCTCCGCTCACGACGAGGTAGCGGATCGACCCGGCGATCTCGTCGGCGCCCCCGAGCCATGCGGACACTTTCGACCACTTGTCCTCGAGGAATGTGCGGCTCCCGACGTGAATGTCGGACATGAACGCCGCGCGGACGTGGTGACGGGTTCCTCGGAACGCCTTGACGGTCGGCAGGTCCGGCCGAACGATCGACTGGGCGATCACGAGCCCTCGGTCGTTGACGGTCCCGACGACTCCGATGACTTCGTCCAGGACGGCGATCTCCGAGGCGACGGCCGACTCCGACGGAAGGAGGACCGCGATCCGGTCCGCCTCGTCCTCGATTTCCAGGATCCGGTGGCCGTTCTTCGTCGTGCGCACGTCCGCGACGATGCCGATGATCCGCACCTCGCGCGTCGACCGGCGGGCCTTCGCAATCTCCTGGGCCCCCGCGAGGTCGTGGCGGGACCGCAGCATGTTCCGCAGGACCTGGAAGCGATGCCGGAAGTACCGCGTGAAGTCCGCGAGCGTCCCCTCGCAGGTCGAATGGCCGGTGATGTCCCGGAGGATCCGCACGTCCGGGTCCTGGTCTGCGGCCTTCTCCCCGAGGCGCCGGAACGACGCCGGGATGAAGGCAGCCGCCAGGCTCGATGGCGGGGGCGCCGTCTGGGTCGCAATCTGGGCCGCGGCGCTCCGGGCAATCTTTCCCGCGCGCATCACGTCATCGAGGGTGACGACGAACGGCGTTTCCAGGCAGGATTCGAGGAACGCCTCGATGCGCTCGACGGGATCGTGTTGCGTCAGGAGGAACTCGATTGCGTCCGGCTCGAGCAAGGTTCCGCGATTGCTCACGAACGCCAAAAGTTCCTCGCGCATCCCGGGGGCCATTGCGGTGAACACGTCAAAAAACCTTCGTCGCGTGGCCGAGACATCCCGAGAAAATTAAAGCCGAAAGGGC
>Ga0209239_1000486_pt1 | contig 22717 bp, 19 predicted proteins | sample GraSoi013_2_20cm_FD_185824 | JGI IMG/M metagenome (GOLD analysis project Ga0209239, IMG submission 185824) | Grasslands soil microbial communities from the Angelo Coastal Reserve, California, USA - Sample 10_02_2013_2_20cm (SPAdes) (version 2) | ecosystem: Environmental > Terrestrial > Soil >...
GGACAAACGCCCCTTTTTCGCATGAATCGTTGTCAGACCTCCTTCCACCTCGAAAAGCGGCAAAAAAGGGATGACTGAATCATATCTCGAAACTTACGCAACCTCGCTGATCCCGGTTGTGATATGCTGAGAGTTTGTGCGATTTTTCATCATCTTCGGTTTCTTCAGACGACCCACCTGTTGTTCTTGATGGTTCTTCTTCTTGTCCTTTCTGTCCTGATTCTTTTTGCTCCGATGGAGCACGCGAAGCTTGAGCAGATCGAATTCGGCGCGACCATACATGCTTCTTTTAATGAGCTTGAGCCGGTTCACATTCCCTTCTAAAGGACCATTACTCCAAGGCAGTGTCAATCCTGCAAATACCGCTTCTTTGTCTTGTTGTACGCCAGTCACAAACGAGTCAAATGCTTTGAGATGGCTGGCTTCCACGAAAGCGAGCCAGCCATCAAGCTGTTCTCCTGTGCGTTCACGCACCATCTGCAGAAATTTCTCCACGAGGCGGTAGGCTGTTTCAATGTGCGGGCTTGCTTGCCTCAACTGTCGGAGGCTCTCTTGCTCCTCTTTTGTCAGATCGTCTTGCTTGCGGAAAAAAAGCCAGGTTGTCTGTTGTGCTGAGAGAGCCAAGAGCGGATTGGGCTGCATGGTTGTCTCTCTCGTAGCTCTTGAAGAACCGCGCTTGGAAACAGACGGTTCCAATGTTGCCAGGTAGCGATACATCGCACGCCCGGAGCCTTTGTAGCCTTTTGCTCTCAGTTCTCTTTCCAGTTGTGATCCAGTGCGACACCCTTGATGCCAGCGCGAAAGCAGGTAGGTCTTGTACGGATCAATCAGACGCGCTCGCTCCCTGCGGGGACCAGAATAAGGAAGGTCTCCACGACTGAGCCACCCTCGCATCGTTCGCTCAGCCATGCCTACTTGAGCAGCGATGTCAGCGCTCTTCAGGCCTTGTTCTCGTAGCATCATCATTTGCTCGTAACGAGCTCGTCGCTCGGCCTGACGGGCATGGTGTGCCTGTTGGATGGCTCGCGTCCTGGCAGGAGGTTGCTCTGAGCTTCGGGGTTTCTCCTCTGCGGATGCCTTGGCCTTCGCCTGCTCTGCACGACGGATCTGAGCAAGGCTTTGGGCAAGCTGGACCGAGACACAGGCGGCAAGATTCTTCACCAGATGCCAGCGGTCGCTCACTTGTCTGGCCTGTGGAGCGCCTTTCGAAATCGCCGAGGCATACTCAGATGAACCATCGCGGCTCACGATGTCGATGTGGGGATGGCCCTGCAACCAGGCCGAGACCGTCTCGGCTCTGCGGTCGGGCAAAAGATCAATTGGTCGATTCTGCTCCAGATCACAGATCAGGGTGCCATAGTGGTGTCTGCGTTTCCATGCCCAGTCGTCGAGGCCAATCACTCTCGGCTCTTGTGCGGCAGGCAGCTCAAATTTTCGAACCAAGCGTAAGATGGTATCACGACTGCCGCTCAGGCCCTGTTCGCTGCCTATATCCTCTCCGGCTTGGCCTCCTACCGCAAGTCCAAGCCGACAGAGAGCTTCTTGCAACCGTTTTGTGCGCTGCGCGTGAGGACGACAGAGCGCTGGAAGCTGTTCTGCAAAGATCTTTTGTGCACACGTGCTCTTTTTGCAGAAGAAGCGACGAACCTCAATCATGAGATGGACGAGACGGCCACTCATTGGAAGATCGTGCAAGGTTCTCCTATAGCGACTTTGCACACGTTTGGAGATCGTCCCACAACAAGGACATGCAGCCGTTGGCGACGTTGTACGCAAGGTAATGGTGATCTCATTGGCAACAGTGACCTGCGAAATTTGCAGGTTTTCATCAATGAGTTCTGGAAGGATGATCATAGCTTTCTACTCGCATAGGGAAATGTGGAAAAATTGTTCAACTTGATAGTATACCACATTCTTCATCAGCGAGGTTGCGTAAGTTTCACAATATGGGTCAAAAGAACTTAGACATGATATGGGTCAATTTCATAAGTGGTCCAGGCTTCGATATCGTCCTGGCTATTGGGCATCGATCGAAGAGTTTGCATCGTTGATTGCTGATGGTCAAACGGAAGAGGAAGCCATACACAAGCTGCGCCCGAAGTTTGAAGAGCGGGTGCAGTTTCTCCAAAGTCGTAGAGAGCCTCTTCCGCTTCCAGGAAGTGGCAAACGAGTTCCGACGTTTGCTCCAAATGATCAGATGGAAAAGGTTCGTCCCTTCGTTAATGACTTTTGGGAACGGATCTTCGGAACCTCCTACAGCACTTCTTTCGTTTCCAATGAAAGCACCCTGGAGGTATGGGAACAGATCTATATTCCTGGCGGACGGCAGGAACTCATTGCGCGTGTCAAGGCTATCTACGGAGTCGATATTACAGACTATTACGATAGACCTATTCCAGTCGTATTACGAATCATTTCAGAAAAAGGAGGAGGGTAGCTCTTAGAATGGCCTTTCCTATTGTCTTGACGAAAGAGTCCATCTTAGTCTGTCAAAGAGAATCGGTACATCGGTACACCACCTCTTGACAACAAACCATCCTTTCGTATACACTTATGTATATACAAAGGGATAGAAGGAGGAGCATAATGCAAGTCGTGAAACTACGCAGAGTTGGAAACTCAATGACCGTAACACTCCCAGCATCAGTAGTAGAGGCCCTGCATTTACATGAGAATGACGATGTTGCTATTGAAGTTGCAGGAGATCGAATCGTGCTCAATCGGGCCACCAATGATTTTCAAGATGAATGGGCCGCCTATCAAAAGGTTGAGCCGCGATATCGCAATGCGAACCGTAAACTGGCTGAGTAAGCATGATGATTCGCTTCCTCTCTGAAGCTATTATCCTGGCAATTCATGATGATCAGATCCGCTTATATGGCGGCAAATATGGGGTACGCGATGCCTCTGCATTGGATTCCGCCCTCCACATGCCACAAGCGCAATTCAGCGGTCAGTTCCTACACTCAACCATCTTCCACATGGCTGCCGCATACGGTTTCCATCTCAGTCAAAATCATCCCTTTCTCGATGGCAACAAACGCACAGCAGGCATGGCGATGTTTACCTTTCTTCAACTCAATGACTTGGAGCCGACGGCCACCGAGATTGATTACTATCAAGCCATGATGGCAGTTGCCAGCGGAAGCATGAGCAAAGAACAACTCACAGATTGGTTGCAGACAGCCACACATGGCATACCTCCAGAAATAGCATGAATCGCACCAGGTCGGTCAACTATTCGTGTTCACATCCTTCCTCGTCGATTCAGCCAGGTTGAGTGGACGAGGCCCTTTCGTCATATCAAGAATGCACAGCCGCGTGTCAAATGGGTCTTTGATCACCGCGCATTTCCCAATCGTAATATCGAACGGCTCAACAAGCAGGCGACATCCTTTCGCCACATAGTCTGCCACGACAGCGACGACATCATCGACCAGGTAGTGTACCTCCACCCGTGAAGGGATATCTGGATCGCGGTGGAGCACAATTTCCGCGTCAGTCTCGGGAAACACCAGTCCGATTGAATCGTCCCCACTCCAATTTGGGCGCAACCCGAATACCTCTGTATAATAAGCCGCTGCCGCCTCGACATCATCCACCCGGATCATCACGCAGTCAATTTTTCGTAACAACTCTTGCCCTCCCTGTCTTTCTGTTTGCCGCCTATCTATCCTCCTTCATTGTGACACTGACTCCCACATAATTCAACGTTTTGCTATGTCAGTAACAGTTGCCTACTACTACAGTTGTAGATAGCAATCGATAGCGCTTTATCACAGTGCTTCGTGATTACTCTACCGGGCGCAAGAGTACCATCGGGATTTCGCGGCTGGTTGTACGCTCGTAACGCGCAAACATAGGCGCTGCTTCTACCAGTTGCTCCCAGAGCTGTTTTCTTTGTGCTGGGTCCGCCGTTTCCGCGACCGCTTTGAAGTGCTGTTTTTTTATGCGTACCATCACCTGTGGATTACTGAGCAAGTTGAAGTACCAGCCGGGATGTTTGTCGCGACCGGCGTTGGTTGCGGCCACGGCATATGCGGACCCGCTTTTGATGTAGATCAGCGAAACCGTGCGTGGTTGGCCAGATTTGCGCCCCGTTGTGGTGAGCGCAAAAAGGCCGACCGGGTCCTGCGCATCGTTCATTTGAATGCGCCATCCTGTTAAGTTGTACAGGATAAGCGAGAACATACTCAGCTTTGCCGTTTTCTCTGGCATGATGTTCCTCCATCTTTTGTGCTTATAGCAGAGATTGATCTTCTCCCCAGGTCGGGGGAAGGTGTACTCCCTTGAGACCTCAATCATTTACTTGCTGTGTGCTGCGAGCCATTCGCCTGACATAAGGTTTCATTTTGAAATAGTACAAATTTGGTAGCATTTTTGCGACAAAAAAAGATGCTCTTTCCACCGATATGAAGACTATCTTTCCCCAGAGGCCCTGTCATGAGCATCTTTTTGGGACGGCCAGTGCCGTTGCACCTTATTGAGTAACTCAATGAGTATCAGTTGTTCGGTCGGCGTCAGCACGCCTAGGATGTTCTGCGCCACTGTTCGCCATTCCTGCATGAACGTATCAATGGTCTGCTGCCCTCGCTCCGTCGGCATCACCCGGAAACTGCGCCGATCCTGTGGATTGAGCATGCGACTGATATAGTCTTGCTGCTCCAGCCGATCTAAGATACGCGTGAGCGTACTCAGGCTGACGCCATTGAGTTCGTGAGCAATTTCCTTGACCATCAACGGACCACGTGGTTCTATCCAGAGGAAGAGCACGCGCACATCCTCTGGATGGCATCCCTTCATCTGCTGCTCGAAGTTCCACTGTTGTTCATTCACCATATCGCTCAGAAAGAAGACGAATTTGAGCAAGGCCGTTGTCATCTGCTGGCGATCAGGAAACAATGAGCTTTCCATGTGTCTCCTTCATGCTCGACTTGTTGCCAGTGTCACCCGGCTTCCCCCTTTTTCATATATTTTCATTATGAAAATAGAATACCAGCCTCGTTGGCAAATGTCAAGACCACCTTCCCCTTTCGCATCCCACACAAAGAAATAGAATAGGAAAGAAATACCATCAAGGAGCCGCAAATGACCACCCACTTCATCGCCCGCGCCACAACGAAACGCCAGCATAAACTCTGCAAATCCAAAATATTTGTGTCGCGTTTTCGGACACAATTTCCCAAAAATCTATCCAGTCAACTCTGGATGAATGTCCTAAACATTTGTGTCGCATTTTCGGACACAATTTCCCAAAAATCCATCCAGGCAACGTTGGATGAATGTCCTATTTCCCTTGTATCAAACCTATCCCTGTGATACAATATAATTCGGGCGAGGACATAAGTCCCCGCCCGAACTTATGAGAAAAGCGAATAATAATATATGGAAATTCTCTGGCTAGGCCACTCCTGTTTCCAGTTACGTGGCAAGAACGTTACTCTGATTACCGACCCGTTTTCCCCTCAGCTAGGCTACTCGCTGGGCAAGATCAATGCCCCTATCGTCACCATCAGCCATAACCATCATGGGCATAATTATGTCCAGGGCGTTGGCGGCAACCCGCGTGTTGTGCGCGGCCCCGGCGAATATGAGATTAGCGATGTGCTGATCACTGGCGTAGCCTCCTATCATGATAATAAACGTGGGCAAGAACGTGGCCGGAACACAATCTATGTCATTCACATAGATGACCTGGTTGTCTGTCACCTGGGCGACCTGGGGCATACCCTGCAGGAAGAACAGTTGGAAGAAGTTGCTGATGCCGATATCCTTATGATACCAATCGGCGGCCATAACACCATCAATGCAACAGAGGCGGCTGAGGTGATTAGCCAGGTTGAGCCGCGTATCATCATTCCCATGCATTACCGCACCCCGGTGGTGGAAGGAAAGCGTGATGCCCTCGACCCCCTTGACAAGTTCTGTCGTGAGATGGGAGTCGACATGATGAACACACAGCCAAAACTCGTCGTCACCCGTAATAATCTACCAGCTGAAACGCAGGTGGTAATCCTGACGCACCGGGGCTAGCAGCCTGTCCCGAATACCTGTAGGGGCGGGAGAGGCGTGGAGAAGGGAGGGGACCCTTGGGTCGCCCGTTTACGTAGGTTGTCCTGGAGAACCTCTGAAACAATGTAGCGCGTAGAGGTTCTTCTTTAATAGAGTAGCGCAGCACCTTATGTACTACGGCAAAGTTCCGGGTAAGGGGGTCAAATGTCTAAATATATCTTTGTTACTGGCGGTGTGGCATCTTCCGTGGGGAAGGGAATCAGTGTCGCATCGCTGGGACGTTTATTAAAAAACCGTGGGATCTCCGTCTCTATCATGAAACTGGACCCCTATATTAATGTTGATCCCGGCACGATGTCGCCTTACCAGCATGGCGAAGTTTTTGTGACCGATGACGGCGCGGAGACCGACCTCGACCTGGGCCACTACGAACGCTTCACAGATGAGCCATCCTATCAGGCCAACAACGTGACCACGGGCCAGGTCTACGCCTCCGTCATCGGCAAAGAGCGCCGTGGTGAGTACCTTGGTGGCACCATTCAGGTCATCCCGCACATCACGAACGAAATCAAAGAGCGCATGCACGCTGTTGCCCGCCGCTCCGATGCCGACGTGGTGATCGTGGAGGTTGGCGGCACCGTTGGTGATATCGAGGGCGAGCCATATCTGGAGGCTATCCGCCAGATGCGCAAAGACGTAGGCCGCACTAACGTGCTCTACCTGCACGTAACCCTTCTCCCCTATATTGGGGCAACAAAAGAATTGAAAACAAAACCCACTCAACACAGTGTCAAAGAACTCCTGCGCGTCGGCATCCAACCGGATGTCATCCTCTGTCGCTCCGACTATCCCATGACCGACGAACTGCGCGAGAAAATCGCCCTGTTCTGTAATATCGAGGCCAGGGCCGTCGTCCCTATGCTGACCGCCGAGACGATCTATGAAGTGCCGTTGATCCTGGAAGAGGCAGGTCTGGGCGAGTACATGGTGCAGGAGCTTGGTCTGCCGCACCGGGAGCCCCACATGCAAGAGTGGCGCGAGCTGGTAGAAAAGATCAAACGTCCCCGCCCTGAATTGACCATCGGCATTGTCGGGAAATACGTCGAACTCCATGATGCCTACTTGTCCGTCGCGGAATCGCTGCGTCACGCGGGCTGGTATAACGATGTGGATATCAATATTAAGTGGATCAACTCCGAAGCCCTCGATGAAATGGGTGAAGGCGCTGTCGAGGTCCTTGAAGCTCTCGATGGCATCGTGGTACCTGGCGGTTTTGGCCATCGTGGTATCGAAGGAAAGATTAAGGCTGCGAACTTCGCTCGTCGTATGAAAAAACCATACCTGGGGCTCTGCCTTGGAATGCAGGTGGCCGTCGTCGAGTTTGCCCGCAATGTGCTGAGGCTCGAAGGCGCCAACAGCACTGAATTTGATCCGCAGACCCCCTATCCCGTCATCGATCTGATGAACACGCAACGCACTGTGGCCGATAAAGGCGGTACCATGCGCCTGGGCAACTGGGTCTGCTGCCTCACTCCCGGTACAAAAGCCTACCAGGCCTATGGCGAACCTATTGTCTTTGAGCGTCATCGCCATCGCTACGAGTTCAATAATGAATATCGCAAGCGCATGGAGACGCATGGTGTGATAGTCAGTGGCCGTTCCGCCGATAATAGCCTGGTCGAGATCATAGAGTTGGCGGACCATCCCTGGTTTGTGGCCTCTCAGTTTCATCCAGAATTTAAGAGCCGTCCCAATCGTCCACATCCCCTGTTCCGCGATTTCATCGGAACGGCTGTTCGCCTGGCAAAAGAGCCTGATGCGAAAATAGAGCAGGAAGTGGGTGTTGGCACAGGTACGCGTAGCGTCTTCGGCTCAGCAGGGTTGGCGGACCACTCCAACTCTCATAGCGCAGCCCAGGCAGACGTTCGCATCGAGAAATAATCATGATATTCTTGAGTCAACTGCTTGGCGCCCCTGTGGAAGACCCCCAGGGTACGCGAGTAGCTAAAATTGTTGATGTTATTGTAGAACTGGCGCAGGTTAGCCAGCCCGGGCCTATCTTCCCTCGTGCCTTGATAGCTGAGGGCCAGGCCAATCAGCGCTGGGCAATAACTCCTGACGCTGTAGAATGGCGCGATGGTATCCTGCGACTCCGCCGTCCAATCGAGCAATTTCCCCTCCACCCGGCCGAGAAATCGCCGCAAGAGATAAGCCTGGCAGAGGATGTACTCGATAAGCAAGTTATCGATATCGCGCGTAAAAAAGCGGTGCGTGTCAATGACGTCTGCTTCAGTGATAATTGGCAGCTGCTCGGCATTGATAATAGTACCCTCGGTCTCGTGCGCCGCCTTGCTCCTAACTGGCTATTAGGTGCAAAGAACAGGCCGACCTCTACAAATTTGATTCCCTGGGAGCAGATTGAACTCATCGGCGTGCAGCGCCAAACAGAGGCTGAAGCTCAAACACCGCAACCCGCGCCATCGCGGCCACAGAGCGGTCATCTCGCTGAAATGCATCCCGCCGACATCGCCGAAATAGTGCACCAATTGACGCCTGGCCAGGGTGCGCAGTTGATTGAGAGGCTGGACGACGAAACGGCCGCCGACGCCATGGAAGAGATCGATACGGAGCGGCAGCGCCAGATCCTTGAGAATATCCAGCCCGAGCGTGCCGCCGACATATTAGAAGCGATGGGGCCGGACGAGGCCGCCGATTTACTTTCCCAATTGTCAGAGGAACGCGCCAAGGAACTACTGAGACTGATGAAGCGGGAAGAGTCGGAAGATGTACAGGAACTCCTGGAATATGAAGCAGACACTGCTGGCGGCCTCATGACAACTGATTATGTTGCTCTGAACCAGACAAAAAATGTTGCCCAGGCACTGGAGTCGATACGTTTCAATATCCAGGAGCACGATATACGCGTCGTCTACGTCTACTGTGTCGCCGATGAAACTCAGGATGAGCGCTCGTTGTTGGGCATGGTCTCCATCTGGGATCTGCTCGTGGCGCCTCCCACACAGTCCTTACAGGAACTGATGGAGACCGACCTGGTTACAGTGCAGCCCGATACAGATGCTCGCACCGTCGCTCAGATCATGGCAAAGTATAATCTCCTGGCTGTGCCCGTGGTGAGCAAGGATAATAATATCCTCGAAGGAGTCGTTACAGTCGATGATGCTCTGGATGTTTTGTTACCCGCCGATAAGCGGCGCAAGCCCACGCGGATGTACTGATATCCATCATCCCTCTCTTTTTCAAGGAAGATCGCCGTCCTTTGGCTTCACCGGTTACATATAAAGATAGGGTAGGAGTTATGGAACAGAAAACGAGTGTACAACAACATACTCCTTTCATTCTTTCATTGGATGTCGGCACCTCCTCAACTCGCGCTTTGCTGTTCGCCGCCAACGGAGACGCGGTACCGGGAATACAGGCTCAGGAAACCTATGAGCTTACCCTGTCGAACGATGGAGAGGTCTCGGTTGATGCCGATAAACTCGTTGCAGCCGTTGCCTCTACGATCGATAAAGCCTTGAAAGCCGCTGGCCCGTTGACCTTCTCGATCGGAGCTGTAGCAACCGACACCTTCTGGCATAGCCTCGTTGGTGTAGATACCGATGGCCGTCCCGTTACACACGTCATCACCTGGGAAGACACGCGCCCGCGCCAGGCTGCCGCTGAACTAAGCGCGCAATTGGATAGGAGGGCAGTTCATGAGCGCACGGGCGCTCGCCTCCATGCCAGCTACTGGCCGGCGAAACTGCGCTTTTTGGCAAAGACGCAGCCCGACGCTTTTTCACGCGCCGCACAATGGCTCTCCTTCGGTGAATACCTGCACCGGCAACTCCTGGGCCGTTCAGTCTGCGGCCTCTCGATGGCCTCGGGGACAGGCATGCTTGTGATCCGTGAGCGCAATTGGGATAGAGAGTTGATGGGCGTTCTTGGGATCCGACCTGAGCAGCTTCCCCAACTGGGCGATTTTCAAGATGGCATACGCGGTTTGAGACCAGAATATGCAGCACGCTGGCCGGCGCTCCGCGACATTCCCTGGTATCCTGCGCTGGGTGATGGAGCGGCCGCTAACGTCGGTTCGGGTTGCGCTATCATGGGGAACTGGGCGCTCACCATCGGCACCTCGAGTGCCATCCGGGCAGTTGTATCGCCCGACAAGGTCGTCCCACCAGCCGGCCTCTGGCTCTACCTCGTCGATAGCAGTCGCGCATTACTCGGCGGCGCGCTGAGCGAGGGGGGTAATGTCTTTGCCTGGATGGAGAAGACCTTACAACTTCCCTCCTTGAAATATGCGGAGCCGCAAGTCGCCGCTTTGCCTCCCGATAGCCACGGCTTAACTATTCTGCCCTTTATATCTGGCGAACGAAGTCTGGGTTGGCACGCGGAAGCTCGGGCTGTGGTGGCGGGCATCATGACTCATACCACCCAATTTGATATCCTGCGAGCATCTATGGAAGCCCTTGCCTATCAGCTTAGAGCTGTCTACCAGCAGCTCATTCAGGCGTTGGATATGCAAGAAACAGAGCCGAAATTGATCGCCAGCGGTGGGGCATTGCTTAGTTCTCCCGTATTGCAGCAGATCGTGGTGGATACCCTCGGCACTTCCCTTTATCCCTCGAACGAGCACGAGGCATCTGCTCGTGGAGTCGCTCTCCTCGCGCTCGAAGCAATGGGTATTTTACCCGATGTTGGCAAGGTTCTCCCGTCTCTTGCCGCACCGGTGCAGCCTGATGCCGGTCGAGGGGAGATCTATCAGCAGGCGGCGGCCCGTCAATGGGAGCTGTATAAAACATTGCTGGGTGATATTTCTGAATAACTCGTACTAAGTTGCAGTACCCATCTCGAATGCGTGGTATACGTTGGCAGTATCAATACCGATCTCTGCTCTCTGACTTACCAGCCCCTGTTTAGCAATCTCTGGAAAGCTGATACAAACATATCAGCCTTCTCTTCTCTAAAAACACCGAGGATGTAGCGATCGGGGCGAACAACAACGAACAGATCTCGGTAATCAGCCAGAAAACCTGTATCATGTGATTGCACCACCATCAGGGATGCTTTACCTATCCTTAACGACTCATACGTTTCTTTATGCGGATGCTCTCTATCCAGAGAGTTGTATCCCTCTTTTCGAGGAATGCCAGGCTGTATACACACAAATTGTATTCCCAGTCGTTCCCAGAAATCGGTTTTCAGCGTGGCAAAGGCCTCTTTGGGATTGTGGTGGAAGCGCAGCAATGCAAAACCCGGTCCCAGTACTTCGTCAAGCAGGACACACCATTCCTGGGCTGTTGCCAATCTTGGTTGAGATAGCATCCGACCTGCTATCGTTCGATGTTTTCTCTCTTTATTGAAGAGTAAGAAGCCCGTTTTATACCTGGGCTGTGGCTTGATGCGGCCCTCAGACAAAATCTCTCGAATGGCCTGCACCTGGTTGAGCAGATGAAATACAATATCGCGACAGTAGGCGGCTGGCTTATTCGTCGACATAACAATGCTGCCCAGAAAAGAGGAGAAACGGATCATCTGTGCTACATGCCTGTGCCGTTCTTCGTGATAGGTATCGAGCAAGCGATCACTTGCCAGCCCATGTAATACCATCGCCAGTTTCCAGAACAGGTTATGTGCGTCACGCAGCCCGCTATTCAACCCTTGACCCCCAAAAGGGGGCATCATATGGGCTGCGTCCCCCAGTAAGAATACGCGTCCTTTTGAAAAGTTCTGTGCAATTGTCGAGTGGAAGGTATAGATTGTCCGCCGTATAATCTCGGAGTGAGGAGACCCACCCGCCTGCTTGATCAACGCGGCAATGCTATCTGTCCTTAAGAGGTCATTCTCTATCTCTCCCGGCAGCAGCATAAATTCCCAGCGCCTGCCCTTGTGAGGAGACGGAACGGTCACGGTCGGCCGACTCGGGTTACAGAAAAACATGGCGATTGGAGAAGATTCTTCGTCGTCTATAACATCGACCACCAGCCATTTTTGAGCAAAGGTCGTGCCTTTCATGGGAATGTTCAGCATGCGCCGGATGGTACTTCTGCCGCCATCACAGGCCAAGAGATAGTTGCACCAGACTTTTTGCAACATGCCAGAGGGTGTACGCAGAGTGACAATGACGCCGCTCTCGGTTTGTTCGAATGATTCAACTGTGTGCCGAAATAGTACATTGACACACGTGAAACGCTCAAGACCCTCGAGGAGAGTTGCCTCGAACTCGGGCTGGTTAAATGTGGAGATCAGCGAATACCCATTTCTCTTGCTTGATGGCTCCACCTTTGCCAGAAAACGCCCCGCCGAAACGTAATGGGCATGGATACCTGATAAAACGCTCTTGTTAACCGCGCTGCTTAAACCCATAGCCTGGCAGATGCGCAAACCTTCATCGTCAAGTGAAATAGCTTTGGGGTAGTCGCTCAAAGAGGCATTGGATTCAATGATCAATGTATCAATACCTGCCAAGCCTAGCAAATTACCCGCGCTAAGGCCGGTAGGACCGGCTCCTACGATAATGACAGAGACAACCTCACGAACCTGATGCTCCCGGTTGACACCAGCATGTGAGTTTGGGGATGTATTGCTGTTCATTGACAACGTATCCTCTGAGTGCAGTAACGAACTGTTTATATAGAGGATACGTTAATGGAGCGCGATGGGGCAATAATATGTGACGCTAGATTTTTTTTACTGCCAATGCGACATTCATCCCGCCGATGCCGCGAGCGCCGATAAGGACAGCAGAACCGGTTAATGGCCGTGCGTCATCTTGCACCATTGATAATCCATAGTGCGGGTCTAGCTCCTCACAATTGATCGTAGGCGGAATGACCTTCTCCTCCAGGGCGAGCAGGGCAGTAATCGTGTCGATTGGTCCAGCGGCGGCATAGCTATGACCCTGAGTGGTTCGTGGGACACTGACCAGGAGTTGTTCGATGTCCGCACCAAAGACTAGCTGTAATGCTTCCGCTTCTCCCTGGTCTGAAGGCGGTAGCGCTCTTCCATCAAGGCTGAAGTACGCGATATCCTTGAGGGATATTGTGCCCTCCTGTATCGCACGTCGGATGGCGCGAGCATATTGTTTCCCGTTGGAAGAAGGCACCGTTGGTCCATTTGCATCGTTGGTCTGGCCATAGCCAGCAATCTCTCCGTAGATGGTTGCCCCGCGTCTCAGTGCGTGATCGTAATCCTCTAGAACGCATATACCCGCACCTTCTGCCAGGATGAGGCCAGTGGCACGCTGGTCAAACGGACGATAGTCTCTTGGGTTATCTCCTGTTGCGCAGTAGCTATATTCACTGAGTTGACCGAGCAAATTGAGACTAAAGGGATGTAAGAATGCTTCACAGCCACCGCTAAGCAGGACATCCGCCGCGCCGCGCCGGATTGCGCTATAAGCCATACCCAATGCCTCCAGGCCACCAGCTGTATCGTTAACAGGTGTTTTGCAATATCCCTGCAGGCCATAGCGAATGGATGCCTGGCCCACGTTAGCTACTTGAAGCCAGGCTATAGCTGTATACGCGCTCATATAGCGCGGCCCGCGTACGTATAATGATTTGACCTGCTCCATCGCAAATTCAACGCCGCCAAAGGTATTCGCTATCACGCTACCTATACGTTGTGGATTCTCCTCTTCCAGGACAATGTTCGCATCGCTCAGTGCTTCCTGCATGGCAGCGAAGGCAAAGTGGGTCATGCGGTCAGTACGATTCGCCAGTTTGCGGTCGATATAGTCACTGACTGAAAAATCACTGACTTCACCGGCTACCTTGATCGATAAATCAGCTGTGGAGAAACGTCGAATAGGCTTAATGCCTGAGATGCCTTCCCTGGTCGCTTGCCAGAAAGCTTTTTTGCCAATGCCGTTTGCCGCCACCACACCTATTCCTGTAATAACCACTCGTCGCTCTGTTGTATGCTTCATAGTACTCCTCTACGTATGTGTATCAAGCCAATCAGGTTGTGTGAGGACGAGCGCATTATTCACGCCGCCAAAACCGCTTGAATGCGTCAACGCCACTTTGACCGTAGCCGGGCGTGCCACATTTGGTACGTAATCCAGGTCACATTGTGGGTCGGCTACTTCCTGGTTAATCGTTGGTGGAATGATCTGCCGCTCCAACGCCAGTACCGTCACAATAGCTTCGATGGCGCTGGCTGCTCCCTGCGCATGTCCAATCATTGACTTTGTCGAGCTGATAGGAATGCGATAAGCATACTCTCCAAAGACGGCCTTATATGCTACTGTCTCCGCGGCCTCGTTATAAGGCGTCGAACTCCCGTGCGAATTGATGTAATCCAGCTGATTCATGCTGATCTCTGCCTCATCCAGCGCTTGCCTCAGAATGTGCTGGAGCGGTGCTCCATCAGGAGGGAGAGCCGTCATATGGTACGCATTACTATTGGAGGTAAAGGCAATCAGTTCCGCGTATATATGTGCGCTGCGAGCCAGCGCCAGCTCTCGTTCTTCCAGCACAAGGACGCCAGCTCCCTCCGCCATCACAAAGCCGTCCCGGTTAAGGTCATATGGACGTGAAGCCCGCTCTGGATCATCGTTGCGCGTACTCAATGCGCCCAGAACACAGAAACAATCTAAACCTGCGTAGCTTATAGCGGAATCGGATCCTCCCGTCAGCATGCGATCTGCTCTACCCTCCTGGATTGCCCAGTAAGCCTGTCCGATGGCATCTGCTCCTGCAGAGCATCCTGTTGAAAGAACCAGGCACGGCCCATGTAGTTGATGATGAGTGGCAATGGCCGCTGCGGGCGCGTGAGTCATCAGCAGTGTTAGTGGAATAAATTCGTCGGTAGTGTTTCGTGGAGCATGTTTCCCGCGATTGGTCATCTTCGCCCACAGCCACTCTGCTTCTTCGCTAGAGGCCATCGCTGAGCCCATGTATACTCCTATCTCATCGCGCTCTTCATCGCTCAAGGTATCAAGTAGACCGGCATCTTGTAGTGCAAGATTGGCCGTTGCTAGTGCCAGCTGCGTATTGCGGTCGGTCAGATGGCACTCAATTGGCGTCAGCCCTAACGCCTCCGGATCGAAGTTTGTAATTTCTCCCGCTATTTGCGCCGGCAGCGCGCTGGCATCGAAACGGGTGATGCGCTTGATACCGGAACGGCCAGCAACACAGGCATTCCAAAAATCTTCCTTTCCGATGCCATTACAGGCCAGTACACCCAACCCAGTGATAACGACACGACGTTGCATGTTACCCTCCTTTGGTAAGAACCGACTTTATCCGATCACATCGTTCCTCCCCCTAATTATTTACTCAATATGATGAGTTTGTCTGTGATTTGATTGGCTTCCCCTGTGTGCATTGCCTCACTGTTTGCTTATTTTTGTACAAAAAGCTCCCCCTTTGAAATTGATGCTGGAAATATTAACGATGGGGCAGTGGGAGCTTCCGTCCGCACCGGAATTTGGGCGTAGTCCTCAGGATGTTGCCAAATCCCTATGTTCGAATATCCTTTCGCTTCAAACCGATGCATACAGCGATGGCAAGCACTACGATGAGTATTCCAAGGGCCCCCCATGCAACCAGCATGCGTTGCACTGAGTCCGTATGACTGTAAATTGAGAAGAGCTGTCCCTGGAACGTATTGTTATCTCCCCAGAGTTTGTCGCCACCAAGTTTGTCGCTGTGCAGGCCAATTGAAGTGCCAAGCGCGGTCATTGCCCAGCGCGTTGGGAATATCATGGCAGCTGCCTGCAAGAAGTAATCTTTGAGTGGTATCTCAACACCGGCAAAGACTACCTGTGGAATAAGCAGGAACGGCAGCAGGCTGTTGGCGCTATCCTCATTGGCAGCGAACGCCGATGCCGTCAAGCCAACCATCAAACCTGCCAGGGCTGTGAGCACCAGCGTGATATAGGTCTCCAACACAATCGGCAGGATGATACCCTGGTGCAGTGGCTCGAAGAGGTTAACGATGATCAGCAGCGCCGCGCTTTGAACCAAGGCTAACATTCCCAGTACAAGGAACTTCGAAGCGACGTAAGGAATGATTCCCAGGTTTACCGTACGTTCGCGGCGGTAGATGGACGCTTCCTTGACGATCTCTCGTGTGCCATTGATACAGCCGAAGAGCACGGCCACAAAGGCAATGATGAAGAGCGCGCGTTGTGCATTGATGCTATCGCCTATGACAATGAAGTCTTGTAGTGCTGCATTTTGTTTGGTTTGAAGATCCTTCCCACTAAAAGTGTTGACGTACTGTTTCCCCGTGGAGTCATTCTTGAGATAAGTGATTATCCTGTTACAATCAACCACGTCGTTTTTCCCCGTGTTCAGACCGATGATGCCTCCGGACTGGGGTGGTAAGGCGATCTTGGTTGTGCTGATACGCGGCGCGCATTGCACGACTTTGTTAGCGTCAAAAATGCCAGCTCCCACCTCGAATCTAATCAGAAGCATCAACAGGAGCGCGATCAATGGTGCCTGTAAGAGCAAAATGATCAGGTTGCTTGTATCGTTTCTGAGTAATTCAAGGTTACGTTGATTAAGCAGGAAGAACTGCTGAAGGGGGTTACCGCGCTTAGGTCGTTTCACCTCTTTAGTTTGGGGTACGCCGTTGACTTGACCCGTCTCAGCGGATCCGCTCCTGAGCGGTGCAACGACGTATTGTTTGTACTGGTTGGAGACTTTAAAGCGCGCAGCTGCTTCCTCCGGTATATTTGGATTCTCGTCTGTCGGTTCCAGGCTGCTGTAAATTTCGGCGAAGTCGGTTTTGCCGAAATACGCTTTTGCCTCTTCAGGTGGCCCGAAAAAGGCCAGGCGTCCTCCCTGACAGAGAAAACAGACGTAGTCACAGGTATTGATATTGTTAGTCGCATGTGTCACCAGCACGATGGTATGTCCCTTGTCAGCAAGCCTGCGCAGCAGGAACATCATTTTGCGGTCCAGACCTGGATCCAGGCCCGATGTTGGCTCATCCAGGAAGAAAAGACTGGGATTGGCCAGCAACTCAAGGGCAATTGAAACGCGTTTACGCTGTCCACCTGAGAGTTTCTTGACCAGGAGTTTGCGCCTACCGCTCATCTCGACGTCTTCCAGTACTTCATTGATACGCTGCTTGATTTGCGCCGAGGTGAAGTCACTGGGCAGGCGAAGCTTGGCGGCGTAGTAGAGTGCTCGTTCAACGGTCAAGTCGCGGTGCACGATATCATCCTGTGGCACATAGCCCAGTTGGGAGCTGAAGGAGGCCAGGTTGTGGTAATAATCCTTCCCATTATAGAGTACTTTGCCGGCTTGCGCGGGTCGCAAGCCGTTTAGCGCATCCATCAGCGTCGATTTACCGGCGCCAGATCCGCCTACCAGTGCAACGAATTTGCGGGGAGGAATGGTAAAAGAGAGATCGTTCAGCAAGACGTAGTTGTTGTTCCCCGTCTTTTTAAGATTGAGGGCGTCAATACGAATAAAGTTGCTTTCGTCATACTGTGTTAGCTGATTGGCTTCAAAGACGAGCTTGTAGGGCCCTATACGAATTTCATCGCCCAGCTTGAGGAGGTGGCTGGTGGTCAGTTCGGAATTCACATAGACATGGTTGGTGCTATTCATGTCGAGTATGCGATACGTGCCCCCTTCACGCACAAGACGCGCGTGATGCGCGGAAACCTGCGGGTGATTGAGCACCACGGTGTTCCCCGCTGCACGCCCGATGGTGAGTTCGGGAGCACCTAGCTTTATTGGCTGTACCGGAGCGAGCATCTCCTGTTGTGTGCCTGTGCCATCATTGTAAGCAAGCGTGATCAGCGTGCCGTTTTCATCGCCGATACGGAAAATATCACCTCGAACGAGCGCATGGCGGAATGGCTCATCTCCCCGTATTTTTCTACCCTGGTACAAAAGCCCATTGAGCGTCCGTGGTTTATCCGGGTGGGGATGGATAAGCACGAATTGATTGCCTTCCCGTGATATCTGAATATGGTGGTTAGATACGATACCTCCATCCCTGATGACAATATCATTGCTGGTATCGCGCCCAATGGTGATGATATTTTTCGTTAGTGGATAGCTTTGCTTACTGCCAAAGATGTTGCTACTCACTTCAATCGAAGGTACGCCGGTCGTTCCAGGCTCGGCGATCTGGGTTTCATCAGGCCGTCCAGCCAGGCCGGCTGTGTGATAGGCAGGATATTGTTGCGATGGAGCGGGCTGGTACTGTTGTGCAGGCGGAGCCACAGGATATTGTTGCTGTGGTGGCGTGACAGCATACTGCTGCGCTGACTGAGCCATAGGGTACTGTGGCGGCGGAATCGGTGTCGGTTGAGCCGCATAGTGCTGTGCTGGCGGATTCATAGGGTACTTTGGTGGTGTGGCAGGATATTGCTGCTGGGGCTGAACGACATGCTGTGGTGAGGAAGCCTGCTGCTGATATAATGGCACTATGGGTGGCGTTGGAGTAGCAGCCTGGGCTTGTGCGCGTACCTGGAACAGGAAGGTGGTATCTTCCCCTAGCCCAATAGTGTTTCCGTCGGCAATAGTTGCCTGCTGCACTGGTACACGATTCACGGTCATCATATTCTGGGGAGAAAGCTTCTCGATACTCCAGGAGCCATTTTGCCAGATAATGCGGGCATGCGACCTGGATACTCTCTGATCGCCTTTTACCACAATGTCATTGGTGGACTCCCGACCAATAGTCGTGATTGGTTTCGTTATCCGGTATGTTTTACCTGCGAGCGAACCTGTGAGAAATTTGATAGCTCCTGATTCTGGTGGTTGAAAAGCTGCGTTCACACTCTACCTCCTGCCGGCCAGCCCTTTTGTAGTACAACCCGGGTTGTAAAAGCTGGCCTCTCGCATACAATTATATTATAGAGCTTAACAACTAGCAATACGTCTCAGTTCAAGATAGCAACCGATCCTCTATCCTTTGGCAGAAAGGGAGATTGAATGAGTACCCAAAGGATGGAGAACCGTATTGGACGGGTTATGCTGTCATGACCCGCTCATTTTGTGCGAGGGCCAGCCCGAGATGCGGCCGCGTCGTGACATACATTCCCTCAATGGCTGTTTCCGCGGACATTGATGAGCGCAAGAATACCTTGTGATAGACCTGGTACATAGCCTTGGCTCGCTCGGCCTCTTCCGGCGGTAGTTGCCCCGCCAGTCCTTCTATCGGCAATTCCCTGGGTAAATCCACAACATCGTTCTGATCTTCTATGCCCGACACGACGAACAAAAATGCTTCATTCAGCGCTTCGGCGTCGCTGTAGTCGTTGTGTGTTAGTTGCTGCGCCTGCCAGAAGTAGTTTGCCTTACCTCTGTACTGCATGTACAAGCCAGAAACAATCACCATCAGGCGCAGATAGGCGTGACGATAACTATGCTCGTAGAAATGGAGCGCCTGTGCTTCTGTAACTTCTCCACGATACATACTGGCGATACTCGCTGCCGCCAACAGTGAACCGTGTGTGGCCAGGTGTACACCCGTTGAAAGAAGTGGATCGATAAAACAAGCGGCATCCCCAACCATGAAGTAGCCTGGTCCCGATATTTTATCGGACATGTACGAGTAATCTTGCTCAACCTTCATCTGCCCCGGTACGAATGTAGCATTCTTGAGGAGATCAAGGATGAGCGGGCACTCGTCCATCGCCTCATAGTAAATCTGCTCGAGGGATTTACCCTGCTGCCTTTTCTCTTTGAAAGTTGTCTTATGTAGTACCAGGCCGACACTCATAGTGTCATTATGCAGAGGGATACCCCAGAACCAACCGTCAGGCACAGATCCAACCGCGATTGCCCCATCAGGGGCAAAGGACATTCTGTCGGCACCCTGCCAGTATCCCCAGATGGCGACGTTTTGAAATGCGTCGTGATAGTGTCGATTCTTGAGATAGCGCATCCCCATGATACCCGCGCGCCCCGATGCATCCACAAGTGTGTCAAAGGAGATTTCACCGGTATTTGTATCACCAGGTCCCTGTGCCCAAATAGCGCTACATGGCCTTTCTCCATCGAAGGTCAAGCCGCGAATCTCCGTACCCTCGTAGACTTTTACTCCCTGGCTCTTCGCGTGTTCTAGCAGCAGTTGATCAAACTCCGCGCGCACTACCTGGAAACTGTATGGGTGGCGCAGCTTCGTAAAATCTAATTCCCATGATTCATTGCCCCATGCGAAGTAGCCTCCATCTTTGCGTTGAAAGCCGTATGCCTCGACCTTCTCCCTCGCGCCAATAAGGTCAAGTATTTCCAGGCAGGATGGGAGGAGTGACTCACCAATATGATAACGCGGGAAGACTTCTTTCTCGATGAGTGTAACATCGAAACCTTCGCGGGCTAGCAGCGTGGCAGTGGTAGAACCGGCAGGTCCACCGCCGACTACAAGAACTTGGGTGGTTGAATTCATGTTTTCTCCTTTCAATCCGGGTGGGCTTTATAACCCCTTTCGTCCCTGATTTAACTAAAGAATACCATATTTATGGTTCTGTTTCCGTTCATTCAGTCACAATAAAGGGGTGATTTTGTTCACATGTGTGCAGATTCTTAAACGAGAAACTGCTCGATCAGCGGAGTAACAACTTCAGCTCGTGAATACAGGAAGAAACGTTCTCCACCCTGGACAAGATGGTAACCGGCACAATTGGGCAACTGCTTGGACAGCCAGTGCGTTTCTGGTTCGGGCGAGAGGGCATCATCATAGCGATTGATCAATAGTATAGGCATTGTCAGCGCATCCAGGCGTTGCCTCATATCGAAGTAATGGATGACAGGGAGCACAGAGAATTTGTAGACAAAGGGCCAGAGCTGTATTTTACAGAACTGTTCCTCGACGATGTGACGTGGGAGGCTGCGCACAGTTTTCGTCGCCATGTCTCGTGATGCCATGATATAGTTCACGACTGTACGCCGCAGGAACCAGGCGGGTACAAACTGCTCAACGGGCAAGCGCACAAATAGTTCGTGGAGCAGCCAGATAAAAGGATGAGGCGCGATCTCATAATCTGCCCCCTGAGCAATGATCACCAGCGAACGGCAGCGTTGCGGATAGCGCACCGCAAATTCAAAGAGTACCATGGCTGCATCGCCATGCGCCACGAAATCAACTACCTCTAACCCTAGATAATCCAGCACCTGTCGTAGCTCCTCAGCTCGCTCTGTCAGACCAACGGGGTGCGAACGAGTCTCGTGACGCCGGTACGTGATCACGCGTCGTGATTGGCTGAATGCTCGTACCTGGCGCGCGTAGACAAATTCAAGGTGCTCGAGGATGGGCACAAAGACCAGCGGAACACCATTGCCGATGTCTATCAAAGGCACATCCGTTGCGCCAATGGCTTTCCTTTGCCAGAGCGCTTCTATGTACTGCACATCGGCATGGAACGTATCCTCGTCAATGTATTGTCCGGTAGTAGTAGTCATGGTGCTCACTTTTCCCTCCCAAGTCATTCGTTCCCGAATATTGAGATTCGGTTAAATCTTATGGTACAGTATATAATATGGGCATCCCTTTTGCAGGGCGTTTATGAACACTGATAGCCATTTTAGATATAGATACGAGGAACAAGCATGCAAATACATGAAGGTGAAAGTCAGCTAAGCTTACAGTGTGCGTTGGTCAATCGATGGATTGAGGTCTTCAATGCTCACGATGTCTCTGCCATCGTCTCGTTGTACGCTGACAACGCTGAACTCTATGATTCAGGGATGAAACATCCTCGCCGGGGACGGACTGAAATAGAACAATGGTTTACCACGCGTTTTCAGACCATGCCCTCGATTACATACACACCGGCAAGTCAACTCTTCACAGAGACTCAAGCTGCTGTTACCTGGACTGCCCGCGGTCGCAGTCCACGATTGCTGGGCCAAGCATGGCTATCACGTCCATTTCAGGTCGCTGGCGTCAGCATCTTTACCTTGCAGGATGGCCGTATCCAGCAGCAACGCGGCTACTATGATCACCTCTCCACCCTCGAACAGATTTTGCCTCCTCTCAAATGGATTCTCCCCAGGCGTCTGTGATACCCTGTTTCTCCTGGTTTCAAGGCTGAATCTTCTTGCTCTTTCAGCAGGTTTGTCGCACTTGTCGCACTTGCATCACTTTGTAGTATCTATCTCTCAGATCGAATTTCTCACAAAGCATCTTTTCTAAAGAAGAAATATATTTTTGTTCACACAAATAGTAGATGAGACAATAAAAATGCTTGACAAGGCAATAGAGGCGACGTATACTTGTGCGTGAGCAACAGAAGAGTTCGTTGTATCGAGCGGGTATTCTTCTTTCGCCGTGTGCCTTAACAGGTAGTGAGCCTTTTTGGCAATGATACATCAAGATTGAGAAGCTTGCAATGAAAACACTGCTCGCAGCAAAGACTTACTCCCTGACAGGAGATGTTACCATGGTTGAGGGTACGCTATTCCATGATCACTTACTGGCGACCAAATTCTTTGTACCCTCCTCATCCCATCCCCTCATTGCGCGCCCCCAACTGACCACCCTGCTCAATCACAGCCTGCGACGCAAACTCACCCTCGTCTCTGCTCCCGCTGGCTTCGGCAAGACCACCCTGCTCTCGTCCTGGGTGCAATCTTTCCCACAGATTAAACCGCAAGCTCCCCTGGTGGCCTGGGTTTCCCTGGACGAGGACGATAATGAGCCGGCGCTCTTCTGGACCTATGCGCTCACGGCGCTGGATGCCGTGCAGCCAGGTCTCTGTACTCAGCTGCTGACCTAT
>Ga0209239_1000488_pt1 | contig 22656 bp, 12 predicted proteins | sample GraSoi013_2_20cm_FD_185824 | JGI IMG/M metagenome (GOLD analysis project Ga0209239, IMG submission 185824) | Grasslands soil microbial communities from the Angelo Coastal Reserve, California, USA - Sample 10_02_2013_2_20cm (SPAdes) (version 2) | ecosystem: Environmental > Terrestrial > Soil >...
CCTCATGTGTCTTTGCTGAGGCTGGTGCGGCCCCGACGGTCATTCCGCCGCAGACAATTCCGATGGTCAGTGCGGTTGCCAATGAGAGCCGGCTCCGCGGCTGTCTGTACGTGGACAGCATTTCTTACCTCCTTGTCAGTAATCTTGTCAGCAATCGTAAAGGGTCGAGTGCGTTCTGCTGCTGGAGGATAGGCCGGCCGGCGATTCCAAAACATGACCTAGATCATAGTTTGGAAATAAATTTAAGCAGCGGGAGACCGCTTGCTGTGGGAACTGGATGCGGTGGAAACGAGGTGCTTGAGCCGAGCAAGATCCAGGATGACGATGCGCTTCGCCGTGCCGGAGACCACTCGCGCCCGTTTGAACCGGCCCATGATTCTGATCGTGGTCTCGACCGTGATGCCGGCCATGTCCCCCAGGTCCTGACGCGTCAGATGGACCGTGAGACAGATGCCGCCCGCCTCGCGGACTCCGGCGCGAGAGGCCAGGTTGACGAGCAACGAAGCCAGGCGTTGTTCGGCCCGGTCCAGCGCAAGGACTTTGGCGTTTTCCTGCGCTTCGTTCAGGCGTTGCCCCAGATATTTAATTACCTCAAGCGCGGCATCGGGATTCCGGCGAAGCACCTCGAAGTAAGACTTCTTTCTAAGGCGAAGGATGCTCACGTCGCCCATCGGTTGGGCGCTGCCGGGATGAGGCGCTCCGTCGAAGACCGCGGCTTCGCAGCAGAACAGGTCGCCCGGCAAGAGGACTTTGAGCGTACATTCTTTCCCATCGGAGGAAGACTTCACGCACTTGACCGTCCCTTCCTTCACGATGTGGAAGTAATCGGCCGTGTCGCCCTCGCGGAAAATGTACTCGCCTTTTCCGTAGTGCGCTTCGGTGACCTCGCTGGCGATCTTGCGGCGATCCCGTTCAGAGAGGAGGGTAAAAATCGGAATCTTTTGCAGCGGGTCTGGATTCCTCATCGAGGCTTCCGGTCACAGAATCCGCTTGACGGTTTCGACGATTGCGCGCGCGCTGATCCCAAAGCGATTCACCAGTTCGTCCGGCTTTCCGCTGTGCGGGATCTCCCGGATCGCCATCTTGTGCACGCGGATGCCCTCGCTTCCGACCGCGCTCAGGACGGCGTCTCCCAGCCCCCCGTGCGCGTAATGATCCTCCACGGTCAGAATGCGGCTCTTGGTCGCGTTGGCGCACAGCAGGAGGGTCGGGCGGTCGATGGGGACGATACTGTACAGATCAAGGACCCGCACCGGGATGCCGGCTGCTTTCAGTTGGTCATGCGCTTTCAACGCTTCAAACACCGTCACGCCAGCCGCCACGATCGTCAACTGATCGGAGGGGCTTTGCCGCAGCACTTTGCAGCCGCCGATTGGAAACTTCTCTTCATTCCCGTACAAGATGGGTGACTTAGGCCGACCGGTCCGGATGTAAACTGGACCGCGGTGCGCGGCGGCGGCTTCCACCAACCGATGCGTGCAGACCGCGTCCGACGGATACAGGACCACCATGCCGGGTTGGGCCGCCATCATCGCCAAGTCCTCGAGGCCCATCTGCGAAGGGCCGTCCTCCCCGATGCTCACGCCGACGTGTGACCCCATCAGCTTGATGTTCGCGTGGCTGATGGCGGCCATGCGGATGAAGTCGTACGCACGGGTCAGGAAGCAGGCGAATGTGGCTGCAAAGGGAATCTTGCCGCAGGCAGCCAGGCCCACGGCGGCCCCCACCATAGTCTGCTCCGCGATGAAATGCTCGAAGAACCGGTGGGGGAACTGCTTCCCAAACTTGTCGGTAAAGGTGGAGTTCTTCACGTCGGCGTCGAGCCCCACCACCAGAGGATTGGCGTCGCCCAAGGCAACGAGGGCAGTGCCGAACGCCTCGCGTGTCGCGACAGAATCCGTGGGCTTGTAGGCTGGGGGGGCCATTGGTTTGGCTGGTCGGGCGCCGTTCACGGCCGGCTCCGGGCGAGGGATGTCCGGCTCACTCGTTCCCGGCTTGAGTTGACGCGTCAGCTCGTCGAGCGCTTTTTGCGATTCTTCACCCTTCTTGAGCGCCCTCCCGTGCCAATCAGGACGGTCCTCGATGAAGGAGATCCCTTTCCCTTTGAGAGTGCGCGCCAGCAGGACGGTGGGTCTGCCCTTCGTGCGGGCGGCTTCGTCAAAGGCCGCCAGCAGCGCAGTCGTGTCGTGTCCGTCCACCACGATGGCATGCCAGCCGAATCCCGCCCAGCGTGCGCGATATCCCTCCATGTCGTGCTGCAACATCGTCGGATCGCTTTGTCCGAGGCGATTGATGTCCACGATCGCGCAGAGGTTGTCGAGGCCATAATGACGTGCCAGCTCCACCGACTCCCAGTTCGAGCCCTCCACGGATTCCCCGTCGCCAAGGAGGACGTAGGTGCGATAGCTTGATCGGTCGAGCCGTTGTGCGTTCAGGGCCATCCCGACTCCCGCCGCCAGACCCTGACCGAGCGACCCGGTGGCCACGTCCACGAACGAGAGCCGCGGTGTCGGGTGGCCTTCCAGGTCGGATTCCAGCGTGCGCAGCTTAAGCAGGTCCTGTTTGTCGAACAGCCCGGCCTCAGCCCACGCCGCATAGAGCAAGGGTGCCGCGTGGCCTTTCGACAGAATGAAGCGATCGTTGTTGGGATTCTTGGGATTCTTCGGGTCGTACCGCATCACGGCGAAGAAGAGCACGGCGACAATGTCTGCGGCTGAACAGCAGCTTGACGGGTGTCCGCTCCCGGCCTCGGTGGTTGCGCGGACGCTCTCGATCCGGAGGATCGTCGCCTTGTTCTGCAGGGTGACCACGAGTGAGGTGGTGGCCATGGTTGGGGCAGGCATGGTGTCTCCTGTTAGACGGTGGTCGCGTGGTTGAATAGGTCAGTGCGCGCCCGTGCAGCCTAACAAAACAGCCGGAGTGAGTCAATTGACCATCTGGTCCATGGAGGGTGTCCTCGGAATCACGCAGAACTGAAGGTGCGACGAAGAGGAAGATTGTGGTAGTCGCCTCCGTGGATCCTAGAGGCGTCGCACCCTGAGGCCAGATTGCCCGCCCGTCCTTGAGGGGGAAGACCGTCGTTGGAAAAAGCGGTAGAGCAGGTAGGCATCAATCACCACGACAGCCGCCAGGACACCATAGGCAGCGGGGCTGGGGGCAAGCCGGAGCTCGATGAGAACCCTGGACATTCCAAATCCCACGACCAAGGCATCAAAGCTCATGCACAGCCTTCTGAAGACTTCAGGGTCCATCCGACTGATGAGGTAGGTCCCCAGAGGAATTCCGACCAGCACAGTGGGAACGATGTAGGGCAGGATCTGGGTGCTCTCAACGCTATACAGGCCTAAGAAATAGTAGGCGACAGCCGTCATGGTGGATTCAGCCACTCGAATCAGGCTCAACGCCGCCCGAAACTCCTGTTTGGCATAACCTTGATTATTAAAGAGGAGAGCCAGAGGAGGACCGGAGATGGTGGTCACGGAATAGAGCGTTCCAATTCCCATTCCAAATGGTACCCCGACCGCTTTCTCTGAACGAATCGGCCTTCGTACGCCGGCCGCTTGGAGGAGGATGAGGGGAAGCAGGACAAAATACGTGAAGAACTTGACCCACCCAGGTTGAACCATGAAAAGAACGTAGCTGCCGATCATGACCCCCGGCAGCACGCCGAGCAAGATGGGCACCACTCTTCTCCATGTGTGCGGCACACTCTTTCGGTTCATCAGCAAGACGTACCCATTAATGACCACTTCCACCATGACCAACGCCGGGTTCAGGATTCTGTTCGTGTAAAATAGCAGCGCAACCGGAACGGTGATGGAGGAAAACCCGTAGCCCAACGCCCCATTGACCGTCGCGGCCAAGAACGTGATCAGGATGAGAATGATGTGGTCCGTGTTCATCGGTTGAGCGCGTACGCGTGAAGATGTGGTTCAGTTCGGTGTCGACTGCCTTCGTGCGATGGCCTCTTTGCCAACATGCTGGGGAACGAGCTCCGCTCAGGAATGGGGTCGTTTGCAGTGACCCGACGCGAAGTCGCTGAGCTTGTAGTTGTCCAGGATGTCCGCGATGGCGTTGCGCACGCCGAGCATCGCGTTCTGGATCGGACAGCTCTTCTTCTCCGTATAGGGACAGTCGCTGCATTTCTGATAGGCGGTCTTGCTGACGCAGCTGATCGGCGCGAGGGGGCCGTCCAGAATTCCGCCGGTGACCCCGCGTCGGCTGCCCAGGAGACCCGCGTTCTTGAGCGTCAGCAGGATCTGCTCGAGAAACTCGATCGGGATCTGTTGCCGCTTGGCGATTTCATGACGTTGGAGGTGGGGCTGTCCGTATTGGGCGGTCAGCTCGATGAGGGCACGGAGCGCGTATTCACTTTTCTTGGAAAATTTCATGGTCGTGTTGGATTCTCTAGTGAGTCAGTAAAGTTTACACACAATACTCCAGTTGGGTGATCACGTCAAGTCTCTGGATAGCCATCTCAGGGTATCCACATCGGTTCGGGCGCGTGTTTTTTTGTTTCATGGGTACAACAACCCCGCGATGACGGGGGCGATCGTTCCTTGACAGCGCACCGGTTTCTTGTTAGTTTGACGCGGCTTCCGCGGTGCTCTGGACCCGGGGCTTCCTCTTCGATTGTCAAACCCTGACCCCGGTCCGAACTCGGCAACGACGGCAAGGACGAGCTGTGACCCTCCAGGAGTTGATCCTCTCCCTCCACCGCTATTGGGCTGACCAGGGCTGCGTCATTCATCAACCCTACGATCTGGAAATGGGAGCCGGAACCTTCCACCCGGCCACGTTTTTGCGGGCGCTGGGTCCGGAGCCCTGGAAGGCGGCCTATCCGCAGCCCTGCCGGCGCCCGACTGACGGCCGGTACGGGGACAATCCGAACCGGATGCAGCACTACTACCAGTACCAAGTTGTCCTTAAACCGTCTCCCGACGAGATTCAGTCTCTCTACCTGAAGAGCTTGGCGCATCTCGGCATCAACCCTCGACAACACGACATCCGGTTCGTCCAGGATGATTGGGAGTCTCCGACCTTGGGAGCCTGGGGACTGGGATGGGAGGTGCGGCTGGATGGGATGGAGATCACGCAGTTTACCTATTTTCAGGAGGTCGGGGGAATCGAGCTTCATCCGATCACGGTCGAGATCACGTACGGCACGGAGCGCATCGCCATGTATCTCCAGCAGGTGGACAACGTGTACGATCTGGTCTGGACCGAGACCATCTCGTACGGAGAGATCCACCGACAGACGGAAGTTCAGTTTTCCAAGTACAATTTCGAGGAAGCGGACGTGGCGTTGCTGACCGGCACCTTCCAGGCATTCGAGTCGGAGGCCAAGCGCCTGCTCGCGAAAGGCTTGACGCTGCCGGCGTATGATTACTGCATCAAGGCGTCCCACCTGTTCAATCTTCTGGATGCGCGCGGCGCGATCAGCGTGGCGGAACGGACGGGTTACATCGCCCGCGTCCGCGGGTTGGCCCGTCAGTGCGCCGAGGGCTACATGAGGGAGCGCGAAGCCTTGGGCTATCCGTTGCTGCACCAGAAGGCCCCGCCGGGAGCCGGAGTCGCAGTACAATGATCAAATCTCCCATCGCGAGCGGGCCGGATTCTCACTCCGCCGGGAAACGTCCCGGGACCAAGACGGGACAGGCGGAGTTGCTGCTGGAGATCGGAACCGAGGAATTGCCGTCTCAGTTCCTCCCGCCGGCACTGCGGGCGCTGGGGGATTCTGCGGAGCGCCTGCTGAAGGAGCACCGGCTGCCCCATGGAGCGGTGCGTACATTCGGCAGCCCGCGACGCATGGTCTTGGCGGTCGAGTCTGTGTCAGGCCGGCAGGCCGCGACCGTCAAGGAGGTGATGGGGCCCTCCAAGGCCGCGGCCTACGACGCAGCCGGGCAGCCGACGAGAGCGGCGATCGGCTTTGCGGGGTCGCAGGGCGTCACGGTCGGCGGCCTGGAAATTCGGCGGACTCCCAAAGGAGAGTACGTGTTCGCGGTGAGGCGGGAGACGGGCGGCTCGGCCGTCGCAGTCCTGGGCGAAATCCTGCCTGACTTGATCGGCGGACTGTCGTTTCCCAAATCGATGCGCTGGAACGAAACCGGCATGCGGTTCGCGCGCCCGATCCGGTGGCTGCTGACGCTGTACGGCGGGAGAGTGATCGGCATCCAGCTCGGCGGGATCAGGGCAAGCAATCGGACGTTTGGGCACCGCTTTCTCGGGTCTCCCGAGTCCGCCCACTCGCAAGGATTGCCGGTGAAAGACCTCAGAATGTACATGAAGACGTTGGAGCGTCACGGCGTCATTCCTGATCAGAGCACACGCCGTGTGATGATTCTGGCCCAGCTCACGGACCTGACCAAGGCCGCGCGTGGGCATCTGCATCGCGATGAAGATCTCCTGGAGCAGGCCATCTACAGTGTCGAATACCCGCACGCGATCCTGGGCGAATTCGAGCCGCACTACCTCTCGCTGCCGAAAGAGGTGCTGATGACGGCGATGAAAGAGCACCAGGGGTATTTTTCACTGATGGGTCCGGACGGGGCGTTGCTCCCGAAGTTCATCGCGGTCACCAACATGAAGCTGTCGAATATGCGGTTGATCCGCGAAGGGAACGAGCGCGTGTTGGCGGCCCGCTTGGCTGATGCCAAATTCTTTTTCGAAGAAGATCGGAAGACCAAACTGGCGGACCGGGTTGAGAAACTCAAGGGCGTGACATTTCACCACAAACTGGGCACATTACATCAGAAGATCGGGCGCCTCACGGAACTGGTCGTCAAGCTCGCAGACATGCTAGGGGACCAGGAGCTGCGCGACACGTGCCGTCGTGCTGCACAATTGAGCAAGGCCGACCTCCTGACCGGAATGGTGGGTGAATTTCCGACACTGCAAGGAATCATCGGCGGCGAATATGCCAGGCACGACGGGGCATCGGAAGAGGTGAGCCGTGCGATCGCCGAACAGTACTTGCCGCGGTCCATGGATGGCGACTTGCCTCAGACGCTCCCGGGAAAAATCCTCTCCCTGGCAGATCGGCTGGACACGATCGCCGCGTTTTTCCATGTCGGGGTTGTGCCAACCGGGTCCGAGGATCCGTTCGCATTGAGGCGCCATGCCACCGCGCTCGTTCGGATCATCGTGGAGAGCAAGCTGTGCCTGAATTTGGCCGGGGTGCTCGCTCAAGCCAAAATGCTCGTCATACAGGACGGCTTCACCGCAGTAGGCCAACATGCTGCCGATCTTCTCGATTTCATCGTCGAACGGCTGCGGTATTATGGTCGGACGGTCCACGGGCTACGGGACGATGTCATTCAGGGGGTGATCAAATTTCGTGGCAGTGGGGTGTTCGACATGGTCGATCTCCTCAACAGGATGAAGGCGTTGCAAGCGATCGCAGTACTGCCGGAGTTTGATCCCCTGATGGTCGGATTCAAGCGGGCGCATCGCTTGGTTGAGAAGGAGAAATGGTCGCGTGACTCCATTGATCCCTCTCTCTTTCAGCATCCTACGGAAGAGCACCTCTACAGGGTGTTGGAAGAATTCAAGAAACGCGTTCCGGCCTTAATCGCGCAGGGTGACTATGCCAAGGCCCTGGATGGTCTGGTTCGAATGCGGCCGGCCATCGATGGTTTTTTCGAGGGGGTCATGGTCAACGCCGACGATCCGGCGCTCAGGGCGAACCGGCTGTCGCTGCTCTACGCGATTGATCAGCTCTTTCTGTCGTTCGCGGATTTCTCTCAGATCGTGGTCCAGGGGACCTGAGGCGACGACCGCACGATGACTGCTTCGAGCGGAAACCTCGCGGCTCCACTGGAGCCTGCGCGCCGCGAACAGCAGGCGCAGGAGGAGCTGCAGGCCCACCGGGTACGACGCTACACGTACCGGGTGACAGCCATTCTGATCGTGGTGTGCAATGCGGTCCTGCTCCTCGGGGTGTGGGTCAGCGGCGTCAACCTGGATACGTTGTTCACGACGCCGGATCGCTTCAACACCGCCAAGGATATCTGTGTCCGTCTGAGCTGGCACAAGGTGGCCGGCGTCGAGCGGCCCGTCCAGCTTTGTTACGAATGGATCAATCTGTCGGATCCCTCCGGCGACACGCACACGTTTCAAGCGGAGACCCAGGTCGTCAAAGGCGGGGACGGGAAACTGTATTATGACGAGGGCGTGCGGGTGGATTACCGGGTGTTCGTCCTCGGCGCGTTTGTGGTGGTGGTGGTCGCGCTAGGCGTCACGCTCAAGCGCTATCTGATCGCTCGATACCGTAGGCGCTTGCCAACGCGGGTCAATGAGGTGTAATCAATTCAGTCGGTCCCGGGGCTAGCCAAGAGGAGAGGGCAGGCGTGGGCACGAAGAAATTTGTCTATTATTTCGGGGACGGAAAGGCCGAAGGGACCGGCGAGATGAAGGAACTGCTCGGCGGGAAGGGCGCCGGCCTGGCCGAAATGACCAATCTCAGGATCTCCGTGCCGGCCGGGTTCACCATCACGACCGAAGCCTGCGTCGAGTACTACCGTCGCGGCAAGGTCTATCCCCCGGGGATGTGGGAACAAGCCCTGCACTGTCTCAGGAAGGTGGAACGCTCGATGGAAGCCCGCTTCGGGGATCCCGACAATCCGCTCTTGGTGTCGGTGCGGTCGGGCGCCCGGGCGTCGATGCCGGGCATGATGGATACGGTGCTGAACGTTGGGCTGAATGACCGGACTGTCAACGGGTTGGCTGCCAGGACCCGGAATGAACGGTTCGCGCAGGACGCCTATCGGCGGTTCATTATGATGTTCGGCAGTGTCGTCATGGGTGTGAGCCGTGAGCGATTCGAGGAAATCCTGAAGCGGAAGAAGGCGGAGCACGGGGTGGCGCTGGACACTGACCTGGATGCCAAGGCGCTGAAGGACCTGGTCGTCCGGCTGAAGGCGGCGGTCCGTGAAGAGACCGGGCATGAGTTTCCCGTCGATGCGTTGGAGCAACTCAGAATGGGCATCAACGCCGTCTTTTCGTCATGGTACGGCCCTCGGGCCGTCACCTACCGGCGCCTCTACAATATTCCGGACAGTTGGGGAACCGCCGTGAACGTGGTCGCCATGGTGTTCGGCAACATGGGGGACACGAGCGGAACCGGCGTCGCGTTCACCCGCGATCCGGCGTCCGGGCGACCCACCTTCTTCGGTGAGTACTTGTTGAACGCACAGGGGGAGGATGTGGTGGCCGGGATTCGGACGCCGCTCCCGGTCAGCTCCCTCGCCGGCCGCCTTCCACGCGCCTCCAAGCAGCTGACGAACACCTACCGGACCCTCGAACGTCATTACCGCGACATGCTGGACCTGGAGTTTACCATTCAGGAAGGCAAGCTCTACATGCTCCAGACCCGGGTGGGGAAACGTACCGGCATCGCGGCCGTGCGCATCGCGGTGGATATGGTCAAGGAAGGCTTGATCAGCAAACGCGAAGCGGTCCTCCGCGTGGGACCGGAGCAACTCTCTCAATACCTGTATCCAATCTTTGATGGTGCGGCAGAGGCCAAGCACGTCTCCCTGGGCAAGGGCCTGCCGGCCGGACCGGGCGCGGCGGCCGGGAAGATCGCGCTGACGCCTGACCGGGCGGTCGAGATGCAGGCGCGTGGTGAGCGCGTCGTGTTGGTCCGTCAAGAGACCAGCCCGGACGACATCCACGGGATGAACGCGTCGGTGGGGTTCCTGACTGCGAGAGGCGGGGTGACATCCCACGCCGCAGTCGTCGCTCGGCAGATGGGAAAGGTCTGCGTGGCGGGCTGCGAAGCGGTGGAGGTGGAAAACGGCACCACGGTGAAGATCGGGTCGCGTGTCTTGAAGGAGGGCGACTCACTCTCGATCAACGGGTTCACCGGCCATGTGTATGAGGGCGATATCCCGGTGGTGGAATCCGAGGTGATCCAGGTCATCCTGGGCAAGATGAGTGCACGCCGATCGGAGAAGTATCGGTACTACTCCAGGCTCCTCAAGTGGGCCGACGAGTTCCGGGTGCTGCGGGTCCGGGCCAATGCGGACGTGCCGGAGCAGGCCAGCATCGCCCGGGGCTTCGGGGCCGAGGGGATCGGGCTCTGCCGGACCGAGCATATGTTCTTTGCCGAGGATCGGGTCCCGGTCATGCAGCACATGATCCTGGCCCGCACGCGGGAAGAGCGCGAGCGCTACCTGGCGCAGCTGCTCCCGCTGCAAAAGCAGGACTTCATCGGGCTGTACCGTGAGATGAAAGGCTTCCCCGTGACGATTCGTCTGCTCGACCCCCCGCTCCATGAATTCCTGCCCAAACGGGAAGAGTTGATGGTGGAGATCGCGCGGCTGGAGCTCATTGGCAGAGACCCGGCGCGGGTGGAGGAGAAACGGCGGCTCCTGGCTCGAGTGGAGGAGCTCCATGAGTTCAATCCCATGCTGGGCCTGCGAGGCTGCCGGCTCGGCATCACCATGCCGGAGATCACGCGCATGCAGACCCGCGCCATCCTGGAAGCGGCCTGCGAGCTGACCCGCGAGGGCAAGAAGATCGTGCCGGAAATCATGATCCCGCTGGTGGGGATGGTGTCGGAAATGAAAGCCCAAAAGGATCTGATCCGCGAGGTCGCCGAGGAGACGATGCGGCGCCGCAACGTGAAGCTCACCTACCTGGTGGGCACCATGATCGAGTTGCCGCGGGCGGCCGTGACCGCCAGACGGATCGCCGAGGAGGCAGAATTTTTCTCCTTCGGGACCAACGATCTCACCCAGACCACCTTCGGGTTCTCGCGCGATGACGCGGCGAAGTTCGTCGGGTTCTACATGCGACGGCAGGATAGCTGTCCCCGGTGCCTGAGCTCCGACGTGGACTGGAAGAAGATGGTGTGCAACAGCTGCGGGGCTGCCATTCCCGGGAAGGCGGAGAACATCCTGGACGCCGATCCCTTCGCCGTCCTGGACCGGGAAGGCGTCGGGGCCATGATGCGCATGGCCATCACGGAGGGCCGCCTGACGCGCCCCGACCTCAAGCTGGGGATTTGCGGCGAGCATGGAGGGGAGCCGAGTTCGGTTGAGTTTTGTCACCAGCTTGGCCTGGACTACGTGAGTTGTTCGCCGTACCGTGTTGCGATTGCGCGTCTCGCGGCGGCGCAGGCGGCCTTGACGGGATCATGGGGAGCCGGCACGACCCCGGCCGCCGGCAAGTCCGCCCCGCATCCCGCTCTCCATTCAGCCGGCCGGGCCGGTCGAAGCCCCCGTGCGCGTCGGAGGTCCCGCAGCCGCAGACCTCACTCCAGCAAGATGCGGTGAAGCAACCCGACCTTGATCGTAGGTACATGGCGCTGGCGGTCCGTTTGGCCGCCAAAGGCCGGGGGCATACCAGCCCCAACCCGATGGTCGGTGCGGTCGTGGTCTCCGGACGCCGGATCGTCGGGAAGGGCTATCACCGACGGCCTGGCGGGCCACACGCGGAGGTGCTGGCCCTCCGGTCGGCTGGCGGCCGGGCGCACGGCGCCACCCTGTACGTCACCCTCGAGCCGTGTCATCACACCAGCAAGCGAACCCCCCCCTGCGTCCCGGCCATTATTGAGTCAGGCCTTCGACGCGTCGTGGTAGCGATACGCGATCCCAACCCTCTGGTCAGCGGGCGCGGCATCAGTCGCCTGCGCCGTGCGGGCATCCAGGTGACCATCGGCTGTCTTCGCGAGGAAGCCGAGCGGTTGAACGAAATCTATTGTCACTGGATGCGCACCGGCCGGCCGTTCGTGATCATGAAGGCGGCGATGACGCTGGACGGCAAGATCGCCGCGGCCAGTGGAGAGTCGCGATGGATCACCGGTCTAGTGGCCCGACGACATGCGCATCGTCTGCGAAGCCAGGTGGACGCGGTCATGGTGGGGATCGGGACGGTTCTGCGTGACGATCCCCAACTGACGGTCAGACTTGGGGATCGGCGGTCACGGGCGCCCCGCCTTCGCCAACCGCTCCGTGTGGTCGTGGACAGCACGCTCCGCATCTCACCGGCAGCTCATGTGCTGTCGCCGGGCGCCTCGACTGGTCCGGGGTCCGGTATCGTCGTCGCCACCACGGCCCGAGCTCCCAGGGCGCGGATAGAGCGGCTCCGAGCGAAGGGCGTCCCGGTGGTCGTTCTGCCGGCTCAACACGGGCGGGTCTCCCTACGCGCCTGCTTAACCCATCTGGGGCGGATGGGCATCACCAGCTTGTTGATCGAGGGCGGAAGCGAACTGAATGCGTCGGTACTGAGGGCGGGACTGGTGAACCGCGTGCTGTTCTACCTCGCCCCGACTCTGTTGGGCGGGCGAGATGCCAAAGGCGTGATCGGAGGACAGGCCCCGCAGCGGTTGGCGGGCGCTCTTCCCCTGACGGACCTCCGGACGCAACGGATCGGCAGGGATCTCCTCATTGAAGGGGCTCTCCAGCCCAGAGGGAACTGACGCCAGTGGGGTCAGGGTAACGCCCACACCTGGACGCGTAGGTCTTCCCCCTCTGCTACGGCGTCAGCACTGCTTTCCCACCGTATAAATCTGACAGAGAAGGCTCGACGGGTCTTTTGCCAGGTGCCTACCAAGACCCAGGAAGGGAAGACCTCGCACAAATACAGTACGCGTCTGGTGCGTGATGAGCCGAGTGTCGCGGTCGACTCTGTCGGGGCCTCGTCGACCGGCAGCCTGGAGGAGAAACCCGCGGCCACTGAGCAATCCGCATTAATCTCGTTGAACGTATTGATTGCATAGACAAATAAATGTGCTAATCTTTTCTTTATGCGGCCCCGATCTCGTTGAGCCGGGGGGATTCCGATCACGGAGGGCACGATGGGTCAAGGCGCCAGAATTTGCGTCGTCGATGATGAGCCGTCGATCCTCCGTTTGTTACAGGGTAACCTGGCCGCGAAAGGCTATGAGGTGCTGGCTGCACAATCCGGCCCTGAGACGTTAGAACTCATCGTGCATCGCCCCCCGGATATTTTTGTCATTGATATGATCCTTCCGGGAATGAGCGGGCTCGAACTCATTCGTCGTGTCCGGGAACAATCGGCCGCCCCGATCATTGTCCTCTCCGGGATCGGCGATGAGCGGTCGAAGGTGGAAGCGCTGGATCAAGGGGCGGATGACTATGTGACCAAGCCGTTCAGCGTGGACGAGTTGCACGCTAGAATCAAGGCTGGTATGCGGAGAGCCGCCGGCGCGCAGAGCGTGGAGCCGATCTTCACCAGCGGAGACCTCTCGGTCAACTTCGATCGCCGCGAAGTGCGGCTGAACGGGCAGCAGGTCAAGATGACGCCAACCGAGTACGATCTTCTCAAGTACATGGTCCAAAACGTCGGGAGACCACTCACGCACCGGATGCTGCTGACCGCTGTGTGGGGACCGGGTTACCACGATAAGGTTCAATATCTGCGAGTGTTCATGGGCCACCTCAGAAAGAAGCTCGAGACGAATTCAGGTCGTCCGCCCTTCATTGTGACCGATCCCGGGATTGGCTACCGATTTTCTGCAGACACGCGAGAAGAATCTCCCGAGTAGTCAGCGCCCTCGGCTTCCTCCCAACACCCATTCCAGCTCCATCCTCGCTCGATCCATCGCTCCTTCTCCGTGATTTCTACCTAGCCCTGTAAATCCTTTCCGCCACCGTTTCGGCCGGAGATGCCCCGGGCCCCTCTGACGGGCAATGACCTGTCTCCCGCCCCTGCCCACGTGATCGTCACCTCCATACCCGATACCCAAAATCTTTATGGAAAGTTTATACCCTCCCGACATAAAGCCTTTATAGAAAGGTTATATCCTCCCCCCACTTTCCACCCCCATTTTTATGGCGGCGGAGCTATGGTTTAAAAGGGTCGCGAAACACCACGAAGTAACATCCACGAACAAGGAACAATAACGATGCTCCCCACGAAGATCGTTAAACCGGCAGAAGCGACAAGGGTAGAAGGGGTAAGAACCGGCTTCGCAGGAACGATACAACGCCTCGCCCTCACGTGCGCCCTGTCGCTAGCGAGTCTAATCCTGATCCTCGGGCCCACCGAGGTGAACGCCCAGGCCATGGCCGACTACACCTCCGTTCCCGCGTTCGTCGGTCGGGACGCCGTGCCGCCGAATATCCTCCTCTTGCTGGACAATTCCGGCAGCATGAACACAGTGGCCTATCAAACTTCTTTCGATGCGACGAAGTCTTATTTCGGCCTCTTCGATCCCTTGGAGTGCTACGATTACGGCTCCAACAAGTTCATCCCCAACCCTGCTGCCAACCCCACCACCCTGGGGACCTGTACCACTTCTCCATACCTCTGGTCTGGCAGCCTGCTGAATTATGTATCCATGCGGCGGATCGACATGGTGAAATGGGTCATGATGGGGGGCACCTGCTCAGCCGGCGGCCGGGACGCGCAGGGGGGATGCAAACAGCTCATCGGGCAGTCCACGTTTGACAACAGCGCCTGCTGCCTGGATCAAACCCTGTCGGTCCCGACCTCGCAGGCGACAGACCGCATGCCGGCCTCCATTCTCCCGTCAGGCTCAGATGTCTATTTCCACTTGATGGGAAGCGTCGGGGCGCTCAAGGGGACCTTAGTACCCAGCCGACCAGCTCGGACTGCAGCGACGGAGGCACCTATACCGAGACCAAATGGCAGATCCGCGTCGACCTTTTCGAAAATGCCAGCGGGATTATCCAGCAGGTCGGATCCAAGGCTCGGTTCGGTGTCATGGAGTTCAAGGGGAGCGGGGATGGCGGCAAGGTCCTGAGCGATGTGGGGTCGAACATCCAGGACCAGCTCACGGCCATCGAGAGTACCACCCCCGGCACCTGGACCCCGCTGGCCGAGTCGCTCTATGAGGCCGCCCGCTATTATGCCCAAATCCCACCCGCCTACGCGGGCTCCGACTACTCGTACAACGTCACGAACCGGGACCCATACTATTTCAGGCAGCCGGATTGGGTGTCGAGGGCCCAGTACGTTCCTTGCTGCAAAAGCTTCGTGATCATCTTCACGGATGGGGAGCCGACCCAGGATGACAATGTCCCACCCGCGCTTCAGGATTATGCCCATGCGGTCCACGGAGCGCACTGCTCGGGCGCGACCACCGCGGATCCCTGCACACCCCACAAGACGAACTATGCGAACAACGGCTCCCACTACCTCGACGACGTGGCCTATTATGCCCATACCACCGATCTGCGCCAGGCGACACTTCCTGTCTTGAGTGAGACCGGGAAAGACCTAGCCGGGCTTCAGAACGTGACCATCTACACCTTCTTCGCCTTTGGAAGCGGGTCCGAGATCCTCAAAGCCACGGCCAAGGCCGGACCTTGTCGCGGAGTGGGACGAGCTCAACAATTATACCGGGGCCGCGGGAGCTGATGGTCTCCCCGACACCTACTATGAGTCTAACGATGCTGAGAAGATGAAGGACCGGATGCTGGCCGCCATCGGAAGCATTCTGCAGCGGAGCCAGTCCGGCACCTCGGTCTCGGTGCTGGCAACCTCCTCCAGCGGGGAAGGCGCGCTCTACCAGGCCTTCTTTTACCCGCTGGTTTTCGAGGGATTCAACGAGATCAAGTGGGCCGGCTACACCCAGGGCCTCTTCCTTGATGCGTTTGGCAACCTTCGGGAGGACACCGACGCGGACGGACGACTGGTCCTCCCAAACGACACGATCATTCGGACGCGGTACGATTCGACCGTGAGCGAGGTCAAGGTAGATCGGTATGCCGACGCCAACGGGGACGGGAAGGCGGACACCACCACCCCCTTCGAGACAGTCGGGCTCAAGGATGTCCAAGGCATCTGGGAAGCGGGGAAACAACTGGCCTTGATGGCCTCATCGGCTCGCAACCTCCTGACCTGGGTGGATACCGACAACGATGCAGTGGTGGATGCCGGAGAGCAGATCCCCTTCACGACCGCCAACTCTGCCACCCTCGCGCCCTATTTACGGGCCGGGACGCCCCCATTCACTGCGGACAATATCATCAACTTCATCCGCGGCGAGCAGGTGGCCGGCCTGCGTAACCGGCAGCTCACCATCGGGGCCGGGCTGCAGGTCTGGAAGCTGGGGGACCCCATTGATTCCACCCCGACCGTGGTGGGGGCGCCCAAGGAGCGGTATGACCTGATCTACGGGGATGCCAGCTACGCCACTTTCTTCCAGCAGTACCGGACCCGGCGGCAGGTGGCCTACATGGGCGCCAACGACGGGATGCTCCACGCCTTCAATGTCGGGTTCTATCACCGGGGGGACGATGCCGCTACCACGCTGGAGGTCGAACACGGCTGGTTCACCCGAACGGCGACCGACAACAGCAGCGGGCCACTCCTGGGCCAGGAGCTCTGGGGCTTCATCCCCTATCAGCTCCTGCCGCATCTGCAGTGGCTGGCGCGTGCCGACTACACCCATGTGTATTACGTGGACCTGAAGCCGAAGGTGACGGATGCGCGCATCTTCACGCCGGACGCCGACCACCCGAACGGGTGGGGGACAGTCCTGATCGGCGGGTTCCGGATGGGGGGAAGCTGCGGGGCCTGCACGGCCGGCACCGGCGCGCCGCCGATGACCGTCACGGCCGATTTCGGCAGTGGGGTGGAGACGCGCACCTTCTACAGCGCGTACTTCGTGCTGGACATCACCAATCCGGAGCAGGATCCGAAGCTGCTCTGGGTGTTTACGGATCCCACGCTCGGATTGGCCACGACCTACCCGGCTGTGCTGCGCGTGAACCCGTCAGCCGACGGGAAGACCAGCAACACCAGTGCCAAATGGCTCATGGTAGTGGGTTCCGGCCCGACCGGTTATAACGGAAGCAGTGTCCAAGCCGGCAAGATGTTCGCCATCAACCTGGCGACCGGACCTGGCATAGGGAACAGCCTCGTCTCCACGTTCCCCACGAGCGATGCCAATGCCTTCATGGGGGATCTGATCACGCTGGATGTCGACCTGGACTTCCGTGTCGATACCACCTACCTAGGGAATGTGATCAAGAACGGGGGCAACCCCGATTGGTTCGGGAAGCTGTATCGCCTCACCACCGGCGGAGGGAATCCGAATCTATCCATGTGGGGGATCGGTTCCGGGTCCAACAGGGTGCCGACCGTGCTGCTTGCCACCTTTCCATCCAGCGGGAACACGGAGGTCGGGCCGGTCGCGGCGGCGCCGACCGTCACCATGGATGAGGCCAGCAAGCTGTGGGTATTTTTCGGCAGCGGGCGCTTTTACAGCACGCTCGATATTGGGAATACTGACACTCAGTACTTCTTCGGGGTCAAGGATCCGGTCCTCACCGGCAGCTGTACTCAGGCCACCGTCACGAACTGTCAACGGCAAAATCTGCTGGATGTCTCGTCCGCCACGGTCTGCGTGGTCTGCACGGGCAACCAGGTGACGGGGGTGACCGGCGTCACCAGCCTGCTCGGGTCCTCTTCGACCACTCTTCAGGGTATGGTTCAGAGCATGGATGGATGGTTTACGGTCCTGCCCGCTCTACGCGAGCGGGTCTTGATCAGCCCCACGCTCTTAAGTGGCATCGTGTTCTTCACCACGTTCATCCCCACCGACGACCTCTGCGCTGGATCGGGCAGTGGCAATCTCTATGCCCTCTTCTATCTCACGGGGAGCGCGTACAAGGCGGCGGTGATCGGGACGGCGACCGTGGGCACCGATACCATCGTGAACCGCTCCGTCGGGCTGGGCACCACCGGAATGGCCTCGGCGATGGCGGTCCATATTGGAGCTCAGGGAACCGGAGTAGCCCCAGCTTCCAACGGTTCAGGTTGCACGGGCCGGGTTACCGGGTTTATCCAGTCCAGCACCGGCACGCTGAGCCAGTTCTGCGCCAACCCGGCCCAGTCCTCGTGGAGCCGCTACATCTCGTGGGTCAGCACGCGTGAATAGGCTTGGAACGAACGGGCTCCACGAGAGCCGCGGCGGGCATGACCTGAAGGGCTGTTAGACGGAATTGACCGCAGTGCCTCCCCCTTTCGGTTGCACTCCCTCTCAAGAGGTCCGGCTTGGGTCCCGGCTGTCGGCATGGTTGCGGTCGGCTTGCCTTGTCTTCCGTTGAGTTGGCTTGTGCACGTCCGAGCCTGTCCCCCTCTCGGTCCTGTCCCCTACAACAGTCCCACCTCGGTCTTCGCTAGCTCCATCACCGTTTTTCTCTGGGGGTTCTGCCTAGTGCCCGGCTCGACCCTGTAATCCCTGCCGCCACCGCTTCGGCCGGAGATGCCCCGGGCCTCTCTAAGCTCCTTGGTTTTTTGATAGCTCCCTCACGGGGAAAGACCTGTCTCCCGTACCTGCCCCTGCACACGTGATCGTCACCTCCATACCCGATACCAAAAATCTTTATGGAAATTTAACGCGCGCCCCACCAAATGCCTTTATAGAAAGGCTATACCCTCCCCTCACTTTCCACTCCCATCTTTATGCCGGCGGAGCTATGGTTTGAATGGGTCGCGAAGAATGAGTAGGCAAAGCCTCACTGTCACGGAAGACCCACCCTGCAACCCGCAAAGATCGGTAACGCGGTAGATGCGATGAGAAACAGCATTATGGTGACTATGCAACGCCGCGCGTTCACTTGCGCGCTTTTACTTGCAGGCGCACTCCTTGGGCCGAGCGAAGTGAAAGCCCAGGCCATGGCCGACTATACGGCCTATCCCAACTTCCTCAGCAAAACAGTTCCGCCGAATATCCTCTTCATCGTGGACCTTGGGAACCAGACGATCCCCGGAGCCTATTCAGGGCCGAACCACCAGTACCCCATTTCGTTTAAAAGCAGCACGGCGACAGCTGGGCAATATGCTTCGAACGTGACCTTTAACAGCACGACCGGCGTTGATGTAGTCGCCGTCAATACCTCCGGTGTGGCCATCACGGCGGCCACCACGGCGGCGCCAAGCGACACCTTCGATTCCACCAAGAGCTACTATGGGCTGTTCGATGCAGTGCGCTGCTACGGGACCAATTCCAACAGTTTTATCTATGGCTCGGTCAAGGCCACTGTTTCTGACGCCTGCGCCAGTGACAAATGGGATGGTAACTTCCTGAACTGGATGGGGATGCGAAAGAAGGATGTGGCCTACCAAGCTCTCGTCGGCGGGACGTCGTTGCCTGCTTCATCGAATACCGATGGGACTGCCAACAGTCTGGCCAGCGAGCCGACGACCGGCGAGAACGGAACGAATGACACCTGCAACAATAACTCCAACTCCTGTTGGCGGTACGTCAAGTTCGTGCCGGCTGCGATGCTCGCCGGCCGGGTCCCCACGACCCTGCCCAACCCGGCAGTGGCCGGGACCAATGTAGGGGATGGTACTGCTGCCAACGCCGGGCGATTCTTCGGGTCAGGCGAAGGTCAACTCTATGTGAACGACGATGCCACTGCGACCCCGTTCGATACCGCCAACAGCAATAAATACAACTTCAAGGTGGATTTGACGACGGAACCGGACGTGCCATCCGGCACCGGTAATATCTCGGACAATTGCGTGACAGGCGATCCGAACTTCGCCGGTCACCTCGTGTGCTATCGGAGGGATCACTCGCTGGGGTTGTTCCAAAAACTGCGCATGGACAACATGCATGTCGGGGTCATGTTCGTCAACGCGGGGAGTGGGCAGGCTGGCAAGATGCAATTCAACTTTGACGATAACTTCAATTCGGCCAGCATTACCCAGATCCGCAACGAGCATATCCAGACCCATTCGCCCATTTCAGAAGCCCTCTATGAGGGCCTCTGCCTGTTTCGTAAGTCACAAGGCCCTTGCTACAACAACAGCGGCTCCTCCTCGACCGGATACACCACGGCGACCGGGGTGGCCGGGGACCCGTTCTTTTTCAAGAGCATGAACCAGACGGTGACCTGCTGTAAGAGCTTCGTCCTGATGATCAGCCCGGGTATTGGCGAGGCTGATGGCAACTCACCGGGTCTTCAGCAACCATTCGGCAACCTGTTTACGGGGACGAACATCGGAGTCGTGACCAGTGGCACGGCTGGCGACCGCTTGGACGACATCGCCTTCTACGGCCAGACCCACGACATTCGCGACCAGACGGCTGCCATCCCCGTCGGCGTGACGGGGACCCAGACGGTCGCCTTCTATGCGGTGAACTCCATGGGTGGCGCGGCAGGGTCCACGCTGCTGGCCTCGGGGGCCAAGTATGGAGGGTTTGAGGATCGGAACAACAACGGCACGGTAGACTTGACTGGTCAGACCTGCACCTATCCCGCCGGCTCCAACCTGGGGACTGGCACGAGCGCGAGCAGCGCCGAATGGGATGGGGACCAAGATTGTGTGCCGGACACCTATTTTGATGCGTCGGAAGGAGGCGATCTAGAGGCGCAGGTCAATGCGGCCATGACCAGTATTCTGAAGCGGTCGGCTTCTGGGACCTCCGTGTCGGTGCTGGCCACTTCCTCCACCGGGGAGGGCGCGCTCTACCAGGCCTTCTATTACCCGAACAGGTTGGAGGGGGTCAACGAGATCAAGTGGACCGGCTACACCCAGGGCCTGTTCCTGGATGCGTTTGGCAACCTTCGGGAGGACACCGACGCGGACGGACGACTGATCCTCCAAAACGACCATATCATCAAGACGCGGTACGATTCGTCCGTGAGCGAGGTCAAGGTGGATCGGTATGCCGACGCCAATGGGGACGGGAAGGCAGACACCACCACCCCCTTCGAGACAGTCGGGCTCAAGGAGATCCAGGGCATCTGGGAAGCGGGGAAACAACTCGCCTTGATGGCCTCATCGGCCCGCAAGATCCTGACCTGGGTGGATACCGACTACGACGGCGTAGTGGATGGCGGGGAGCAGATCCCGTTCGCGACAGCCAACTCTGCCACCCTCGCGCCGTATTTGCGGGCCGGGGCGGCTCCCTTCACGGCGGACAATCTCATCAACTTCATCCGCGGCGAGCAGGTGGCCGGCCTGCGCGACCGGCAGGTGACGGTCGGAGCCGGGCTACAGGTCTGGAAGCTCGGGGACCCCATTGATTCCACGCCGACCGTGGTGGGGGCGCCAAAGGAGCGATATGACCTGATCTATGGGGATGCGAGCTATATGGCCTTCCTCCAGCAGTACCGGACCCGGCGGCAGGTGGCGTACGTGGGGGCCAACGACGGGATGCTCCACGCCTTCAATGTCGGGTTCTATCACCGGGGGGATGATCCGAACACCACGCTGGAGGTCGAACACGGCTGGTTCACCCGGACGGCGACCGACAACAGCGGTGGGCCGGTTCTGGGCCAGGAGCTCTGGGGCTTCATCCCCTATCAGCTCCTGCCGCATCTGCAGTGGCTGGCGCGGACCGACTACACTCATGTGTATTACGTGGACCTGAAGCCGAAGGTGACGGATGCGCGCATCTTCGCGGCGGACGCCGACCACCCGAATGGGTGGGGGACGATCCTAATCGGCGGGTTCCGGATGGGGGGCAGCTGCGGGGCCTGCACGGCCGGCACCGGCGCGCCGCCGATGACCGTCACGGCCGATTTCGGCAGCGGAGTGCAGACCCGCACCTTCTACAGCGCGTACTTCGTGATGGACATTACTAACCCGGAGCAGGATCCGAAGCTGCTCTGGGTGTTTACGGATCCCACGCTCGGATTGGCCACGACCTACCCGGCTGTGCTGCGCGTGAACCCATCGGCGGCCCCGAAAACCGATAATACCAGTGCCAAGTGGGTCATGGCCGTGGGCTCCGGCCCCACAGCCTATAACGGAAGCAGCGTCCAAACCGGCAAGATGTTTGCCATCAACCTGGCAACCGGACCCGGCATCGGGAACATCCTCGTCTCGACCTTCCCCACGAGCGATGCCAATGCCTTCATGGGGGATCTGATCTCGCTGGATGCCGACTTTGACTACCGGGCAGATGCGACCTACTTGGGGAATGTCATCAATAATGGGGGAGGCCCCGATTGGGCCGGGAAGTTGTACCGCCTCACTACGGGGGGAGGGAGTCCGGATCCGAATATGTGGGGGATCGGTTCTGGAGGCAACCGGGTGCCGACGGTGCTGCTGGCCAGCTTTCCATCCAGCGGGAGCACGAAGGTCGGGCCGGTCGCGGCGGCGCCGACCGTCACCATGGATGAGGGCAGCAAGCTGTGGGTGTTTTTCGGCAGTGGGCGCTTTTACAGCACGCTCGATATTGGGAATACTGACACTCAGTACTTCTTCGGGGTCAAGGATCCGGTCCTCACCGGCAGCTGTACTCAGGCCACCGTCACGAATTGTGAACGGCCAAATCTGCTGGATGTCTCGTCCGCCACGGTCTGTGCGGTCTGCACGGGCAACCAGGTGACGGGGGTGAGCGGCGTCACCAGCCTGCTCGGGTCCTCTTCGACCACGCTTCAAGGCAAGGTTCAGAGCATGGATGGATGGGTGACGGTCCTGCCCGCTCTACGCGAACGGGCCTTGGTCAGCCCCACGCTCCTGGGCGGCATCGTGTTCTTCACCACGTTCATCCCCACCGACGACCTTTGTGCTGCATCCGGGACCGGCAATCTCTATGGCCTCTTCTATCTGACTGGGAGCGCCTTCAAGCCAGCCGTGATTGGAGCTACGACTGTAGGCAGCGAGACGATCGTGAACCGCTCTATCGACCTGGGCACCGCCGGGATGGCCTCGTCGATGGCGGTCCATATCGGCGGTCAGGGAACCGGAGGG
>Ga0209239_1000489_pt1 | contig 22647 bp, 17 predicted proteins | sample GraSoi013_2_20cm_FD_185824 | JGI IMG/M metagenome (GOLD analysis project Ga0209239, IMG submission 185824) | Grasslands soil microbial communities from the Angelo Coastal Reserve, California, USA - Sample 10_02_2013_2_20cm (SPAdes) (version 2) | ecosystem: Environmental > Terrestrial > Soil >...
GCCAAGATCGCCGGCTAGTAGGCTCCGCGCATGACGTGCGTCGGCTCGACGAGCCGATGCACTTCCGCAAGAAAGCGTTTGGCGAGCTTGTCGAGCTCCGACTCACCAACCTGATCGGTCGTCGCCTCGACGAAGGTGTAGTGCCCACCCTCGGGCCGCGCGCTGATGGTGATACGGCCCAACGTTCCGTGATACGCGCGCCGCCGCGGTGACTCTTCAGCGGGCGCGAGGCGGCCGCCGAAGAAGGTCTTCGCGACATCGAGTACGGCTTCGGGACTCGCGCTAGTTCTGTGGAAGTAACGCATGACTGACAACTCCTCGAGCTTTGAAGCGCCGCAGGGTGAGGCTGTTCAACACGACCGACAGGCTCGACCACGCCATCGCCGCGCTCGCGACGATCGGCGACAGCAGCCAACCGGTGACAGGATACAGCACGCCGGCCGCAACGGGAATCAGCACGACGTTGTAACCAAACGCCCAAATCAGGTTCCAGCGAATCGTGCGCAGCGTGCGGCGCGCGAGCTCGATCGCTATTGCCACCGCGCGCAGGTCGCCACGGATCAACGTGACGTCGGATGCCTCCATCGCGATGTCCGTGCCGGTCCCGATCGCGATGCCGACGTTCGCCTGCGCCAGCGCCGGGGCATCGTTGATGCCGTCGCCGACCATGACGATCGGTTTACCCTGACGCTGCAGCTTCTTGACCAGATCCGCTTTCTGCGATGGCAGCACCTCGGCGAGCACTTCGGCGATGCCCATCTCCGCGGCTACCGCTTCCGCGCCTTTGCGCGAGTCGCCCGACACCATCACCACGTCCAGCCCCAGACGCTGGAGCCGCAGGATGGCTTCCCTGGAGGTCGGCTTCACCGGATCGGAGATCGCGATCACCGCATACACGGTGTTGTTCACGACGCAGATGACCGGCGAGCGGCCCTGCGCGGCGAGCCGGTCGGCATCCGGGCCGAGCGAGCCAAGGTCCAGGCTGCGCTCGCGCGCGTGCCGCAGTGAGATGACTTCGATGATGCGACGATCGACCGTGCCCCGCACCCCTCTTCCTTCCATCGCGGCAAACTTTTCGACCGGCAGGAGTGAGACCTGCTTGTCTTGCGCCGCCTTGAGAATCGCATGCGCGAGGGGATGCTCGGAACGTTGCTCGACGGACGCCGCCCACTTGAGCACGTCGGCCGGACTGATCGGCGTCCCGTCGGGTTTCTTGGCGGTGACAATGTGCGTCACAGCGGGCCGCCCCTCGGTGATCGTTCCGGTCTTATCGAGCAGCACGATGCGCACCTTCGCGAGCCGCTCGAGCGCTTCGCCACTGCGAATGAGAATGCCGTACTCCGCCGCCTTCCCGGTGCCGACGAGAATCGCCGTCGGCGTCGCGAGCCCCAACGCGCAGGGACAGGCGATGATCAAGACGCTGACAAACGCGACGGTCGCGAATACGACCGCCCGCGCCTCGGGAGGCGGTCCGAAATCGAACCAGCCGACGAAGGCCGCGACGGCGAGCGCAATGACGATCGGGACGAATACGCCGGCGACGCGATCGGCGAGCTTCTGGATCGGCGCTTTGGTGGCTTGCGCGTCCTCGACGAGCTGCACGATCTGGCCGAGCGCCGTGTCTTTGCCGACGCGCGTCGCGCGGAAGGTCACGCTGCCGGTCGTATTGAGCGTCCCACCGATCACTTCATCCCCCGGCTTCTTCGCGACCGGGATCGGCTCGCCGGTGATCATCGATTCGTTCACCGCCGACGCGCCGTCGGTGACGACACCGTCTACCGGGATCTTCTCGCCCGGCTTGATGATGACGAGGTCCCCGACGACCACCGCTTCAACGGGAATCTCCGTTTCATGACCATCGCGCAGCACGTGCGCCGATTTCGCGCGCAGCGCGGCCAATCGCCGGATCGCTTCCGAGGTACGACCCTTGGCGCGTGCCTCGAGCAATCGGCCCAGCAGCACCAACGCAATGATCGCAGAGACAGCCTCGTAGTAGACATCGGCCGGCAGGCCCACACGCAGGAACAGCGTCGGGGCGGCGGTGGCGACGAGTGAGTACAGGTACGCGGCGCCCGTCCCCACGCCGATGAGCGTATTCATGTCGGCGGTCCGATGGCGAATGCCGCTCCAGGTTCCTTTATAGAACTGTTGCCCCGACCAGATGACGACCGGAAGCGTGATGATCGCCAGCCCCCACGTGATCCACGTGAGGTCGAGCACCCAGCCACGAACTGCGACCCAATCCCGCAGCGACACGGCCAGCGGCATGATGAGGCGACCGAACAGGTCCACTTGCTTCATCGTGCCGTTATCGCCCATCGGTCGGTCGGCCATCAGCAACATGGAGCCCAGCATGGCCACGACCGTGACGAGGGCCGCGAGCGCGAACTTCCACGCGAGGCTGCGAACTTCCCGGCTGCGCGCGATGCGTTCCCGTTCCACCGGGTCCTCAGCCGCGATCGGCGCCGCGACATCGAAGCCAGCGTTCTGCACCGCCTGCTCGAGATCCTGGGCGGTAACCACCCCGGGGACGTAGTCGACGGTGGCCGTCTCGGTGGCCTGGTTGGCGGCCGCGCGGATCACACCGCGTACGCCGGCCAGCGCCCGCTCGAGCGGTGCGACGCTCGACGCGTAATGCAGATCGGTGATAGCGAACGTCACGCTAGCCGTGCCACAGTTGTAGCCCGCCTCGCGCACGGTCTTGATGAGCTGGCCGACGTTGGTTTGCGCATCGTCGTACTCGATCGCGGCCTTGTTGGTCGCGAAGTTGACACCCGCGGACGTCACGCCGCCAGCGCCCGTGAGCGCCTCCTGCACCGTCGCGGCGCAGCTCGCGCAGGTCATGCCCTCGATGGGAAGAACGATGCGGGCCTTACTCATGGCCCCCCCCCAGCAACGTGGAACTTGTGCGGCGACGACGCGGCGCGGCGATCGCCAGGGGGCTCCACGACGAGAAGTCCCTTCAGCATGTTCATGCCGCAGCGGAAGGGATACTCACCCGGCTGATCGGGCGTGAACTCGATCGTGGTGGTCTGAAACGGAGGGAGCTGCTTGTCGACCCCGAAGCGCTCGAATACCACACGCTCCGAGCAGTCCGCGGTTTCGTCGCGATAAAACTGGAGCCGCACCGGCTTGCCGGCCTGCACGACGATCGTATCGGGGGTGTACCCACCTTTCACCGTGATGCGCACTTCCTGGACTCCCTCCGTGCCGGCGGTCGCGGCAACCGCTTTGCCGCGGGAGAAGAGGAAGTACCACAGCACCCAGACGATGGCTCCGACGCCGAGCGCCGTAACGACGATCTGGGTGGACGTCATCACGACTCGGCGGGAGCGCTAGCGCACCTTCGCGCGCGCGGGAGCAGATTCGATCCGCATGGCGTAGAAGGACCGCCACACGAACACGAGGGCGACGACGAGGAACGTGCCCGCGAGGATGAGCGTCAGGGCGACGCCACGCTCCGCGGTCAGCGACACCGCGAGCTCGACCGCCAGCAGTCCAAACAGGGTCGTGAATTTGATGATCGGGTTCATAGCGACCGACGACGTGTCCTTGAACGGATCCCCGACCGTATCACCCACGACCGTCGCGGCATGCAGCTCGGTTCCTTTTTGCTTCAGCTGGGTCTCGACGATTTTCTTGGCGTTGTCCCACGCGCCGCCGGCATTGGCCATGAAGATCGCCTGAAACAGGCCGAACAGCGCGATCGAAATCAGATAGCCGATGAAGAAGTACGGCTCGACGAAGGCGAACGCGAGCGTCGCGAAGAAGACCGTGAGGAAGATGTTGAACATCCCCTTCTGCGCGTACTGCGTGCAGATCTCGACTACTTTCTTGCTGTCGGACACAGAGGCTTTGGTCGTGCCCTCGAGCCGGATGTTCGCCTTGATGAACTCCACGGCGCGATACGCGCCGGTCGTCACCGCTTGCGTCGAGGCGCCGGTGAACCAATAAATCACCGCGCCGCCCGTGATCAGGCCGAGCAGGAACGGCGGATACAGAATCGAGATGTTGGACAACAGCTCGGGCTGGAGGCCGCGCGTCAAGGCCACAATGATCGAGAAAATCATCGTGGTTGCGCCGACTACGGCCGTGCCGATCAGGACGGGTTTGGCCGTCGCCTTGAACGTGTTCCCCGCCCCGTCGTTCTCCTCGAGATTCTCCTTGGCGACCGCGAAGTTCGGATCGAAGCCGAAATCCTGCTTGATCTCGCCGCGCACGTTAGGCACCTGCTCGATGAGCGAGAGCTCGTAGATCGACTGCGCGTTGTCCGTGACCGGACCGTAAGAATCGACGGCGATCGTCACCGGCCCCATCCCCAGGAACCCGAACGCCACGAGGCCGAACGCGAAGACTGCCGGCGCCACCATCAGGCCGGCGAGCCCGGCTGTACTCACGCCGTACGCGATTGCCATGAGCGACATCATCGTCAGTCCTAACCAGAACGCACTGAAGTTCCCGGCGACGAAACCGGACAGGATGTTCAGTGAAGCACCGCCTTCACGCGACGAGGTCACAATCTCCCGCACGTGCCGCGAGGTCACGGACGTGAAGACTTTCACGAACTCGGGGATGATGGCGCCCGCCAAGGTGCCACAGGTGATGACGAGGGACAGCTTCCACCACAGAGTCGGGTCGCCGCCGAGATGCGGGATCAGCAGGCGGGAGGCGAGGAAGGTGAGCGCCACCGAGACGAACGACGTCAGCCACACCAGCGTCGTCAGTGGGGCCTCGTAGTTCATGTGGTCGGCGGTTTGATAGCGAGCCTTGACGATCGCGGCGTTGAGGAAGTACGAGACGCCCGAGGCGATGATCATCATGACGCGCATCGCGAAGATCCATACCAGCAGCTGCACCTTGACGAGCGGCTCGTGCACGCCGAGCAGAATGAACGAGATCAGCGCGACGCCGGTCACGCCGTACGTCTCGAAGCCATCGGCGCTGGGGCCGACGGAATCGCCGGCATTGTCGCCGGTGCAGTCGGCGATCACGCCCGGATTGCGCGCGTCGTCCTCTTTGATCTTGAAGACGATCTTCATGAGGTCCGCACCGATGTCGGCGATCTTCGTGAAGATGCCGCCCGCTACGCGCAGCGCCGCGGCGCCGAGCGACTCGCCGATCGCGAAGCCGATGAAACAGGGGCCCGCGTAGTCGCCCGGGATGAAGAGCAGAATCAGGAGCATCAGCAGCAGCTCGACGCTGATGAGCAGCATCCCGATGCTCATGCCGGCCTTCAGGGGAATCGCGTGATTCGGGTAGGGCTTGCCCGTGAGGCTGGCGAAGGCCGTGCGCGAGTTCGCGAACGTGTTCACGCGGATCCCGAACCACGCCACGCCGTAGCTGCCCGCGATGCCGATCAGGCTGAATAGCAGAATCACGAGCACCTTCATCGCGGGGAACCCGCGAACGGTCACGCCGGCCGCGTTTACGGTCTGGGCGAGCGTCCCGAAATACACGGCCACAATCGCGCCGATGAAGACCCAGAGAATAAGAAGGAAGCGGCCCTGCGTGAGCAGATACGTCTTACAGGTCTCGTAGATCAGCTCGGAGATCTCCCGCATCGCCCGATGCACGGGGAGGTTCTTGAGCTGCGTGTACTGCGCGAGTCCGAACAGGAGTCCGAGCGCGCAGATTACGAGGCCCCAGAGCAGGAGCGCCCGCCCCCCGATGCCGCCGAGGAACGTGGCCTGATTGAGATCGGGCAGCACGAGCGCGGCCTCGCCGCCAGCCGCATGCTGAAGCGGAGGAACTATCATCGACGAAGATCTCCTGAAGGGCGAAGGCGGTTAGCGGTCTGCGTACTCGTAGTACTCGATACCGAGGTGCGTGATCTGCTCCTCGCCCATCAACCAGCGCAACGTGTTCTTCAGCTTGGTCTGCTGAATGAACAGGTCGTGCTCGGGGTACAGCCCCGGCGCCGTCTGCGGGCTCTTAAAGTAGAAGGACAGCCATTCCTGAATGCCCGCGAGCCCGGCGCGTCCGGCCAGGTCGAAGAACAGCGCCAAATCGAGCACGATGGGCGCGGCGAGGATCGAGTCCCGGCACAGAAAATCGACTTTGATCTGCATCGGATAGCCGAGCCATCCGAAGATGTCGATGTTGTCCCAGCCTTCTTTGTTGTCGCCCCGCGGCGGGTAGTAATTGATCCGCACCTTGTGGTAGACCTTGCCATACAGCTCGGGATAAAGATCGGGTTGGAGGATGTGCTCGAGCAGACCGAGCTTCGATTCTTCCTTGGTCTTGAACGACTCGGGGTCGTCCAGCACTTCGCCGTCGCGGTTGCCCAGGATGTTCGTGGAGTACCATCCCGAGAGACCCAACATTCGCGCCTTGAACGCCGGCGCGAGCACGCTCTTCATCATCGTCTGGCCGGTCTTGAAATCCTTGCCGCCGATCGGGACGCGGCGCTCCTCCGCCATCTGCACCATCGCGGGAATGTCGACGGTGAGATTGGGCGCGCCGTTCGCGAACGGCACGTTCTCCATCAACGCGGCATAGGCGTACAGCATGGACGGCGCGATCGATTGATCGTTCTGCTCCATCGCTTTCTCGAACGCGTCGACCGACTGATGGGCTGGGCCCGCCGTCAGGAAGACTTCCGTCGAGGCGCACCACACGATCACGATGCGGTCGAGCCCGGCGCTCTTCTTGAAATTCCGCATGTCCTCGCGCAGCTGCTCGGCGAGGTCTCGTTTGTTCTTGCCGCGTTTGACGTTGGTGCCGTGCAGGCGCTTGACGTAGTACTGATCGAAGACGGCGGGCATCGGCTTGATGCCCTGCAGGAACGCCTTGATCGGCTCGAGATGCTCGTGCCGATCGAGCACACCGGCTTTCACGGCGGCGGTGTACGCATCGTCGGGAATGGGGTCCCACGCGGCGAACACGAGGTCCGGCAAGTCCGCGAGCGGCACGAAGTCCTTGATCTTGGGTGCGCGCTTCTCGGTGCGTTTGCCCAGGCGGATCGTGGCCATTTGGCTGAGCGATCCGATCGGCAGCGCGCGACCGCGCCGCACGTTTTCCACGCCCGCAATGAACGTCGTGGAGACGGCGCCAAGGCCGACGAGCAGGACGCCGAGTTTTCCGTTGGCCGGGGCAATCTCTCGGCCGCCACCTGTCAGAATCATTAATGGCCTTTGCGGCGCGCGGCCGCGACTCCAGGTAACGTCTCACGCTTCGGAATCAGCGGCGGCGGCTGCGGCGCACCTGTCGCAACGCGCGCCACATGCACGATCCGCTGGATCACGGTGACCGCGGAGACAAACGCAAGCACGACAACAATCCAGAACAGCATGACTCCATCGGCGCGCGAGCCACCACCAAATATTATGGCGGGCACACCGAGCAGTAACACGCGCTCGGCTCGGGCAGCGATTCCCACCCTACACTCGACGCCCACGCCTTCAGCGCGGGCACGGGCGTAGGAAACCAGCAGTGAAGTCGCCAGTGCAGCGATCGCGGCGCCGACCGCGGGTGCGACGAGGGACGTCGGGAGCGGGCCGTGGAGGAAATAGATCGCCAGACCCGCGAACACCGCCGACTCTCCCACGCGGTCGAGGGTCGAATCGTAGAACGCGCCGAACGCCGTTACCAAGGCGCCCTGCCGGGCTACTTGGCCGTCCAGGATGTCGAACAAGCCACTCACGAGCAACAACACTCCGCCCAGCCGAATTTCCCCGACCCCAAACGTCACACCGGATCCCACAAGGATGACCGTGCCGACCGTAGTGAGGACGTTGGGATGTACGCCGCCCTGAATTAAGGCCCGCGCCAGCGGCGCGGTCAACGCAACGCCAGCATCCTTCACGCGCTGGGGGATGACATTCATGCCGGGGGGAAGCTAATCGCCTGCCGCGATGACGGTAGGGCCAAAAGCTCTGGCGCACCAAGACTTGCGGGGGCAGCTTAATAAGCATGAAGACTCTCTTCCTCCTGCTCGCGATCTCACCCCTCGTCCGCATTCCCATTGCCGCGCAGCAGCCGTCGTCACCTCCGCCCTCAGACGACCCCTTCGTGTGGCTGGAGGACGTCGAAGGCAGTCGCTCGATGGAGTGGGTCAACGCGAAGAACGCGGTCACCATCGCCGCGCTGACGCGATCGCCCCTGTATCAGACGTTCTACGATCGCATCAAGCAGATCCTCGATTCCAAGGACAAGATCGCCTACCCGCAGATCATCGGAAACTCGCTCTACAACTTCTGGCAGGACGCCGAGCACGAGCGCGGCATCTGGCGGCGCACCAGCTGGGCGAGTTACGCGACCGCGAATCCGGCGTGGGAAACGGTGATCGACGTGGATTCCCTCAGCAAAGCTGAAGGCGTGACCTGGTCGTGGAGTGGCGCCGATTGCTTCGAGCCGGAGTACAAGCGCTGCATCGTCTCGCTGTCGCGCGGCGGATCCGACGCCACTGAGACGCGGGAGTTCGATCTGACCACGAAGCGATTCGTCAGCGATGGATTCAAGATTCCCGAGGCAAAGACCAACACCGCCTGGGTCGATGACAGCACGCTGTTTGTCGGGACCGATTTTGGCCCGGGCAGCATGACGACGTCAGGCTATCCGCGCATCGTAAAGCTCTGGAAACGCGGTCACCCACTCGCTTCCGCGACCACGGTCTTCGAGGCTCCAGCCGACCACGTGGGAGCGTTCGGTTTCAGTGTGGACGCCGGGGACCGCCGCTATTTGCGGATCAGCGATGCCATAAACTTTTACGAGAGTGGGCAGTACCTGTACGACAAGGGAAGAGTCACAAAGATCGACGTCCTGAAGGACGCGGATCTGTACGTGCTGCGCGACCAGATGATCGTCTACGTGCGTGATCCATGGACGGTCGGCGGAAAAACGTGGCCGACGGGATCGCTGGTGGCGACCTCGATCGATGATTTCATGGCGGGATCTCCAGCTCGTGATGCAGCCCGGCCCGCGCGAAACCATCAACGGCGTCTCGACGACGCACGACTACCTGGTTCTCAACGTGTTGAACAACGTGCGTGGCGAGTTGCGACGCTATCGCCACCAGGGCGGTGGCTGGACGTTCGAGAAGGTTCCCGCTCCAGACCTCGGCACCGTCGGCGTCGTGGACCGCTCGCCCCGCTCGAATCGCTACTTCTTCTCATTCACCAACTTCATCCAACCGACGACGCTCTACGTCACGGCCGAGAACGGCGTCGTCTCAGAGATGAAGCGGCTTCCGGCGATGTTTGACGCCTCGGCGCTCGTCGTCGAACAGGAGGAAGCCACTTCGCAGGATGGCACGAAGATCCCCTTCTTCATCGTGCACCGCGGCACCATGAAGCGCGATGGCAGCAACCCCACGCTGCTCACGGCGTACGGCGGATTCGAAATCGCGAATACGCCGTCCTACAACAGCGCGGTCGGCGCGGCGTGGCTCGAGCGCGGTGGCGTCTTCGTGCTTGCGAACATTCGCGGCGGTGGTGAATTCGGACCACAATGGCACCGCGCTGGATTGAAGGAGCATCGCCAGCGGATCTACGACGATTTCACCGCGGTCGCGCAGCAATTGATCAAAGACAGCGTGACCAGTCCGCAGCATCTGGGCATCCGCGGCGGCAGCAACGGTGGATTGCTGATGGGCGTGGCTCTGACCGAGCATCCCGAGCTGTACAACGCCGTTGTGATCCAGAACCCGTTGCTCGACATGAAGCGCTACAGTCATCTCCTCGCCGGCGCGAGCTGGATGGCGGAATACGGTGATCCCGACAAGCCGGAGGAGTGGGCGTATATCTCGCGGTACTCACCGTACCAGAATCTGCGGCCGGGGACGAAGTATCCGACGGTGCTGTTCGCGACGACGACGCGCGACGACCGCGTGCATCCCGCGCATGCCCGCAAGATGGCGGCGAAGATGGAATCGATGGGGATCCCATTCTACTACTTCGAGAACACGGAGGGCGGCCACGGCGCGGGTGTGACAAACGCGCAGCGGGCGAAGGAGTTCGCGCTGACCTACGTCTATCTGTGGCAACAGCTGCGCTAGCGAGGCCGGATGACGCCGGTCACTTCGACGACGACGCGGTAGCCCTCCAGACGCTCCGGAATTCGGGCTTTGGCTGCCGCGCTGGAGTCTGCCAGCAACACCTTGATGCAACGCTGACCGTCGCACAAACCCACCGCCGTCCCCACGACGCCCGGCAGCATCATCAGGGAATCTGTGTGCGCGGCGAGAACCTCATCGATGCTCCGAGCAGCCACCGTAGCTCCTCTGTGGGCGCCTGAGCAGGCGACTAAAACACCGGACAAGAGCACCACTCGACCGATTCGCACTAATGCTTCACGTCAACCGAAAAGCCGTTGCTGCTGCCATCCGGATCATGATTGGCCCATTTATTGTAGCTGCCGCCCGGGAGTGACATCCCGCTCACCGCGAATGAGGCGTAGTGGGTCGCATTCGGGATGGACGAAAGGACTACGGTGCAGGTGCCGGTTCCCTCACCGCCGTCGTCACTCGTTACGCAGGTCGCATCGGGGCCGCTTCCGTTCCACGTGCCGCTAACGGTCACGCCGTTCAGCGGATTATGCTTGGCATCGTGCGCGGTGATCCGCACGGTCGCCGACCAGGTGGTATCCCCCGGAACGCCGCTGTTGGCAAAGCCGTCGAGATTCCCGACGTGGGCCGTCGGCGGGTTCACGGTGATGGAGGTCGCGCGCGCATTGTTGCTCGAGTTGGCATCGGCCTGCTGCTGCGTCGCGGTCAGAATGTGCCCCCAAATGCCCGCTCCGGCGGTGTTCCAATTGAACGTGAGCGTCGAGCTCGCGCCCGCGGCAAGACCGAAGATTGTCTGCGTACCGAGGATCGCATTACCGGCCGTCCCGTCGGTCAACACCACATCGAAAGTGTTCGTGACATCCTGACCGCCCACGTCCTGCACAGTGACCACAACCGGAGCCGTGTCACCCACCGTCACCTGGCTGGGTGCCGTGATACTCACCACCGCGATATCAGCCGGCGCCGGCGTGATGTTGACCGTCGTCGAGCGCTGATTGTTCGCCGCGCTGTCATCCGCGAGAGACTGGGTCGCGACCAGGTTGTGCCCGCCCACCGTGGCGCCCGTGGTGTTCCAGTTGAAGTAGCGCGTTGCACTGGCGCCCAACGTGAGCCCGGTGACGGCCTGAGTGCCGATCGTCACACCGGCCGTCGCATCGGTCAGGACGATGTTGAAGCTGCTGCTGACATCCTGACCACCGACGTTCTGGACCGTGACACTAATCGTGGGAGTATTTCCCTGTGTCACCGATGCGGGTGCGGTCATGCCGGTCACGGCGACATCAATCGACGGCGGATTCACCCTGGCCGTCGTCGAGCTCTGATTGTCGGCGGCGCTGTCGTCCGCCAGGGTTTGCGTCCCGACCAGCGTATGACTGCCGAGCGCGGCGCTGGTGGTATTCCAGTTGAACGTGCGTGTGGTGCTGCCGCCCACCGCGAGTCCTCCGGTCACGGTCTGCGTGCCGATCGTCACACCGGCCGTTGCGTCGGTCAGGACCAGATCGAAATTGGCGGTGACGTTCTTCCCACCCACGTTTTGCACCGCGACCACTACGGCGACCGTGCTACCCTGCCCCACCCCGACCGGCGCGCTCACACCAGTCACCGCCAGATCGGTCGACGGAACCGGTTTCACATCGATGCCGATCGCGATGCTGTTGTTCGCCGAGTTGTTGTCGGCGAGTTTCTGCGTGGCGAACAGGGTGTGCCCGGTGACAGCCGACCCAGCGGTGTTCCAGGGGATATCCACCGTGGTCGTGGCCCCGATGGCGAGACCGGCAACCGTCTGCGTACCGAGCGTTGGGCCGGCCCACCCGTCGGTCAGGACCACGTCGAAGCTCGCGCTCACGTCCACCTCACCAACATTCTGGACCGTGACCACGACGTGCGCCGTATCGCCCTGGATCACTGAACGGGGCCCCGTGATGCCGGGGAGCGCGATATCGGTCGGCTTGGGATTCACCGTCGCGACAGTCCTGATCTGATTGTTGGCGCTGTAGTCGTCGGTCAACGACTGCGTCGCAAGCAGGGTGTGCGCGCCCAGCGACGCGCCCGTCAGATTCCAGCTGAACGTCAGCGTCGTGCGCGCTCCGACGGCCAGGCCCGCGACCGTCTGCGTGCCTAGTGCCACACCAGCCGTCGAGTCCTGAAGGGTGACATCGAAGCTGCTCGCCACGTTCTGATTGCCGATGTTCGCAACGGTCACAGCGACATCGACGACGTGTCCTTGGATCAGTGGACCAGACGGGCTGATGCTGCTGACGGCGATGTCGGTCACGGCTGGCATCACGGTAACTGTCGCGAAGCGCTGGTTGTTGCTGGCCTTGTCATCGCTCAGGGTGTGCTTGCCCACCAAGACGTGGTTGCCCGCAGACCTCGGCGTCCACGCGAAGCTCATGTTCGTGGCAGTGCCGGCAGTCAAACCGGCCACGGTCTGCGTGCCCACTGTCACGTGATCGGTCGTGTCCTCCAGGCTCACGTCGAAGCTGGAGACGTCCTGGTTGCCGAAGTTCTTCACGGTCACCGTAACATTGGCGGCCACGTTCACGATGGTGCTCGGTCCGCTCACGCTGGTGACGGCCAAGTCAGTCAGCGGACCCGGCGGGGGCGGCGCAAAGCCGTCGATCGTCACGCCGAAGCGGTTGAGCACGAGATCGATTCGGTTGGCGATCGTCACCGATGAGTTGCCGGCGAAGAGGAGCGCAACAGGATTGAGGTTCCCGTCATCGGTCACGATGAGCGAGCCGGAATCCCCGCCGCCGCTGAACGTGCCCGGCGAGATGATCACCTGGTCGATGTAGCGCGCGGACTTCGCACAGTCGAACCCCGAGACCTGATAGCACACGATTACCGTCGCGTTGACGCCCGTGATCTGGCCGTGCGTGAGATGCGTCGTGCGGCCGTACTTTTGCACGTTGAGGCCGAGCAACGCGTCGCGGTTGTCGAAATAGCCGTCCCCGTCCGCGTCGCCGAAGATCGTGGAGTTTGGCATGCCGTAGCCTTCGTCGCTGGGCACGGCGTTGTCGAGCAGGTCAGTGCTGGACAGGGCGATCGCTGCATCAATCGTATTGCTCCCGTTGCTGGCGAACGAAATCGTCTGAAAATCCGTCAACGTCGCGATCTGATCGGCCGACGTTCCGCCGTCGTACGGACCGGGCTGGTACTCCGGATCGCCGATGCTGGCGCTATTGGAGTTGGCGAGGACGTGGTTATTCGAGAGGATGTAGACACGCCCCAGCGCATCTCGCACACGCGCGCCGATCGTGCCGGCGGTGATAAGCGGATGTCCAACTGAAAAGCCTGGGTGTGCCGGCCGCATGCGCTGTGTGGGATCGGTGAACGCCATGATGCGGCCGGTGACGCGGACCGCGACCGGCACTCCCTCGAGCGAGTCCGGGAGCCGCGCGATTCCAGCTCGTTCAGCCAGGATGAGTACGCCGGCGCGTCCGTCCGGCAGCTTGGTGACTGCAGTCCCTACTATCCCGGGAGTCTCGAGGAGCCTGGGTGAGTGTCGCCGCAGTACCGCGAGCGCGCCACGGAGATCCATGACGTTGCCGCGAGGGAGAACGGAGGGCGCTACTGAGGGACCAGCAGGCGAGTCTGGCGCGCTCTCGGAGCAAGCGTACCAGATCGTGGGAGCGGCAACCATCAGGACGACGACGGCTGCGCGGGTCAACGTGCGGACCGCGACCATAACAACCCCCCGTGAACTGAGTACGGGCGCGTCAGGATAATGAGGACGCGGGGTCAAATCGGCAAGTTCAGTCTGACTAATTGGCTTTGAGCACCGCCTCGATAAAGCTCAAGGTCTTGGTTTCGACCCAAGCTGCGGACACGGCTGTGATGCCGATCGTCCCGAGGCGGTCTCCCGACCCGGTCGGCGGCCGCCCTTTCCAGGGGGCGTGCTTGACCTCGCGCTGAACGAGGATGCCGTGGCGGGGGTCGAAGCGGAAGATGAGCGCGGAGGCGAGCCCGCTCCGGGGCGTGAAGGACAGGGCCACGCTGGGATAGGCGTCGTCCCGCTCGATGTGCTCCCGAACCGAAGCATCGTGGCCCGCATTCTTGAGCTCGGCCATGATCGCGTCGAGGACGGGGCGCACTACCGCCCGCAGCCGCTCCCCGCACATCCGCCGATCCGCCTGATCCTGCGGCGTCGTGGGCTGGGCGTTCGCCGCTCGCTCGGCGTAAGCCCGGAGCAGCGCCTGCAGCTTGGCCTTGTATTCCTCAGTCATTGTACCTCGTGAAGAAAGAGTGCTTGTTACTCCCTGGACGCGTCAAGCACGCAACTGTACTTTGGCGGCGCTGATTGAAACCCTTATGATCCCACTGCTGCTGATCGCGGCGTACACTCTAGTCGGCATCGCCAGTTTCGCGGGCCTCCTCCACCTGATTCCCCGACTCGGCGCCGCCGGGACGAGAATCGGCGCATGGCTCTGCCGTGCCCCGGGGCTCGACCTTGTTGTCTCCGTCGTCACATGGATCCCTCCCACCGTCCTGGGAATCGTCCTCGGCTGGCGCGGCGTGGTGGGAGCGATCATCGGGCAGGTGCTGGGGATGCTGGTTTGGATGTTCGCCCACGAGCTGGCCAACCGCAAACGCGACGGGCCGCGAATCGTCACCTTCCTCAACCGCACCGTCGGACGGCTCAACAACCACATCGCTCTCTGGGTGACCGCGCTCGCCGTCCCCGTCTTCATCATCCTGCGCGTGGCGGAACTGTGCGTCTACCCGATCCTCACCCCCCTCGTCGGCCTGCCGCGATACCGCCACGGGGACTGGGTGAACGTCAGCCGCCACAAGTTCAACGGCCTCGTGGGACACGACCTGATCTGGTGCCTGTACTGTGACTGGATGACCGGCGTGTACTCCCTGGGCGCGGAGATGCTGCGCAACGTCGAGAGTTTCTGGTGTCCCATCCGGTTCGCCAGCGGGAAGAAATGCGACAACTGTAAGCTCGACTTTCCGGACATCGACGGCGGGTGGGTCCCGTTGGAGGGGACGATGGACGACGTGGTGGCGACCTTGCAAGAGAAGTACAGTCCGCAGGCGACAGCTCGCCTGCCGCGGGACCAGCGACATCCATGGTTCGGGCACCCCGTGCGCACGACGGTGGAGGCAAAGGCGACGGATGTGACGTAAGCGCGGTCGCTAGCGTCGAGGCTAGCGCGACCAGGCCGCGATGCGCCCGCGCCAAAGCTCATCAAGCTTCGCTGGCGGGACGCTCAAGAGCTGTGCGGCGGTGTTCAACACGAGGCGCGGCTCGCTTCCCGAATTCGCGAGGCTACGAACGGCCCCGATTCCCCCCGCGTCGTACACCATCTTGCAGAGCACCGCGAGGCCATCGTAACCGACGTCCAACGTTCCTGCTCGCGGCGGCGGGTTGGTCATGACGCTCTCGAGTGTCAGATCAAGATGCGCATCGAGATAGCGTTTGAGACCCGGAATGAGCTCCTTGAAGTCGAGACCGGCGGAGCCGCCCGTCCAGGTCATCAACCCTTCCTGGACGAGCCCTGCGGTCTTGAGTTGGGCCAGAAATGGCCAGAGGACGACATGGGCGAGTTCGTGCCGATAGGCCTCGCCATTGCTTGAGGAGCCGACGAAAACCAGCCGGTTGGTAACCTCGGACCTGCCCCCGACGGTGTCGGAACCAAGCGGGAAGAACTCAAGACCAGCGGCGCGTAGGGTCTCACTGAGGTCATCGGTGAAGTAGTAACGGATGCTTGGCGGGGATGGCACGTCAAACGCGCGCGCGAGGGAATCGACAAAGGCAGCAGTCTTCTCAGCGCGGGAACGTGAGAAGGCTCGAGTCGCGGGAAATACGAACGTGATGCGACCAACTCTCTCGCTATTCCATCGACGCGTCAGGCGTGGAAGGGCGTTGGCAAGGACCCACTGCCCCCGTTCACGGGTCGCATACACGCGATAGAGGGCCAAGGGCTTCACGTCTTGAGAAGAATCGGACACACTGGCGATGAGAGTGCGGATCAGGTAGGTGCTGTCCAGGCCGATCGCAGGGGCAAGGTGCACGACCGTGAACTTCGTGAACCCTTGGTACACGTAAGGGCACAATAGATCGACCGAAGGCCACTGCTGTTGTTCCAAGCGAGCCGCGCCAGAGCGCGAAGATCTCCTGGTTCGGTGCTCCGACAGTATCGACCCCGAATCCGACAGCAACGCCCACCGCTGTGCTTGGAAGTTGCGCCCGTGTTGATCCCAAAGGACAGAGTATCGCGGTGACGAGTACGGAGGCGGTACGTGAGCGCATAGCTCATCGCGTGAGATGGAGCACTGTTCCAGAATCCCCAACCGCCCAAACGTCGCCAGACGAGCTACCCCACGCGGAACGTAGGATTCGAGCGGTGGGACTTACGCTCTGAGACCAATGGGAGCCGTCGAAATGGAGGATCGCGCCGCCTTCCCCGACGGCCCACACATCATTTGCCGCCGTTCCCCAAATTCCATGTAGCCGGACCCTTATCGGCGAAGTGAGAGCTTGCGACCACCCGTTCCCGTCGTAGTGGACGATGGTTCCGGAGTCCCCGACGGCCCAGATGTCGCTCGTACCGCTGCCCCAAATGGCGTGGAGCGGGTGAAGGGACGTGAATTGGGTCTTCGCGCCGATGCCGTTCCAGTGCCTGATGACCGAGGGCACGGTGTCGCAGTTGAAGGTTTCGATCATCCAGACGTCGGTCGTCCCAGCGCCCCACACCGCGACCCCGTTGTCGGTTGAATTGAGATGGGTCCAGACCGAGCCGTCATAATGCCCGAGATAGCGGCTGGCGCAGTCCGAGGCCCAGACGTCGGTCGGACCGCTCCCCCAAATCGCGCTTGCGGTGCGGTTGTCGTTCAGGGAGGTGCTCGTCCACGCGCTGCCCATCCAATGGTACGCGAACTTTTGTCCCGCGCCCAGCCAGACGTCGCTCGACGAGTTCACCCAGAGTCCGGCGGCCGGGGTGGAGGGAAGGGGGTCGGGTGCACGATTCCACGTGTGCCCATCCCAGCGCAGGATCGTCGTGTCGCCCGCGACCCACACGTTGGTGGAGTTGCTCCCCCGGACGTTCGTGAGCCCGTCGGTCGTGGGAACGGAAACGACCGACCAGGTCCCCGAACGATCGACGCTTCCGACCATGCCACCGCTATTGCACGCTCCGAACCCGATCGGGAGGAGTGCCAGGAACGACCGCAGAGAGCCTACGCGAAACGTATTCATATGCCCTAATAAATGAGATACTTCGCCCTCGCCTCGCGAAATCGCGCGAGATCTCGTTCCCACCCTTCCCAGATCTCGCGCATCGGCCGCCCTGCTTCGAGTGCCGTGCGGAGCTCGTGCCCGGCCGCGAGTCGATCGAAGCTGTCGTTGCGAAACTGAAACTGGTTCGGATGCGCCGCGCGAATCGCCGCAATCAACGCGACCGCAAGCTTCGTCGCGTCGTAGCGCGCGCGATCCGTGACGCGGAGGCGCAGCCCACGCAGCGGGACACCGCCATATTTGCCGTCCGTCGGTGCGACCGGAGTGAACGCGGTCGCTTGAACCTCCACACCCGCGATTGCCGCCCGGTCGAGCCGTGCCAGCACCGAGTCCGGATTGAGCCAGGGAGCGCCAATCACCTGAAACGCCCTGCCCGTTCCTCGACCCACCGATACGTTTGTCCCCTCGAAAAGGCATATGCCAGGATAATGAAATGCGCTCTCGAGGTTCGGCATATTGGGCGACGGTTTGACCCAGGGAATGCTCGTCTGGTCATAGAACATGGATCGCGACCAGCCGGCCACCGGGACGACCACGAGGTCGGCACCGATCCCCAGAACATCGTTCGTCATGCGAGCGAGCTCGCCGAGTGTCATCCCGTGACGCATAGCGATGGGAAGAAAACCAACAAAGGCAGAGTCCGGGTCGCCCGCCTGCGCGCGCACGTTTCCCTGCACGGCAACGCCGCCGATGGGGTCCGGCCGATCCAACACGATCACCCGTTTGCGCGCGCGCGTTGCAGCACGCATCAGTTGCGCGAGCGACGCGGGATAGGTGTAAAAGCGCGCGCCGATGTCCTGGAGATCGATCAACACCACGTCGGTGCTGTCGAGTGCAGCCCAGGCAGCGGTGCGCGATCCGCCATAGAGACTGTAGATTGGGAGGCCGGTGACCGAGTCTTTGCCGTCGGGAAGTCCGGGGCGATCCTCGGTGCCGCGGAAGCCGTGTTCGGGACTGAACAGCACCGTGAGTCGTGCGTCGTGCGTCGTGCGTAGCAGATCGACATCACGGCGACCGAGATGATCGACCCCCGTGTTATTCGTGAGGAGACCGAGCCGCTTGCTGGCGATCAGGTGAGCGGAATCCGACAGCAGCACTTCAATGCCAGGACGCACCGGAGCGCCAGCCGGGGGAATGCGTGATGTGCCCCCCCCCGCGGCCGAACAACAGACTCCACAAACCATCCAGATGAGATGATGCGCGCGCATAGACTCCTAATAGTTGTACTGCTCGCTGGCTGCGGCGGTGCGCGGGTCGCAAGTCGCCCTGCACCGACTCCGCAACCGGTCTCCATCGACAGCCTGCTCGGGAAGCTCACGCCCCGTCAGAAAGTCGCGCAGCTCGTCGTGCCGTGGCTCGGTGGAAACTACACGGCGCTCGATGATTCCGCATTCCAGATCGCGACGCGCTGGATCGACTCGCTCGAGATGGGCGGCATCATCATCTCGGTCGGCTCGCCGTACGACATCGCCGCCAAGCTCAACGTGCTGCAACAGCGCTCCAAGCTGCCATTGCTGATCTCGGCGGACCTCGAGTGGGGCGCGGCGATGCGCGTCGTCGGGGCGACGGCATTCCCGATGATCATGGCGGCCGGCGCGACGGGCGATCGAGGGCCGCGCCGTCGGCATCCACGTCAACTTCGCGCCCGACGCGGACGTCAACAACAATCCGCTCAATCCGATCATCAATATCCGCTCCTTCGGCGAAGACCCGCACGCGGTCGCGCGTCTCGTGCGCGCGTACGTGCACGGTCTGCAGGAGCACGGGATGCTCGCCACCTTGAAGCACTTCCCGGGACACGGCGACACCGATGTCGACTCGCACATCGGACTGCCGACGATCCGCTCCACGTATTCGCGACTCGATTCGGTGGAGCTCGTGCCGTTCCGCGCCGGCATCGAAGCCGGTGCGGGCGTCGTGATGAGCGCGCATATCGCTTTTCCATCGCTGACGGGAGACGCCGACCCGGCGACCCTTTCCGGCGCCGTCCTCACCGGACTGCTACGCGATTCGCTGCGCTTCCATGGACTCGTCGTGACCGATGCGCTGATGATGGGCGGCATCGTCACCAAATACGGCGCGGGCGATGCGGCGGTCCGCGCGTTCGAGGCGGGATCGGACCTCTTGTTGATGCCCGCCGACCCCGATACGGCCATCGTCGCGATGCTCACTGCGTTGCAGACCGGACGCATCTCTGCGGCGCGTCTCGACGCCTCTGTGCGCCGCGTGCTCGAGATCAAGCGCAGCCTCGGATTGTTTACGCACCGACAAGTGGCGCTCGATTCGATCTCCAAGATCGTCGGGTCGAAGGCCTTTCAGGATGCCGCCGACGACGTCGCCCAGCGCGCCCTCACGCTGGTACGGGATACGTCAGGCACCGTCGCGCGCCTGCGCAAGACGCGCGGGCGCATGGCCGTTATCGCCTATGGCGACGAGCTCAATAGCTACGTCGGCCAACGCTTGCTCGAGATTCTCCGACTCGGCGGCGACACGGTGAGCTTCTTTCGCCTGTGGCCGATGTCCGGGCCATTGTCCTACGATTCCGCGCGCGTCGTGATTGCGCGGGCACCGACCGTGGTGTTTGCCACGAACGTGCGGCCGATCTCCTCGAGGGGGAACATCGCGTTGCCCGATTCGCTCGCGCGACTCATCACGGTCACGGATTCGCAGAGACCAACGGTCCTCGTGTCGCTGGGCAGCCCGTATCTCCTGAACCAGACGCCGACCGTGAAGTCGTACGTGATCGCGTGGAGCGGCGTGCGCGCGGCCGAGCGAGCCGCGAGCCGTGCCCTGCTCGGCTGGTCACCGATTCGGGGGAAGCTGCCGATTCGCATTCCGCCGGCATATCCCATCGGACACGGCATGGTGGTGACCGATTCGACAGTGCCGCCGCCGCGCCCACCGGCGCACATCATCATCCCGTGAGACTCCGGCTTGCGGCCGTCACCGCCCTGCTCGCGTGCGGAGCGCGCGGGTCATCGCCACCACCCATCTCCGCGCCCGCACCGCAGCGCGGGTTCGCTCCCGTCGTCGATTATCTGCGTTCGCAGGTGGACAGCGCGTTTCCTGGCGCGGTGATCGCAGTCGGCCAACACGACAGCGTTGTGCTGCTCGCGGCGGTGGGTCACTACGGCGCCGACGATCGCCGACCGGTCACGACGGAAACGATCTACGATCTGGCATCACTCACCAAGGTTATCGCGCTCACCACCGAGTGCATCCTCTTGGTCGACCAGGGCAAGCTCGATCTCGCCGCACCGGTTCAGCGCTACCTGCCGGAATTCCGCGGCCCTATGAAAGACCAGGTGACGATCCGTCACCTGCTCACGCACTCGGCGGGCCTCGCCGCCGACCTGCCGCTGTTCGATTCGACGCGTACGCGTGAGGCGGCGCTCCGGATGGTGGACACGTCGCCGCTGTTGGCGCCGCCCGGGACACGGTTTGTGTACTCCGACTTGAGCGCAATCGTGCTGATGCAGGTCGTGGAGCGCATCACCGGGCGGCCCTTCGACCAGGTGCTCGCCGACGACGTCTTCGGACCGCTCGGCATGACCGCCACGCGCTTCGTACCACCCCAGAGCTGGCACGACCGCATCGCGCCCACCGAGGTGGACACGTTTTTCCGGCATCGCTTGTTGATCGGCGAAGTGCACGACGAGAGCGCCGCGCGCCTGGGCGGCGTGTCGGGGAACGCAGGATTGTTCTCGAATGCGCCGGACCTGGCCAGGTTTGCGGCGTGGCTGTTGGATGCTCGGGCGGGGCGACCGGGCCCATTACGGGCCGACTCCGGCCTGGTTCACCGGTTCACCACGAAGCAAGACATCCCGCCCGGCTCATCGCGCGCGCTCGGCTGGGACACTCCGTCCGAGCTCTCGAGCGCCGGAACGAAAATGGGACCGAACGCATTCGGACATACCGGCTTCACCGGCACATCCATCTGGTTCGATCCCGACCGCAACGTCTTCATTATACTGCTGACCAACCGCGTGAACCCCACACGCGCCAACCTCAAGATCCTTCAGGTCCGCCGGCGCGTCGCCGATCTCGTGAACGACGCGCTCACTCCACCACAGTAGCCCAGCCGCGGCGCGACAGGTCGCGGTAAATCACGAAGCCGCCGAGCGCAGCGAGCGCGAGCAGCAGCAGGCCGGTCGTGGTCTCTTGCAGCAGCAGTTTGCCGACGCCGAACAGCACCCCGTACACCAGGACCAGCCCCGCGATCCAGTCGAGCAGATTCGACAGGCCACCACTCGCCGCAAGCACGTCTGGCGCCTGCGCGGCAACAGGCGCCCATCCCGCGCGCGAGGGCCGGGTGCGGCGATAGAATGCCACGAGCGTCTCGTTCGGCTCCGGCTTCGTGAGGAACGTGACCGCCAGCCACACGACCGTCGTCACCGCGACGGTGATCAGCATTATATGGGCGAAGTCGACCGGCTTATCGTTGTCCAGCCCAAAAACGAGCTGGAGGAAAAGCGAGACGACGAACGCCGTCACCATCGCGGAGACTTCGCTCCACGCATTGATGCGCCACCAGTACCAGCGGAGGAGCAGCACGCCGCCCGTTCCCGCGCCCGTCACGATCAGCAGCTTCCACGCCCCGGCGATGGATTCCAGTTTGAGCGTCACGAGCGCGGAAATGATCGTCAGTACCACCGTCGCCACCTTCGATGCCAGCACGTAATGCGCGTCGCTCCGATCACGCTTCCAAAACCGCCGGTAGAAGTCGTTCACCAGATAGCTCGCGCCCCAGTTGAGCTGCGTCGCGATCGTCGACATGTATGCAGCCGCGAACGCGGCGACCATCAGACCGCGGAGCGCCGCTGGCAGGTGATCGATCAGCACCCGGATGTAGCCTGTCTCGGGATCCTTCAGCCCAGGGTAGAGAATCAGCGAGGCCAGCGCGACGAGAATCCACGGCCACGGCCGGATCGCATAGTGCGCGATGTTGAACCAGAGCGTGGCGAGCAACGAGTGCCGCTCGTCCTTGGCCGAGAACATCCGTTGGGCGATGTAGCCGCCTCCACCGGGCTCGGCGCCGGGATACCACGTCGCCCACCAGTTGACACCGATGTAGACGAAGAACGCGATCATCGGCATCCAGGCCGATCCCACGGCGGGAACGATGTTCAACGCATCGCCGCGACCCGCTGCCACCAGCTTCGTCTTCATCTCCTCGATACCACCCACCGCGTTCACTGCAAACACGGCGAGAATGATCACCATCGACATCTTGATGACGAACTGGAACATGTCGGTGACGAGGACACCCCACAGACCAGAGAGTGTCGAAATCGCCGATGTGAGCGCGATCATCCCGAGCACAATGACCAGCGCTTCGAATTTGCCGATGCCGAAGATCAACTGCAGGATCTTCACCATCGCCAGGTTCACCCATCCG
>Ga0209239_1000498_pt1 | contig 22502 bp, 24 predicted proteins | sample GraSoi013_2_20cm_FD_185824 | JGI IMG/M metagenome (GOLD analysis project Ga0209239, IMG submission 185824) | Grasslands soil microbial communities from the Angelo Coastal Reserve, California, USA - Sample 10_02_2013_2_20cm (SPAdes) (version 2) | ecosystem: Environmental > Terrestrial > Soil >...
GGGGAGGACGGCGAGAAGGGCTGCGCCATGGCGCTTAGCGAGCGCCCGGATATCATCCTGATGGACCTCGAAATGCCTATCGTCGATGGCTGGGAAGCCTCGCGAAGGCTCAAGGGCAATCCACAAACCCGCGACATCCCCATCATCGCGCTGTCCGCGCATGCACTGGCTGGTGAGCGCGAAAAGGCGCTTGCGGCAGGGTGCAACGAGTTCGATACCAAGCCGATTGAATTTGATCGGCTGGTCGCAACCGTCCGGCGCGTTCTCGCCGACCGCAAATGACGCTCTCGGGTGGAACGTGCTTGAAAATCGCAATCACCCTCTGCCGGGGTACGTCTGGTTATCGGGACCGATGTGAGCCTGAGTCCGCTAAGTCATCGGGGACTCCCGTCACGCCCGGATTGTTCCCGGCAGTGAGGGCGCCGAAGAAATTGTTGGCCTCACTCGCAACGCCAGCGGCACGTAGAGCAAGAAATGACCACCGTTTATTGCGCCGGGAAATCTCGGTACTGGCCTTGGTTTTCTGTTGTAACAGTTGAGTAACAGTTTTTTAGTTTGTGATCTATATCACTGACATCGCCCCCATGAAATCCGTATCAGATTGCATCGGCTTTTTGGGTGTGCCTCTCCCAGTGAGCGGGATTTACCGGCCTGCCCCTAAAGGCTTGGTAAGCAGCCTCCGACTGTCTCAGGAGGCTGCCGCACAACTCGGGGCGCAGGACGTACCGGCTAGGCGAGGAAGAGAGAACCAACCAGTCATGATGCCCCATTTCGAAAGCGTCATTGGATTTGATCCGGACGGCGTTCGCCGCATCTACGCTTCAACTTGGATTGAGGCGCGGCAAGAGGCGAGAAACTACATCAGAAACCGCCCTGATACGGCGCCACTAAGCGCATGGCGCTTCGAACTCCTTGTGAAAACGCCTGCCAACGTGATGGAGGCAGCTTCTGGGTCTGCCTGACCTTTGACCTCTCCTTGAAGACTGGTCTGGGATTTCGCGTTATTCGCTGCGTCGTACGCAAGCCGGTCGTAACGGAGCGAAGCAGACATTTCGCGGGCGTTTGCTCGGTGTCGCGTTGGAGTTCTACGCCGAACTGTGGCTCTAAGGTTGGCGCTCGCACTCTGGGACTTCCGAAGTTGAACACTCGGCGAGGCCGCGCCGCTCCGTTTTTTTGTCGCGCGTCTGGTCAGCGGCTCTGTCGAAAACGATTCGAGTTGTAACAGTCAGGTAACAATTTGTTGGATTGTGATCTTTATCACGGACATTGGCATCCATGAAGCGGTATCAGATTCCTCGGTCGCGCATTGGCAATAGGAGAATTGCCGTTAGAAGTTGCGCAAGTTGAGCAGGCAACTTTTTATATTAAAACCTCGGCCCAGCCGCCCGAATGATGGTGGCTCCGAAGACGCAGAGTTCCTTTGAGACTTAACGCACAAAATGGACGCCAACTCGAAAGCAAACGAGCAGTCGCAATCCTCAACCGGGATAAGCAGGGCTACTAACATGGCTTGGTCCGATGCAGCGGGGCAGGCTTCAATCGAATCGCATCAACATCATCATGCCGAAATGGACCGCAATGCGCAGATCGCTAGCGAGCAGGTGCGGACCCGGTATCATCATATCGCTAAGTGGATTACCGGGAATCCGAGGGCAACCGTTTTTCAATATTCAAAGCCTAACAAGGTTAAGGCAACGAAGTACTAGGAGCTTCTGATAGAAGGCAACGTCGGCAGCCAACATCTGCTTTTCGGTTCAAGTGCCATTCGGAGAGGAAGTTATGAACAATCACTGCGCTTACTGCCATGACAAGTTCGGCCTGATGCGGCGTCGGCGAGCGTTCAAGAGCTTTTGTTCGCAGAAATGCGTTGATCACTACGAAGCCTGGCCGCGCGCCGAAGTTGGCAAGCGCAACGGCTGGTCGGATTATCTTTGGTCGGCCAGTTTGAGCGTCGTCCCTTACGCTGGCGAAAGAAACGTGGCTGCGGCCTTAGGAGGAAGCGCCGCCGATTGCGCCGAAGAGGGGTAAAGGGCACGATTCCGGCCACCATCAATCCTTCGGAGAAGACCCCGGCCCCGAAAGGGGCCGGTTTTCACTTGGCCTGGGGGTCCAAGGGACGGGGGCCAGGAACCCACAATTTTCAATCTGACCTTTCACCACGCATCATCATCACTAGTCGCACTAGTGGATCATTGGCAAGCCGTCTCCATCGACGTGATCGAATCGCCGCATCTATAAAGCCGGATATATAGACTGCGGTTCGAACCTACCGCATCTTTGGCCTTCGCCCGAATGAGTGAGATCGACGGACCCGCTAACACTCCGAAAGCTGCCACGGAGTTGGCACTGACCGAAATTCGTCGGCCGCGACTATGGCGACTCAGCCCTGAGATGTTGCGCGAGATGGCGGAGCGGACAGAGCACACAAAAGAGCTTGGTGGCTCGGCCCAGCGATCACCCAGCTCGGGGCTGCAGCGGCCGACGGGGACTACAGGTTTGTTAGGCGAGGAAGAGAGAACCAACCAGTCATGACGCCTATTTTGAAAGCGTCATTGGATTTGATTCGGATGGCGTTCGCCGCCCTTGTGGCATCTATCGCGGTCGCGGCCACGCATACGGATCGAGTGCGGCATACTTGAACGCCGGCAGGCGCATGTGCCTCGTGATCCTCGGAATGTCGGCTGTGCCGTCGTTAAAATTACGAAGTTTACGTGCGATTAGCTCGGCGCTGCCGATCCATTTCGAACTATCGGGCAGCTTTCTATTGACGCGCTCGATAACAGCATCGTTCGCTGCGATCCGGCCAGCGAGGTCGGCGAGCTGTTGGGCGATGGGCTCATAAACCGCCGCAAGTTCCTTCGCGAGCTTGTCCCTCTCGACCAGAGCCCCGTCGTAGGCCGCTCGACGGCGAGCCTGCTCCTCCTGCGCTTTGACTTCGCGAAGCCGCTCGCCGCTGAGAGCCATTCCCTGCTCAATGGCCGCGGCTCGCAGCATCACGAGCGTCTCGTCAACGCGGTTGTCGAGCTGGTCGTCCATAATGGCGTTGCAGCTCACTCCTCGTCGGCCAGCGGCTGCTCGCGCTCGACGCCGTCGTGGTCGAGCAAGGAAGCGTAACGCCAGGGATCGCGCCATCGTCGAGATCCGAGACCAGCGGTAGAAGCGCGCAATCGCTCCAGGCTGATCGGCCGAAGGCGTCGCTCCTCCCCTGCAATCTCCCACAAGGCTTCCGCCCGCGCGCCCGCCAGCAGCCGCGCCTCTGGCGGGTGCCCCGCGTCGCCGGCGTAATCGGCGAGCTCGTCGGCCCCACTCATACGATGGACACGATCAATCTCGCGTTTCACAAACTCGATCCGCTCGAGGGGCTGCTGATCCTCAATTCCGACCCCGCGATAGATCTCGACGACCGGGATCTGGTCGTCCTCGTCCATCGTCAGTTTGCCTTTCGGCGAGCCGCCAGGAGTTGCTGCGCCCGCACCGACACCGCATCACCGGCGGCCGCGGAAGCATCCTCCGGCCCTTCAGGAGCGCCCGGCGCCGCGATCAGCGCCCGACATGCTGCGACCCGCGTGGACCCCGGCATGCTGCGGTCGAGCGCGATCTCACGCAAAATTGCCACCGGATCACACGCCGTTAGGTCAACCCCGAGTAAAGCCTTCGCCGTGGCCTCAGCCCGCGAGGGCCGTCCACCCTTCCGCCTTGGTTTCTGGGGGGTTGCAGCCGGGTCGTCATGCATTTGGTGAGCCCTCAAATCCCTGAAATTTCCTTAGGGTTTTTAGCATTTCCTCTCCGCGCGCGGGAAAATCTGCCGATGAAGCGGATGGAGGGTATAGCGCGGCCGATCGGCTAACATTTGCCTACCCCCCGGCCCAGCAGCGTTGTGTATTATGTTGCACGCGCTTTTTTGAGGGGCCTCTGGGTCACTAGCGAATGGGAGATGGAAAAATGAAAATGAGAATGGCGGTTATTGCAAGTTTATTACTCGTTTCAGTACAGACGACATCGGCGCAATATTATGGGAACCCAAATAACTTTTATTACCAAAATAATTTGGGCGCGCCTGCAGCGGAGGACGACTTGGCGTACACGAAGGCTCTCCGAGACAAAGCCCGCAAGGAGCGCGAGTTCACCGGCAAGAGCGACGTAGGTGCCCGCCTTCGCCTTCAAGAAGAGTGCAATCGTGCGATTGAGCGCGGCATCGAAGACGGTGTGCGGCGTTCGTATGGATGCGGGCGGTAATGAAGTTGCAGCCCCGGCGGCCATGCGATCGCGCCGTCTTCCGGCGCGGAGCGTGGGTTGGTTTGTGGGTAGGATTGCCTTTCGAGCCTTATAAACCGTGGTCATGACGCAGGGTTGCTTCGTTCGGTTGCCGGCGGCCAACCGGCGCGTTCGTTCAACACACCCCATTCCGTGAGTTGCCGCACGGCGGCGTCGTAGTCTCGCGCGATGCAATACGGTACACCGCGGGAGCGCAGCATTTCGGCAAAGCGTTCCTGGCCCTCGGTGAGCGGCGCGTTGCCGCGTTTGAGTTCTAACCAGTGATGGTCGCCGGCCGGACTGATCAACAAGAAATCAAACAGGCCCGGCCGCAAGCCCATTCTCTGCAGCAGCCGTCCGGTCGCTTCGCTGCGACGTCCACCGTGGGCGATATGCGACCAGAACCAGCCCGGCTTACACGAGATGCGCAGCAGGTCGGCGAGCGCGATATGCGTTCGCACCTCGAGCGCGGGCGGTGCGCGTCGTGCGGGGCGCCGCTGCCAGAAGTCAGGCTGTGGAGCGGCGCGGGTCATGTGGGTGCACGACGGAGCCAGTCGGGGATGTCCAGGCCGGCCCAGGGGTCGCTGGCAGGCGGTGAGGCTTCCTTGGAGGGCGGCGCCGGTTCAGGGGTGCCCTCGCCTAGCCACTCGGCCTGGCAGTGCCGGTGCAACAGGTGGGTGAGGCCATCCACTGCACACTGCTGGACAGGGTTCCCCGGGCGCTCGGGCGCGCCGCAGTGCTCGCAAACCAGTGGGTACCGCTCTGCGCCCCCATTCCCCGCTGGAAGCGTGACATCTGCGACATCCGTGACATTGTCCGTACCCACGGGCGCGAGGCCGTTGCCGCCCTCAGTATGCTCGTTTTGCCCGGATTCCCCTTTTTCATCCGTAACACCGTAACAAGGCCCGTCGTTAGCGGACTTTTCGCATTTTCGATCCGTAACATCGGGTTCGGTTGTTACGCCTTGAAAGAGCTCACTTGTGCCCGTTTCATCGGCGTTGTTACGTTGTGACGTTTCGAAAGCCCCCTCAGCCGCCAAATAGCGTGCAAACGCATCCTTGAACTGATCGAGGTAGTAGCCTTTGGCGGTCTTGTCGCCGACCCGGATGGTCTCGGGTACAATCTTCAGCGGCTTGAGCATCCGGGCCAGTCGAACTTGCGTCAGTTTCTTCTGGCTCTTGCCCAACTCGGCCCAGGGCCGCCCCTCAAGGGCGACCAGATCATCGACCAGGGCGCTCGATGATATCCGGTCAATCGTCCGCTCGGAGAAAAGGGCCTTGATGTCGCTAAGCAGAACCTCGACCAGCGAGGCTTCATCGTCGTCTCCTGCCGCCCCGGCTTTCAGCGCCGCGGCCTCGACCCGCTGCGGCCAGCGTCCGCCTGCCACTTTGGCGATTGCGAAAAGCGGTGCCCAATTATCGCGTCGCCTATTGATGATGGCGCCCGGCATTTCCGGGTTGGCTGCAGCCGCTGCCACAGCAACCGCATTATCGGCCGCCCAACGCGCCGCCATGCGGGCAAGCACGGTGAGATGGCTGGTATTGTTAAGGCTGAACGAAACGATGCGCTCGCGCCGCAGCCGCCTTTTCAAGTCGATGACAACCGAGCGGTCGGCGATGGTGCCAGGCAGATTTCCGATGGCGGCGATAGCGAGCGCCGAATAGGTCGCGAACGCGCGCGGCTCAAAGTCGTCGCCGACGCTGCGCAGCACTTGCCCACCTCGGCGATGGCCGCTGTTGATGATGCCGCGCAGCTCGTCATTTTCAGGCAGAAAGGTGTCGCCCTCGTCGACCAGGAGACAGGGGCGATGGCTTTCAATGACGCGAAACAATACTGCCGGGGTCACATTGGCGGTCGGCAGCGCACGGCAGACCAAATAACTTAGAATGTCGAGCAACGTGCTCTTGCCGCATTGCATGATTGGCGAGCGCACTGCCAACCGCGGCGATATCATGAAAGCGTCGAGCAGAAAGGTATGGACGGCCCATAGCGCCGTCGTGTGGCGTCCCTGCTTACGCATGACGATATGGCGGCTGATGACGTATGCCAGCGCGTTGAGCAGCGCGGCACCATCGACCGGCTCGGACCACGGCTCGAGTTCTGGAAAAGAAACGGCACGCCCCTGCTTGGCGTCATCCTCGACCAAACCAAGTTTGTCGCGCTCCGCTTGCACAAGTCGGTCGAGGGTGGAGGCGCGAACCTTGAGCCGCTCGGCCGCGGCCTTGCGCTCGTGCTCGTACTGCAGCGCCGACAACTTAGCCAAGCGCTCGATCTCGGCGTCGGTATCGGTGCCGCTTTGCCGCGCCTTCTCGACCTGCTTGCGCGCGTATTCTTCCGGCCTGCCCTGATCGTAAACGTGTGCGCTAATCCCGTTGCCGCGATCAAGCAACACCGTAACAATCTCGTCGTCACTCCTGCCCTGTTTGATCAGCTGATGGATCATGTACCAGATCGCGCGCGATCGATCGCCGCCGAAGTCATTGCCGCAACCGTCTTTGATCAGGCTCTCAAGATCATGCTCTTGGCGCGCGACCTGGTCGCCGGCGCCATTTCCCGCTTTTGCCTTTGCCTGCTTCGTCTCATCAAGCTCCGCAAGCACGTCATCGATAAGCCCATCGATGTTGCTCAGCTCCCCGCCATCGCCGATCTGTTGCCCCGTGATCGTGATGTAGCGCACCGTTCGGCGATACGGTTCGCAGCTCACCCCATTGCCATTAGGCACGATGAATTTGCGTTGAATTGGCTTACCAGACGCAAGCCCGATGATGCGCACGCCTTCGCCAGATGGTGTTACCTCGACATAGCTCTGCGCTAGGGCGATCTTGGCGCGCGCCCAGGGATGAAGCTCGCTGGTTTCCTTGTTGCGGCAGTCGTCGAGGTCGAGGGCGCCAAGAGGTGCGTCATCGCCAAGCACGAAGCCGAGCCCGTCGCAGTGCCCTTCGGTGTAACAGAGCATAGCGGTGTTGACGTCGCACCATGTCGAGGGATCGTCGCTTTTCGCATACCGGCCCGGAGCGCACCCTTGATAGGGCGGCTTCGTCCATTTGCCGGTCTTGCCCTTGACCCATTTCCACACCACCCAGCGGGACTCTTTGGCGAGCGGGGCGAGCGCTGGCGGCAGCACCAACATGGGACGCTTCGTCGTCATGGCACCACCGTTGCCAAGCTGTGCTTAATATCGCGGATCTTGCGTTCCCATTCCGGCGGGCACCGCTCGGCCCATACGTTGCGAGCGGTCGCTTCCGATACCTCGGTCGGGAAATGGTGAGGCGCGGCAAGCGGAAATCGCATGCGGATGCCGGAGCGGATTTGGTGTACCACCACCCACCAACAAAGCTTTTCGGGAAGCGTGCGCTCTATAGCGCCATGACGCGCGAAGTCTTCGATCTCGACATCAAAGGCGGGACGAACGCGAAACTGTCGGTCTATCACGCCGAGGGGTGCGCGACCTTCGATCTTCGCCGCGGCATCAAGCTCGCAACGTACGCCTACGTCGCCCGCGCCCGTAACCGCGACACGGCGGGCTGGTATTTCCTGCTTGCACAACATCGTGGTTTCCCTTCCTGGGCGCGCTAACGCCCGTGAGGCCAAGACAGAGACCCCCGCGGCGGCCTCGACTCCGCGGGGGTTTTCGTTTTTCAGGCGGCGGGGATTGTTGTCTCGCCCCTGAGCAGGCGATCGAGCGCAAGGCGCGGGATCAGCCAGCGACGGCCAACCCGAAAGACGCCAGAGATCTGGCCGGACGCGACCACCTCGTAGGCTTGGTTACGGCCGATGCCGAGCTTGAGAGCGAGGTCTTCCACGGTGACGACGTCGTCGGTGGTTCGCCCAGCTCGCCGGACGCGCCGCCGTGGACGGGCAGGCTGCTTCATGATCGCTCTCCCTTAATTCTCTGTGATTCCCTAGAATTACCCTACGTCCGTTTGTGGTCCTTGACAATACTCTGGGATCCACTAGAAAGGACTAGGAGGGAGAGCGAGGGACAATGGACGAGAAAATTAAGCGCCGAGGCCCCGGACAGCCGGTCAAGAAGGTGCCGCGCGGCACGAAGCGCGTTCAGGTCTCGATGATTTTGAGCGCCGAACTCAAGACTCGCATCGATGCTGTGGCAAAGCGCGACGGGCGCACGTTCAGCCAGACCGGCGAGATGCTGGTTGAGCATGCACTCGCCGTTGATGGCGTGCTTCGGCAGATGAACCAAACGCTGGAAGACCTGGAAGACATTGTCCGCGAGAAATTCGAGGCCGTGATGATACAGCGCGGCTACACGAAACTGCGCGTGCGCGACGATCCCCGATTCCCTCAAGGTTTTGTGTGGGTTTCGCCAGAGGCCCGCGACCAGCGCTCCGGGTTCACGTCATGGGACGAAGGCGAGCAGCCGGGAGGCGAAGTCGCCAGTCAGATCGAGGAGGAGCCTAAATGAAGGGCAACCTCACCCGCCGCGGCGAGCGGTCTTGGCGGCTAAAATTCGACGCCGGTCGCAATCCGCTCACTGGCAAGCGCGAGATCAAATACGTCACGCTCAAGGGCACCAAGGCGCAGGCACAAGCCGAGGCGACCAAGATTCTCGCAGGCGCTCTCACGGGCGCATTTGTCGATCCAAGCCGGGAGACGGTCGCGACCTTCGCTGAGCGCTGGCTGCGTGACTGGGGGACACAGAACCTCGGCGGCAAGGCGTATGAGCGCTACGGCGAACTATTGCGCAAGCACGTCATCCCGCGTGTCGGCGGTCTGCCGATCCAAAAATTGCGCGCCGCCGACTTGCAGGCGATCTACGCGGCGATGGGCGACGTTTCCGATGCCACCCGACTATACGTGCACCGAGTCACCTCTCGCATGCTGCGTCACGCAGCACAGTGGGGGGTCGTTCACCAGAACGTGGCGACCCTGGTCGATGCGCCGAAGGCACGCACGAGTGAGGTAGAAGTCCTGACGCAGGAACAGGCCAACGCCGTGCTCGAAGCCCTGCAAGGGCACTGGCTGCATCCGATCGTCGCCCTAGCGATCGGTTCCGGCGCCCGGCGCGGTGAATTGTGTGGGCTGCGCTGGCGCGACCTCGACCTCGACTCGGGTACCATGAAGATTGAACGCGCGGTCGAGCAGACCAAGCAGAGCATCGCGGTCAAGCTGCCCAAGACCAAGCACAGCCGCCGCACTATCACCCTGGCGCCGGTCACGGTCGACGTGCTGCGCGCCCATCGGCGGGCGCAGCAGGAACAATGGCTAGCTCTCGGCAGAGGCAAGCTGGCGCCGGAGACGCCGGTGTTCGCCGCGGTCGAGGACGGGGGAATCATGTCGCCGCGTTCGATCAGCAAGGCATGGGAACGTGTGACCAAGCGGCTCGGTATCGGCGTCGGTTTTCACGCGACGCGCCACTACCATGCCTCGACCCTGATCGCTGCCGGTGCGTATGTGGTGACGGTCTCCCGCCGTCTGGGACACGGCAGCGCCGCCATCACGCTCACCGTCTACGCTCACCTGATGAAGCCGGACGACCATGCCGCTGCGATCATGCAGAAGGTGCTCGGACCGAAAGCGTGAACAAAAGCCGGAATGTTGGGTGCCAATTGGGTGCCAATTTTCGGTTTTGTTCTTTTCGGGTCTTTGCTAAGTGATTGAGATTGCTATCTGGAGAGGTGGCTGAGTGGTTGAAAGCACCGCACTCGAAATGCGGCATACGGGTAACTGTATCGGGGGTTCGAATCCCTCCCTCTCCGCCAACGCGCCGCTTCAGCTCACGCCCGCTTGCGTCGCGGAGGCCCCGTTGCGGGGCCCAGTCCTTTTTGGCCCCGAAGCGGACGTCATTGTCCGCTAGAACGCACCGACGCTCAACCGCTGATCACCCCGCAAGCGAGGCGCCGCCAGATGGTCCATAGACCTGCAATGATCAAGGATCAGGACAGGGTCGAGATCCGGCTGACGAGGGAGGCCGAATACCGGCTTCCGTTCACCTTCATCGAGGCGCTGAACGAGGGAACACTTTTCGATCGTCCGGCGCATGTTTTCCGCGATGCGGCCCGGCAGCACCGGTTGTTTCACGTCGTGAACCGGACCACCGAAAACATTCTCGGCACCGGAGTCGTTCAACTGGCATCGGGCGGACACAAATCGCCCACGCAGGCCGAGGTCGGTGGCCTGATGGTTCACCCGGCCGCACGCGGCTTCGGCATCGCTTCTCTTCTCGTGAAGGTCATGATGGTCTACGCCGTCAAGGAAAGCGGGCGCGATGCGCCGGATGAGCAGTATCTCGCCCACGTCGTCGATGGTAATGGCGGCCCCCTCCACGCGCTGCTCGAGGCCGGCTTCAGGCCCGCTGGACATGTCGATATCCACCGCGGCGACATCGACGCGGTGATCGACCACATGCTCAAGGACGGGGAGTCCGAAGTTCGTCTGCAGGCGTTCGTCTTCGACCGTCAAGCGGTGGGAAAGCTGGTCTTGTCGCTTTGGACGTTCGTCCGCGAGCACCGCGGCCTGATCACTCGATCAGACGCAGCAGGCGATACTCGGGTGACGGTCGATTTCTCGCACGTGATCCCACCCGCCCACCTGGACGCGCAGGTCGAGCTGCTCAAGCTCAACAGTAATTTCTAGAGGGTGATGACTTTAGATGGAGTCGCTCGCTCCACCCCCAGTCATGCCCCGCGAAAGCGGGGCATCCAGTAATCAGGGAGAGTCCTGTGGTTACTGGATCGCCCGCTTTCGCGGGCGATGACGACGGAAAGGCGAACGATCCAACCAAAAATCATCGCGCTCTAAGTGTCCGAATGTGGCCGGCGCATTTTCAGAGAAAGAGGTCGCGCCTGCTCCTGACAGCGGGTATCACGGCAATCGGCGCAAGATCGCACAAACCGGAGCAATACGGGCGAGCGCCGATGCCCGGCGTCGGCTAAAATGGAAAACGCCCAATCCAGGCAGAGTCTAGCCGGAGGTATGGACGTGCAAGGAGCGCTCTCCCCTCGATCCCTCGCATCCCGCCGACGCTTTCTCGGCACGGCCGGCGCCATGCTATCATTCCGTCATTTCACGGCAGGAGGGCGCGATGCATATCCGGCTCAGGGCTATTCTGATTTGCGCGCTGGTGACGCTGCCACTAGCGGCGCAAGCGCAAACGTTCCCAGGCGCCGACTGGCAGCGCAAGACCCCGGCGGAGGCAGGCATCAACCCGCAATTGCTGAAAGATGCGATCGACTTTGCCATCGCGAGTGAGATCAAGAACCCGCGCGACCTGAAGCTTAACCACTACCGAACTTTCGGCCGCGAACCGTTCGGAGACGCCATCGGTCCGATCAAGGACCGCGGTGATCTGACCGGCGTCATCATCCACAAGGGCGTTTTGGTCGCCGAATGGGGCGAGCCGCAGCGCGTGGATATGACGCACAGCGTCACCAAAAGCTTCCTGTCGAGCGCGGTTGGCCTCGCGTACGACGGCGGCATGATCCGCAGCGTCGATGATATCGCTCGCGACTACATGGCGCCGATCCAGCTTTACAACCCCTTGCCGATGAGCAACCGCGCCGACCGCTTGGGCGCGCCCGACCTGATTGACCTGTTCGGCACGCCCCACAACCGCACCATCACCTGGAATCATCTGCTTCGGCAGACCAGCGACTGGGAGGGAGCGCTTTGGGGCAAGCCCGACTGGGCGGACCGGCCGACTAACAAACCGGACGAATGGCTCACACGACCGCGCGATAAGGCCGGCACTGTTTACAAATACAACGATACGCGCGTGAACGTGCTTGCGCTCGCTGCGCTGAACGTCTGGCGGCGGCCGCTGCCGCAGGTGCTCAAAGAGAAGATCATGGAGCCGATCGGCGCCTCTAACACTTGGCGCTGGTTCGGCTACGACAACGCCTGGGTTGTGATCGACGGCCAGCCGGTGCAGTCGGTGACCGGCGGGGGCCATTGGGGGGGCGGCATGTTCATCAACGCCTATGACATGGCGCGCTTTGGTTATCTCACGCTGCGCCGGGGCAAGTGGGGGGACCGGCAAGTGCTGTCGGAGAAGTGGGTGAACATGGCCCTCACGCCGACCGGGCTGCAATCGCCCTACGGCTTCATCAACTATTTCCTTAACACTGACCGCAAACAGTGGCCAAGTGCGCCGAGCACCGCTTTCATGCACAACGGCAACGGCCTCAATATGGTCTACGTCGATCCCGAGAACGACCTTGTCGCAGTCGTACGCTGGATCGACAACAATGCCGTGGACGGGTTTCTCAAGCGGCTGATCGCGGCGGTGGCGGAGAAGAGCTAGGGCACTTGGGTTTAATCGCTAAACAAACCAGGAAAAGCCATGTCCGACGAAGAACTGAAATCTGAACTCGAGCGCCTCCGCAACGAAAACGCAGCCCTAAAAAAGGGGGCGTCTTCCGGTATCCGCATGAAGGTAAGCGAAAAGGGAGCACTCTCGGTCTACGGGATGGGTCGCTTTCCCGTGACCTTGTATAAAGAACAGTGGCTGAAGCTGCTGGACATGGCGGCCGACATTCGCGCGTTCATTGCTACGAACGAAGCGCAATTGAAGGCGAAGGATTAAACGTATCGCGTTGACTGATGAAAATCAGTGCCTCACCCGAACGCGGCCGGCGCATTTTCAGAGAAAGAGATCGCGTCTGGCCTTGGCAGCGCGCCATCACGGCCACTGGCGCAATCGCACAAATCAGAACAATACGGGCGAGCGCCGCTGCCCAGGGCCGGATAGAATGAGGAGGGCGAATCCAGGCGGAGTCTAGCCGGAGACATGGACGTGCAAAGAGCGCTCTCTCTTCAATCCCTTGCATCCCGCCGACGCTTTCTCGGCACGGCCGGCGCGGCCGGCGCGGCGAGCCTGACGCTTTCGCCGCTCACCACGCTTGCCGACGCGTAACCGTGTCGGGGGTTCGAATCCCTCCCTCTCCGCGCCTTAGCTGTCCGCCCACGTCTGCCCCGCATCCGATTTTTTCGCGACTCGCTGTCGAGGTCGCACGAACTAACCGTGGCCGAAAGCCCTACTCCTGCCCAAACGGCCAAAGTCGTGGTCACGAGGTTGTCATTGCCTGGGTTCGCCCGCTGTGATGGCCGTCACAGAATGGTCGATTGCATTCGCGTAGCGTCGTCAGGAGCTGCACCAACGCGTCGCGTTTTAACGATGCCCGATCGCTCGAAGGAGTCTGTGAGCGAGCACTATCGCCGCCTGGCGCAAGAGTGCTTGGAGATGGTGCCCACAATTGAGGATGAAGATAGCCGAGCATCTCTGATAGAGATGGCACGAGTCTGGATACGCTTGGCCAAAAGCTACGAAGACGACACGTCAATGCCGCCAGCTGCAACAAAGGAAACTCGGCCAGCCCTACAACAACAAGAGCAGGCACAGCCCAAGAACGATGATGACAAAGTCTAGTGCGGCGTAACTTAAAATCAAGAATTGATCCGCACATTGCTAACGACCCAGCCCGTGCCTACGAGAACGATCCCCTGGCGGCCGATTACCGGAGTTCATCGCTCGACAAGTTTTCCGCCCAACAGGGGCGTCCCGCTAAAAGTGGGTTCCGCGCGCATGACTTCCATGCACTAGGAACGGGCCTCTCGGAAGAGTGGTTGGTCCGCATGGAAACGTCAGCTCAATACCTAAAATTTGCTGAGGCATGTGACCGTATGGTTAAGCTGGCCAAGACGGAGCGACACCGTATGACCTTGAAAGAAATGGCTGAGATTTGGAGGAAGCTAGCCCAAGAGGCCGATACAAAGGACTACTCTAAAGTGCCACTCTAATGCTCTGGGTTTTTCCTCGGCGTCGCCTGTCTGGTGCGAGAGGTCGCTGCGCTGCGGGATTTCGATGTGGCCTGCGTCCGGTTCCGGTCATCCGCGACCGAGGCGGTCGGAGCCACACCACGGTGCATGTCCGCTTCGCCCCGAAAGCGGACAATCCCCGAAAGCGGACAATCACAGACCAACTCGGCAGGTCCGCTTTGTGCCCATTAGCCGACATCGCCTCCCGGTCAGCGGGTCGCGGGTCTCGACAAACTGTGGCGCGAGGGCCAGGTAGCTTCCGTCCGATACAGCCTCATAAGCCTCGCGCTTTTCACGCACGACCTCGTCGGTCATCCAGCATAAATACGACAGAGTTCGCGCTCATCGTCCAGCGCCAGCCAGCGGCGCAGTCGCCGGGCGATGATCAGAGCTGCTTTCGACATTGAAGCAATCTCGTCACGCGGACGCTGGTCGAATGGCTAATTTAAGTTGAGCTTGCCATTCGACCTATATGGTCCTGGACCATGCGCAGGTGGATCCGGAGCCGATGCAGGTCGACCTCGAACGGCTGAGCAACCTTCAACGTGCGCACGACGGATTCGATCTCGGAGAGCCGGGCCTGATGCTGGGCCAGCTGAGCTTTGTCCTCGCTCTGCGCGAGCTCGCGCTCGAGCCCGCCCAGCGCCCTGTGCAATCGGACGATACGACGAACGGCCAGCCAGCGGTAAAGGCGCGACGTAAAGCCGATGACGGGGATGAGCGCCGCGACGACGGGGACGACGAAGAACAGGATGCGGTCAAGCAGCGAGGTCAGCCAGAACGACGTGTACCGTTGCCAGAACGTCGGGCCTGAGCGATAGAAGCTTTGCGCGGTCAGAGAGAGCGGCAGATCGTTGGGTTGCTCGGCGGGAAACTCACCGAGCCGATTGAACGGCCCCCGCGCCAAGTGAACTTCGCGGATAGCTTCCAGTAGCAGATATTGCAAAGCCGGGTGCAGGTCCTTTCGCACCAGCAGGCTATTGCCGGAGGCCAGCAGGTTGACGTCCGCATCCGGAATGTCGTGAGTGAGATCGATGAGACCTTGCCACAACACCACGTGCTTGATCCCTGGGACCGTCTTGGCGATGGCCTCGGCCTGCGCGACGTTCATCAACCGCACGTCGGGCGCGGTGAGCGCGCGTCGCAATAGCCCGGTGTCGAGCTGGCTCGGAAAGATCGCCACATCGATTTCGCCCGCGATCAATGCGTCGATGGCCCTGTCATAATCCATATCGACGAAGCGGGTGGGCGCTTCGGCAGCACCACCGGCCTTGAGAACCTGCAGGATCAGCGGGCGGATGCTGGTTCCGGCCGTGCCGATGGCAAGACGCTTGCCGCGGAGCTGAGCGAATTGTGTGACCCGCTCCGCGCTCTTGTAGAAAACGAATATCGGCGCATCGAACACTCCGCCCAGCGAAGCGAGATGGTTCGAATCGTCAGGCTGAGCGAAGCCGACCGTGGTGAGCGCCGCCTGCACCTTTGAGGCAGGGTCGCGCAGCAGATCCAAATTTTCCACCGCGCCGGCGGTGTTGCGGATCTCCAAATCAATGCCGTCGCGAGCCAGTACCCGGGCATAGCGTCGGGCGAAGTTGTCGTACCCGGACCCGGCGATGCCGGCGCCGATGACCAGGCGGCGCGGCGGTAGCGGATCGACCAGGCTATAGACGACATAGAAGATTGCGAGAACGGCGGCCGCGGGAAGCGCAACGAGCAAAAGCCTTTGCAACATAGGCTACGTCCCTCTGTCGCTTACAAAGCGCATCAATGGCCAGATTCATGATCACGCCGCCGCCGCGCTGCCAAGCAGCGTGATGAACTCGCGCCGCCTCATGTCGGGCTTCCCCTCCGAGTCGGTCTACCGCGCGCTCAACCTGTCGTAGAAAGCTGGGCAAAGTCCTTGAAGCAGAGTTGAATTGTTCTGAATCTCGGTGGATTGCCACTCAACTCGTGATATTGCCGCCAAACTTGGCCACGCTATAAGAGAACATATTATCGTTATTGGGAAATTGAAAATTCGTCCCGGTGAATGGCGCCGGCGCAACGGCGATATATTGCGTCATCGGTCCAGCGTCCATGTAATACTGACAGCCACGACTGAAAATGTTTTTTGTTCCTTGCCCCGGTGTACCGGCAATCTGAATATAGCCTTGACACGGCGATCCACCGTGTATCCGGAAATTGACGCAAGATCGCACAAACCGGAGCAATACGGGCGAGCGCCGATGCCCAGGGCCGGATAAGATGAAGAGCCCGAATCCAGGCGGAGTTCAGCCGGAGGTATGGACGTGCAAAGAGCGCTCTCTGTTCAATCCCTCGCATCCCGCCGACGCTTTCTCGGCACGGCCGGCGCGGCCGGCGCGGCGAGCCTGACGCTTTCGCCGCTCAGCGCGCTTGCCGACGCAATGATCAAGCTTCCCTTGCCCGGAGGGCCGGACGAGCGGTCGATCACCACAGCCTTTCCGCAGAAAGGAGCGCTGATCCTGCAGCGAACCCGGCCGCCGCTGCTGGAAACGCCGCTCGAAGTGTTCGACCAATCCGTATTCACCCCGAACGACAAGTTTTACGTGCGTTGGCACTGGTCGCTTATTCCAAGCACAGTCGACGTGAGCAGCTTTCGATTGGCGGTGCACGGCCACGTGAACCAAAACCTGTCGCTGTCGCTCGATGAGCTCATGGCGCTCCCGCGGGTGGAGCTTGTCGCCATCAATCAGTGCTCGGGCAATTCGCGCGGTTATTTCCAGCCCCGCGTGTCCGGCGCGCAGTGGTCGCACGGCGCCATGGGAAACGCGCGCTGGACCGGGGTCAGGCTGAAGGACGTGCTCGATCGCGCCGGTGTCAAACCCGGCGCCGTCCAGGTTCGCTTTAACGGCATGGACGAGCCCATCGTGCCGGACGCGCCCGACTTCATGAAGTCGCTCGCCATCGATCATGCCCGCGACGGCGAGGTCATGCTCGCCTATGCCATGAATGGGGAGCAGCTCCCGTTGCTCAACGGTTTTCCGCTCCGGCTCATCGTGCCCGGATGGTTTTCCACCTACTGGGTCAAGATGCTCAACGACATCGAGGTGCTCGACCAACCCGACACAAATTTCTGGACGAAGACGGCCTACACGATTCCCGATACGCCGCACGCCAACGTGCAGCCCGGACAAACCGGCTTCAAATCCGTCCCCATCAGCCGGATGGTTCCGCGCTCCTTCATTACCAACATCAAGCCGGGCGACGCGCTGCAGGCAGGCGCGCCGACGCTCGCACGCGGCATCGCCTTCGGCGGCGATACGGGCGTGGCGCGCGTCGATTTCTCCAGCGACGGCGGCAACACCTGGCAGCAGGCCCAACTCGGCAAGGATGAAGGCAAGTACAGCTTCCGCCAATGGCAGTTCCGCTTCACCGCACCGGGCAGGGGATCGCAGGTGCTGATGGTCCGATGCACCAGCAGCAGCGGCGAGACGCAGCCCAACACGCCCTACTGGAATCCAAGCGGGTTCATGCGCAACGTCATCGAGCAGACGCCGGTCGTCGTATCCTGAGGAGGAGAAGATGTTGCGCCAGGCGCTGCTGACCGCCCTCATCGCTGCCGCTGCGCTGATCCCGCTGGGCGCGCATGCCGAGGAAAAATTGGTGCTGAAGTCGGTGACCGCCGATCTGCCCTTCGGCGACCGCATGTTCCCGGACGGCCCCGGTTCGGAGGCGGTCAACAACAATTGCCTGGCCTGTCATTCCGCCGGCATGGTGCTCACGCAGCCGGCGCTATCGAAGGAGCAATGGCACGCCGAGGTCGAAAAGATGCGCACGGCTTACAAGGCGCCGATCGATCCAAAAGACGTCAACGCAATCGTCGACTATCTCGTCGGACTCGGCAAACCGCGCCAATAAATTGATAGCGGTCGGTCATCTCCATCTGCTATCCATTGGTCGATGGTATGCCCGGACACATACATGATAAGGCCAGTGATTCCATCGGCTGGCACCGGATATTGGCCCGCGTCACCGGGGTATTTGTAAGCGGCGAGCAACGGTTCTGGGTTAGCGCTCATGACGACCCTTGAAGACATCGAAGAATTCGAGGCCGCCCGTTTCGACGAAAGGATCGAGCGCGACGCCAAAGCGGGCAGGCTCGACCAACTCGCTGACCAGGCGATTGCAGACTTCCGCAACGGTCGCGCGCGCGAGCTGTGAGGCACTTCGCTAGTCCGTCCTTTTGGGAGGCCTATGCTAAGCTTCCAGAGAACATCCGAGCGCTGGCCAATAAGAACTACGCGCGGCTGAAGGCGGCGTAGATTTCCGCGTCCACCCGCACGCCGCCGTCACCGACTCCAAATCAGCCGACGACCAGCGCCGCGTGCTGGCTCTCGCCTTCGCTCATGCCGCGCGCCTTCATCCACTCGTAGGCACGGTTGAACAGCGTCGCGTCATAATAGTCGACGTGCTTGTAGCGCACGAACGCCCGCAGCAGTTCCGTCGGTTGCAAGGCGCCCTTGGCGTGGGCGGTGACGTGGTGGGCGTATTTGTAAAAGTCGGCGTTGATCAGGTCGACCGCCTCGTTCTCGGCATCGTAATAGGCCTTGCGCTGCGCCGGGGTGAGATCGGGCGAAATGACCTCGCCGCCGCGATAGAACGAGGCGGCGATGATATGGGCGCCCTCCTTGAGACCGAGGCTGATGAACGGTTCCATCACTGCAATCGCCCGCGCGCAACCGGCCTTGAGCGCCGCATAGCGCATCTGCGGCAGCCCGCCGTTCTGGATCTTGACGTGCTCCGGCCCGACGGCGCTTTCGAGCATCTGGATCGTCGTGTAGTGCGAGCCGGTAAGCTCCTGCGCCATGACCGGCACGTCCGACAGGTCGCGCGGGACCTGCAGCTTGTCGTCGAAGCTGAGGATCGCCTGCGCGGCGACGGCCGCGCGCAGCGCCGCGATGTTGCCGCCGCGCTTGCCGCGCTCCAGCCGATCGATGCTCGCCCATTCGCAGACGTTGTAGCTGTCGGCGGAGCCGCGATCGAAAAGATTCTCCTTGAGGCGCGACATCAATGGCGTCTGCACGCTGTCCCTTTCCCGGTCCGCATAGGTGGCGGAAAAGCTGACATCAAGACCTGCCTTGGCGAACAGCCCTTCCTCGATGCCGACGATCACCGGCAGGTCGAAGACCGGGTTGTTGGGCGCAATGCTGACGGTCGGGCGATCCTGTTCGGGCTGCATGGTTTCCTCTCCGCTTGGAGCGTCCCGAGCGGCGGATCCCGGGATCCGCCTCCGCTGAATTTAACACCCCGGCGGTGACGGTTGCCAGGAGGCTTCCTTAGCATGTGGACCTGGCGGCAAGTCCGGCCGTCCGCTTTCCAATATGGCTTTCCTGATGCGGTTGCGACGAAATGGGACGCAATGACGTGACGGCACACGGCTTCCGCGCGACGTTCAAGACGTGGGCGAGCGAGCGCACGGCGCTCCAAAATGAGATTGTTGAAGCGGCCTTGGTCGTCGGCAGCAAGGTGGAGCGAGCTTACAGGCGCGGCGACATGTTCGAGAAACGTCGGCGCCTGATGCAGCAATGGGCAATATTCTGCACCCCGGCGCCCGGTGCCGAGCAACCTCGCGCCGATGCGGCGGATGGGCTAACATCCAACCGCTCTTTCACTGAGGGAAGCAACATGAGCGACGAAACAAAACTCGACCCCCTGTGGGAACGGACTAAAGCTTGGGCCGACAAGAACCGCACAATTTCTGGTGCGCTCGTTGGCGGCGCGGCCGGGACGATCGTGCCAGGGCTCGGGACCGTGATCGGCGCGATCGTGGGCGCGGGGATTGGATTTGCCTCATCGAAGGAAAAGAAAGATGACCGTCCCAGTTAGCGGCGGCTAGGCTGATCCCCGAAAACGCAGGTCGAAAGGCCACGCCGGCGGCGGCTCCTTCCCCCCTACTCCGCCGCCGCATGCGCGTGGCGCTGCACGTCCATGTTGACGAGATCGAGCGGTGAGGCTGTCTGCTCGAGCATGCCCCAGCTCTTGAGCCAGTCGTAGGTGCGCTGCATCTCGTCGAGCGGGATCGGCGCGGGATCGCAGACCACGAGCCGGCTCTCGCGCAGGTCGTCCACCTTCAGCGCGGCAATCTCCGGATCGCTCTTGGCGTAGTAGTCGATGAAATAATGCAGATAGGCGCGCTTGTCGGCGTTGATGCGGCGCACCGCTTCGCGCACCGCACGGTTGAAGGCGGCATAGGTTTCCGCGTCCACCCGCTCGGACGCCACTTCAGTGCCGTGAAAGAACGCCGAGCAGATGATCCGGCAGCCCTTCTTCTCCGCCAGCGTGATGTGCGGCTCGGTCAAGGTGGTGGCGTCGAGTTCGCCCTGCATCAGCGCCGCGAGGCGGTAGCGTGAGCCGTTCGGCGCGCGGCAGAGCTTGATCTCCTCGCGCCGCAAGAAACCTTCCAGCATGTGCAGCGCGATGTAGTGGGTACCGAAATAGAACGGCACGCCGATGGTGCGGTTGGCGAGCTGTTGCGGGGTGTAGACCGGCGAATCGGGCGCCACCACCAGGGCCGAGTAGGTGACGATGGCGCGGCGGCCGACTTGGCGGCTGCCCGCGCCCGTCGCCTGCACCCGGCAGTAGTTGCCCCACTCGCACGCATTATACATGTCGGCCTTGCCCTGCTCGAACAGCTTGCCGTGGCTGGCAAACGGGTCGACCTCTTTCGGGCTGGTCACATGCGTCTCAACCTTTTTCTCGACCCCCTGCTCGCGGTCGGCCCACTCGATCAGTAGACCCTCCTTCTCGAACAGTCCCTCGTCATCGGCGACGAGCTCGGGCAGTCCCTGGAACGGCGCCGTGGTCTCCAGGACCAGCTTCTTCATGGGTTTGCTCCGGCGTGATGCATCTGGCGCCGCTCGGGCGGCGCAAATCGCCGCTAGTTGAGTACGGCGGCGCGTCGGCGTCAACGACCTGAGCGCGCGATCACGCCTATCGGCAGCCGTTGTTCTCGGCCCGTCATGCGCGGGCAGAAGCGCGTCGAAGACGCGCGTGAACGCGCTTATCACCCGCGCATCCATCTTCTTCGCAAAAAGCTTCTTACGAAGAATGATGGATTGCCGGGTCAAGCCCGGCAATGACGCGGGTGGCTGCGTAGGGTGGGCAAAGGCGCGACACCAGTGCACGACTCGCACCGCTTAAATGGACGAGCGCCTTTGCCCACCCTACCGCCCCTCGCAACAGCTGCGCTACGGGCGCGGGCGCTGGCGCGCAATCTGCAATTGCGCCAGGAACGGAACCAGCGGATGCGCGCCCATCTTCACCATCGCCGGAAGGTCGAGCTTGATCAGCGCTTCGCGCTGCTCGGGCGGCAGCTGGAATTTGTCGGCGAAACCGCGCGCATCGGAGAGGTATTGCGCGCGCAGCTCGGCGTCGTGGGCAAGGGAGTGCAGCGCCGATGTGAGCTCGACCAGCTCCGGCTTGATCGCGGGATAGTGCGCGGCGCGCTTTCCCTCGCCCTCGCCGCCGGTCCAGCCCAGCGACGCATAATTGTGATGCCAGCTCGGATCCATGGAGACGATGTCGGGCGTGCGCTCGCCCAGCGCGCCGGCGGCGCAGGCCCAGCAGCGCAGCTCGATATTGCCGGTGTCGTCGAGCTCGCTCTCGTCGTAGCCGATCAGTGATTTCAGATGGCCGCTCTTGAGCTTGTCGAGCGCGCGCTTGTCCCACTCGAGCTGCGGATTGGCGTAGCGGTCGGTGCCGGGGAAATGCGACATGCCGCCGCTCGCAAGCACCACGGTCTTGAGACCCAGACCGGTCACCGTGCGCGCCACCGCCTGCCCGAAAGCGTAGCAGCGCTCCATGGTGGGCTGCGGCGGCAAATAGGCATTCACATAAATCGGCAGCACGGGACCGGTGTGGCCGATATGCGTCAATGGAATCCCGATCGCGTAGTCGATCTTGGCCGTGCTGGTGAAGGCGGGATCGAAGTTCTGCCGGTAGAGCTGGCGCACGATCTCGAAACCGATCTCGCTCGGAATCTTCCAGTGGAATTTGCGGCCAGCGAACTCGCCGCTCGCCTCCCCGCCGACATGGACGGTGAACGGCGGCGCGGTGGTGTGAAAGAACTGCTCGGCATGATCGTTGGAGAAGATGATCCAGAGGTCGGGCTGCAAGGCGCGCAGCTTCTTGCCGATCTCGGCCGCGACTTCGCGCACGTGCTCGACGACCTTCTTGTCCTCGGTCTCGGGCATGGTGAAGAATTGAGGCGCATGGGGCAGCATGGCGCCGCCGATCACGCTCGACATCATGGCGTTTTCTCCTTGGCGGACAAAGCTGGCCGCGGCGGAAGGGGTCTCTTTCCCAAAAGTATCCCTCGGTCGAGCGTCCAACAAGGCGACGCTCTGTTCGATCTAGGCAGTCCGGCAACTCCGCTCATTTCCGCGAAGGCGGGAGGCCCGTAGCCCGCATGAGCGCAGCGATATGCGGGGAATCCCGGATGTCGCTTCGCTCATCCG